>ENA-UBIJ01000821-UBIJ01000821.1-human-gut-metagenome-genome-assembly--contig:-NODE-821-length-12297-cov-6.036922_pt1 | contig 12297 bp, 7 predicted proteins | sample MGYA00244944_ERZ654876 | MGnify/ENA primary metagenome ERZ654876 (study PRJEB26926, sample SAMN06164748) | human gut metagenome | biome: ENVO:00009003; feature: ENVO:2100002; material: ENVO:00002003...
CTACACGCGTAAGATCGTCGGCAGCGTCAGATGTGTATAAGAGACAGCTTCTGAACGTACTCCCGCTATTTTGCCATTGTCTTTCACCCCCACCAGCAGGCGTCCTCCGTCTGTATTGGAAAATGCAGATAAGCTTTTTGCAATTTTCCGGGCGTCTGAGATTTCAAATTTAAAATCCTGTTGCTGATGTTCTCCCTGTTTGATCAGCTGATAGATATAATCCGTTCCTCTTTGCATTTTCATCATGCAAAGATAGCTATAAATCAGGAATAAGAAAATGGTGGTTTTCGTTTCATTCTATTTTATCAGAGAGTGTAAAATAGAATAAACTTCCCTGTCCGGGTGCTGATTCGACCCCGATTTCTCCACCTAAATGAAGGATAATACTGCGGCAAAGGGCTAATCCCAATCCGGTTCCTTGTGTAAAGGAATTCAATTTTTCGAAACGTTTGAAAATCAGTTTTTGTTTTTCCAAAGGAATTCCGATACCTGTATCTTTTACAAAGAAGTAATGTTTTTCCTTTTCCCGGCGATAACCGATCACTATATTTCCTGTATCTGTGAATTTGACAGCGTTGCTGATTAAATTTTTCATCACGGTATCCAATTGTACTTCGTCTGTATAGAGGATAGCTGTTTCGGCAGGTAGTTCCAGAAAAAGAGAAAGTGATTTATTGTTCAGGTTTTTCTGGGCGTAAGTTTCCCAGTTCTTAAATACGGTTTGCAATTCTATGGGTGCGAAATGGAACGTAAACGTACCAGAATCAATTTTGGATAAGTGGAGAATGTTGTCAATCAAAGCTACCAAAAGTTGATTATTCTGGGTAATAATAGGCATCAATGTAGATATTTCATCCGAATTATCACAACTGCCTAATAAAGATGAAAAACCGACAATGGCGTTTAGTGGAGTACGGATCTCATGACTGATATTGGTTAAGAATTGTTGTGTTTCCCGATTGGATATTTCGGCTTGTTCTTTCAGGTATTCCAGCTTTGTTTCTCTGTGTTTTTCCGCATCTACATTTTGGTTCAGTTCTACGACGAGGATTTCTCCTTTCTGGGGAGCGAAACTTTTAATAAAAATATATTCGCGTATCCAATGCGATGTTCCTTCCTTATCGGTTACCTGTATATCCTGCGCAAAAGGCTGCTGTATGTGTACCTGCTTTATCTTATTTTGATGAGCAAGTAACTGTTCCCGGTCGCCGGCAGATACCTGTTTATAAGCAGGAAGGACACCTTTTTGAGGCTCTTCGTTCAGATTTTCATACCAGCGGGGAGTAGCAAACCCTTCTCCATCCAGTATATTATAAATGGCTACTCCTATTTGGGCGGATTCCGAGATATAATTGAACATGTGTTCGGTCTCTTTTTTCGCCTGTCGTTCTTGCATGACGGATGTCAGATCCGTAGCTATAGCCATATAACAAGCCCGGCCGTAGACATTTGCTTCCAGGGGTTTAATGACTAATTGAAAAAATTGTTTTTTCGGATTGTTGAAGGTGATTTCCAGTTCACAGCTTACATTTTGACGGGCTTTTATCTGACTTTTTAATTCTTTATTCAGATAAGGATTTGAAAATAGGTTCTTTGTAAACAATTCATTTTTATCCGGAGGCAGGGTGTATTTTTGTCCGTCAGTGATCCGGAAGAGCAATTGCCCTTTGTCGTCGTACAAGGCAAAATTGAGAGAACTGGTTTGATAAATCGTATGAAGTTTGTCGTATAATCGTTGATAGTTTTCTGATTCTCTCTGCATCGCTTTGGTAAACCGGCGTCTGCTGATAAAAAATATATAAATACCTGCCAAAAGGAAGAGGACAATTGTAATTCCCAATATTTGTCTTTCGTATTTTTCGTAGAAACTCGGAGGAATATTCAGGAGGACTAGGTCTCCTTTCAGGGTTTTGACGCGGTTTGCCAGCCCGAAACGTTTCAGTGCGGTCATGTTCAAATGAGTTTCAGCATGTGTGAGGGTCTGTTGGGGAATTGAATCTACGGCGTTTCCCTTTAATATTTGATCGATGGCTTGAAACGTTTTCAGGGCGCATTCTTCAGGTCGAAAATGAACTCCTCCCAGCCAATAATTGTTATTTTCTAAATTTCGTTCCGAAAGTGTTACTATCGGACAACTTAATACTTGATTGAAAAGAGAATCCAGGGTTTTTTCAGGCCGAAGGCTATACAATCCATTGGTATTCCAGGAATAAGTAATAAAAAAACGGTTTTTTACGGGTTCCATCATCATATCGAAAATAGAATCCGTATTCAGTTTATTATGAGTGATGGCTGTAAAACGAGCCTGAGGAAATATCTTTCCGACCTCTTGCTTTAATTTAAACAAAGTATAGTCGGTTTTGAGATAACTGTCGTCCACCCAGACAATTTCTTTTGTTTCCGGCATCAATTGTTTCATCATCTCCAGATTTTCCTTGATAAATAAACGGGAGTAGATTTTCGTATTGGGAAGGCGATTGATATAAAACCATTCTCCTTCGAGCAACACACAATCCTGAGGAATTGCATCTTTTCCCATATATTGAAGATAGGCTTGATGTTGCTTAAATGCTTTGGCAACGGCGTTTTTTACCAGGAGATTTTTGTTCGGTTCTAATTGGAGAAAATCCGGTTTATTTTCCGGAATCCAGGTTATATGGGGTCGTTCTTCAAAGACGGCGCAGGAGACTGTGGGTATATATTTCCATTTTCCCATTACCAGGTGTAACATTTTGTATACTGCTTCGGCTTCATCCCCCAAGAGAACGATAGCGTCGGGTTTGACTTCCCTGGGAAATATAGAGGCTAAACTCAGATCTGTATGAACATTAAACGTTTCCCCTTCTTGTTCGGCCATTTGCCAGAGTGCTGCCCGTAATCCCAATTGTAAAGAAGAATGATTAGAGGGTTCGTCACAATTTAAATTACCAATATAGATATGTAAATCGGGATATTGGCTTGAGAGTAAGGAATCTATTTCATGAATTAATTGCGTACTCCAGGTCGTATTTTCTGAATAAGAGTGAAGGATGAGTACCCGTTGCGGATTTGATTCCTCCGAAGCGACCCGGGAGGCATTGCCCTTGTACCCTATGAGGCAAAATAAAAATAAGATAAAATAGATTTTCATGATCAAACGTCTTAACTGGCGGAACGAGTTAACCAATAATTTAACGTATCCAGTAAAGCTTGCTTTTGCAAAGGCTTTGCCAAATACCCATCAAAGCCATGAACCAAGACCTTCTCTTCGTCTTTCGACAGAGCATAGGCCGTCGTCGCAATAATCGGAACGGTGGAGGAAAATTTACGAATTTCACGGGTAACTTCATAGCCATTTTTCTTGGGCATTTTAATATCCATCAGGATTAAATCCGGCGGATGGGAATGGAATAGTTCAATTGCTTCTTCCCCGTCCCAGGCATGTATAAGATAATATCTGCTTTGCAGGATAAACTGAAGTAACAGAAAATTACTTTCATTATCTTCTACAACTAGAATGCTTTGCTTCTCTTTTAGAGAATTGCTCTGTTTGGCTGGAGTCTCTGTTTGAGCTTGTGCGGTAAGGGAAACTTCCTGTATCGGCAAACGGAACCAGAATTTGGCCCCCAGGCCTACTTTTGACTCGACTCCGATTTCCCCCTGTAAACCTTCTATAATGGATTGGGAAATAGATAGACCTAATCCAAAACCTTTGTAATTTTTGTTTTCCCGGAAAAAACGTTCAAATATTTTTTTTTGTTTTTCTGGTGAAATTCCGATTCCCGTATCGGATACATAACCATATAATTCATTTGCCTGAAGGCGGTAACCGAGGGTGATGCTGCCTTGGCTTGTGAACTTGACTGCATTGCCGATAAAATTGGTCAATACTTGTTTCAGGCGGACTTTATCGGTCAGAATGCAATAGTGTTCTTCTGGAAACTCACAATTGATTTTAATATTTTCCGGAGAAGTTTTCATTTTGGCCAGGATCGCCATGTCGTTGAATAGATCCGTCAAATCGGTCGGAGAAAAAGTAAAATCCATCGTTCCGCTTTCAATCTTTGACAAATCGATAATATCGTGAATAAGGCGTAACAGAATTTCATTGTTTTCTTCAATTTGATGTACCATTTCCTGGCGCTTTTCCAGATCGTCTGTTTCATTTAATAAATTGGAAAAGCCTACAATTGCATTTAAGGGAGTACGAATTTCATGCCCCATATTGGCGATAAAGGCATTTTTGAGTTTTTCCGAACGTTGGGCCTTTAACATGGCATTGTACAATTCCTCCTCCATCGCTTTTGCCCGATCGATATTCTGAGAAATTTCAGTAAAGATAAAACCACCGGTTTCCTGTTGATAACCGGTGATACCGATTTGATAACTTAACCAATGAAGACGTCCATCCCTGTGTAAAACAGAAAATTCTTTTCGGTAATGTAGGGGTCTATTGGGACGGGTATCTTGCAGAAAATCGATTAAGGACCGTTGATCTGGGGCCGAAAGATTTCTATAAGCATCGGTCAATGTGTCAGGAACGGCGTCCAGATCCAGATTTTTTAACCAATTAGAGGTAAAATGGCATTTTTGTTTCCTTAAATCGTAATTGGCCACTCCGATGGAAACTTTGTTCATGGCAAAATCCAGGGCTTGTGTCAATTTCCGGCGAATACTTTTGCCTTCATATATTTCCTGATTATCAATGAGCACAATCAGCGTTTGATTACTGCCAGCATTTTCTCCGGGAAGATAGCGGACCAGAAAACGAAAATAATATTTCTTTTTCTGGAGGGTTGTGGCTGCCAGGTCCGTTGGGGGATGTAAAACGATAAGCGAATTTACAATTTCTTTATTCCGGATTTTAGTCCGTAAAAAAGATTCCCGGATGTGATCAAACAAATTCAAGGTCAATAACTGCTCGGAAGAGGAGTGAAGAACCGGAAAAATACATTGTAATTTTGGAGAAAAATTATACTGCAACAAATAACCGTTTTCATCGAAAACCAGCATAGATACAGGCATATTCTTGAAAATCAGATCGTATTCCTTGTATAATGTTTTATAACGATTTAAAGATTCGCGAATATGCAGATTATAAAGCTGGATACGTCTATAATACCTGTAAAGGAAGCCGATAATGAGGAGACCGAGCAGCCCTAGCAGCAAAGGACGTTGGTGACGGATAAGGAAAGGAGGAGGGATATTGTATAATTGGGCATTTTCCATAGTGTTCAGAAAGGAATAAAGTCCTCTTTGGTATAGTAGTTGAGAGTTTAAATGAATTTTTTTGTTTTCCACATACGTAAAAGGTAATAGATCCGTTTTTTTCCCCTCGTATATCTGTTTAAAAAGTTCGGTTGTTTGTTGTGCATATTGTTCTATGGAAGGATAATAGCCACCTAGAACAGGTTCAGCACTGACATCCTGATCTTGTAAAGAGAAGGTAGGAACGGATAAGGAGGTCAAAAAAGCAGGGATCGTATTGAATAGCACAACTTTCCGCTGAGTAGGTAAACTGTTTATTTTCTGGCAAATCGTATCGGCATGAATTTTATTGCTATTGTATACAGAAATTTGCAAATCCGGGAAAGCTTGCCGGGCGGTTGTACGAAGTTGTTCTAGTTCGAATTCATCACTGAAACTGCCGGTCGTAAGGTAAATTATTTCCTGGAGTTGGGGGTATAAATGAAGGAGAAGTTCCAGGTTTTTTAAACTCACATCCGCTTTCATAACACCGGTTACCGGAAGCTGTTTAATGGACGTTGGAGTGGAGATATAACCACTGTCCGTTAACCCTTCTGCTTTAAAGAAATCAGCGTAATCACTCAAAATTCGGGGGTGTACTCCACATAAAATAACCGGTATTTTTTCCCATAATCCCCGCAAATTCATGACCCGGTAAAGCATCCAGCTTTCTTCACCTACCAAAATCAAAATTCGGGGACGGATAATTTTGGGGGATATTCGTCCTTTGGTAAAGGCTCCCTGCATTTGTAAACGCGAACTCAAAAACGATTGTTGTTTGTCTAACCGGGCGTATACGGCTCGTGGAATAAGTTCGGGATCGATTGCTTTAATTTCTTTCTGTAATTGTTTTGTTAAAGCTGTTCCCCATGCATTTTCGTAACTATAGGAATTTAGGATAAGAATAAAATTTTCCCGGCTCAGTTTATTTTCTGAAAGAAGAGGCTCCGTATTTGCTAGGCTTGTCGATACTATCCAGAAAAACAAGATAGAAAAAACAGGCTTTAGCATGATATTCAGGTATGAAATTATTTATTAGGTAAAATTATATATAATTTTTTAATTAGCTAAGATTTTATGTAATTTTTGTCATCAAAAGATGATTTGGATTTTAAAAGTTCAGGGGAATATAAAATTTAAGGGTTCCCCTGTTCAAGTTCAGGTATTTAAACACTTGAACAGGGGAAGATGTTGCCTCTTTATCTCATCTTGTTATTCGTATATTTGGTGATGAGGGTATTTCTGAGTTGAGTGTAAGTATGCATGATTCTATCTGCACATTCCTGTGCGTATGTATTCAGTAATTCCCGGGCTTTTTTCGGATTTTTCTTTTGCAATTCCAGATATTGTTTTTCAATTTCTGTATTCTGTTTGAAAAAGTCGTCTTCCAGGGGTTTACGGGCGGCTTCGAGATCTTTTTTTCCGTCCTGCCAATTCAGGTAGAGCAGATTATCTACAAAATCGATTGCCCAACGAGCGGAATTGTCGCTATATTGTTGGGGATCGTAAATAGAGTATACTTCTGGAATACGGCTAACTCCCGTAAAAAGGGGAAGATAGGGAGAAGTATAGGCGTTGTCTTGAAATACCCAATAAATGCCTCCGATTTCCCGGGGCATATTGGAACGAAGTTGTGCGACCATTCCATATTCTCCGTCTGCTCGTGCCACGGCCCGGCGGCGGGTTGTTTTCAGTAATTTCTGTGTTTCGGAAGAAGGAAAAGGGGTTGCCAGTTTACTTTTTACCCATTCTCCGTTTTTTCCGGAATAATACCAGGCTGCATCGTTTTCTTTATCGTAGATCGTCCCGGTGAAGGTGGAGCGTTGGAAATTCATAAAATCCTGTACAGAAACAAGGTGTTCCGGTTTAAAAGAAAAGGGATACAGATTCAAGGGCTCTACATATTGGATGTATTGATTCAGATTATCGAACGGATTTTCTGTTTTCCTATCGGTTATGGGAGCGCTGGACGGGGCAAAGGTTGTCGCAAACAGCCAGAAACGGTTTGTGGCCCACTCCCGTGGAATAGGGGCATATATTTCCTGCCAGACAAAAGGTTTTCCGCTTTCGGGAGAGTACCAGCCGTTTTCGATAGCTATTTGCTGATAATTTGCAGAAGCTTTGAATTGTTCCGGTCGGGAAAGATCGATCTCTTTGATAATACTCCAGTTTGGGATAATGGCAATATGATCGTCGGGAACCCGTTGAGCGGCCCAGATAACGCCTGGTTTTCCGCTTTCCGGGGTCCAGTTTTTGCCAACACTGAATAATTCCAGTACCCATATTTTTTCGGGATCTGCAAGGGTCAGACATTCCGATTCCGGTCCGCAGGAAGGTAGAAAACCATATTTTTCCATAAGAGAAGTGATGAGCTCCAGGGCTTCGTCAGCGGTTTTACAGCGTTGCAAGGCGAAAATCATAGCCTGTTCTACTGTCATGATCTGTTTGCCTTCTCCTTTGTCGACTTGTAGTTCCGGTCGTTGGCTGAGAGTGCTTTCTCCAATACACAATTGGTATTCATTGATATGCGAATAAGCCGATTGGAAATAGGTGTAGGTTTGTTCCACTTGCGGGATATAACCTAGAATTTCCCCATTTTCTTCCAGGGGAAGATCCACACGTTGTATACCGTAATAAACCGGGGCCATACTGCCTGCGGGATATTTTTGTCCCGCCACCACCCGGATGCGGCAGTCTGCTCCCGCATCGGTATGGGAGTTTAGCACACTACCGTCTACTGTCGCTTTTTTGCCTGCTACGATAACGGTACAGGCTTTGCTTTGAAAAGCGACAATGAAGAGAATTAGAAGAGTTATGTTTACTATTTTCATGTTTCTTTTGTTTACAAAGTTCAGTCTTTTTAGGATCTCATAGCCTCTACCTCTTCCACGGTAGTAGGTACATATTTTCCGAGTCTCCGTTTCCCTTCCGGAGTAATCAGATAGTCTTCTTCGTTGCGCAGTCCCCCGAAATCTTTGTATTTTTCTACCGCTTCATAGCAGATGAATTCCGTAAAACGTTTTTCGGCTTTCCAACGGTCGATTAATTCGGGAATAAAATAAATTCCGGGTTCAATGGTTAATACAAAACCGGGTTCCAGTTTACGGCCTAGCCGGAGGGATTTTAAGCCGAAAAGAGTGCTTTTCGGTTGTCCGTCATAGCCGACCCATACCTCGCCCAGATTCTCCATATCGTGTACATCCAGTCCCATCATATGACCTAATCCACAAGGGAAAAAGAGTGCATGGGCTCCGGCTTGTGCAGCTTCCTGAGGATCTCCTTTCATGAGGCCGATGGCTTTCAGGCCTTCTGCCAGGGTAGCGGCTGTTTTCAGATGGATATCTTTAAACATAAGACCGGGTTGGAGGGCAGCTACTGCCGTTTGGTGAGCGTGGAGGGCGATATTATAAATTTCCTTTTGACGTTCGGTAAATCGTTTGCCTACCGGAAAAGTAGAAGAAAGATCGCCTGCGTAATGCATCCGGTTTTCCGCTCCGGCATCCAGCAAAAACATCTGCCCTTCTTGGGCGATATGTCCATGATAATGGTTGTGCAGGGTTTGCCCGTTTACGGTCGCAATGACCGGGAAAGAAAGATTCCCTTCGTCCCGTAGTGCGATTTCCGTAACGGCTGCGGCTACTTCCGATTCTTTCATACCCGGGCGGATCATTTGCATTGCTTTTATGTGCATATTCGCCGAAATCGTTACGGCTTCTTCAATTTGTTCGATTTCTTCTGCGGATTTATAATTTCGCTGATTGACGACAGCCCGGATAAAATCGACAGAGCTTCCTTTAGCTTGCTGGTCGGGAGGGATGCGGAGCAATTCAAAGAGCCGGAGGATATGTTCTCCCCGGTAAGGTGGCAGATAATGGATTTTACGTCCTTGGGATATTGCCTTTTTCAGATATTCTTCCAATTGGGCTACAGGACGGATTTCGGTGATACCGACTCTTTCGCTTTTTTCCCGTATACTCGGCTGGGTACCCATCCAGACAATATCGTCCAGGGTGAGTTCATCTCCGAAAATAATGTCTTTATTTTCTTCTACATCAAGGACAGCAGATAAACCGGCATAATCCGAACCGAAAAAATACAGAAAAGTAGAATCCTGACGGTAAGGATAAGTATTGTCGGCATAATTCATGCTGCTTTCAGCGTTTCCCAGGAAAAGTAAAATACCATTTCCTACTTCTTTTTTCAGGCGAGTACGCCTATGGATATAAGTTTCTTTTGAAAACATAATGAATAAAATTAAAATTTCTGGATTATAAAAGACTAGCATTTTGCAACGATTGCAAAATAAAAAATGAATCTCTCAAAAGACTAACAAATCTGACATTCGTAAAGCCCTTTGTAATCGGTATTGTATTTTAATATGAAACGATTGAATAATACCATTGGCTAATTTTTAGGTTTCCAAAGGTATAAATTATTCGTTATATATTTATGTCCGGTAAAACTTTTTCCTGCCGTTTTAAATATATAATTTTGCGAAGCAAAACGAGGGGATATCTTCGACATGGAGGAAAGCTAACAAGGACTTTTCTAAGCTAAACAGTTATGGAATGGGTGAATAATTTACTATTCGGAACGGGTATCGGGCATTCGATCTTATTGATTGCCGTGGTGATATTTGTCGGTATTTTTTTAGGTAAAATTAAAATAGCGGGTATATCATTAGGAATTACGTGGATTCTTTTTGTCGGCATTATTTTAAGTCATTTTGGTTTGCGGATGGATTCTCATGCGCTTCATTTTTTAAAGGAATTCGGGTTAATTCTTTTTGTATATTCTATTGGATTACAAGTTGGTCCTGGATTTTTTTCTTCTTTTAAAAAAGGAGGAATTACCTTGAATCTTTTAGCAACGGGAGTGGTCTTTTTAGGCGTGATAATTACTTGCGGGATTCATTTTATTACAGGTATTCCTATTACTACTATGGTAGGGATATTATCGGGGGCTGTGACCAATACCCCGGGATTGGGGGCAGCTCAGCAGGCTTATTATGATATGACAGGGATTGAACTTCCTTCTATTGCGATGGGATATGCTGTGGCTTATCCTCTGGGTGTGATCGGTATCATATTGGCTATTGTGTTGATCCGCTATATCTTCCGGATCTCTTTTGAAAAAGAAAACCGGAGTGCACAGGAGGCTGCAGACGAAAGAGCCTCCCGGGCGACTCATGTTTCCTTAGTGGTTAGAAATCCGGCTTTGTTCGGGAAAAAAATATCGGAAGTGGCTTCCCTGATCGATAAGAAGTTTGTAATTTCCCGTATCCTGCATGAAGAAAAAGGATTGAAAATTGCAAAGTCGGGGACTTATCTGGAAGAAGGGGATAAATTATTTGTCATTGCCGCTACACAGGATATTAATACAATTGTAGCTTTTATAGGGGAAAGAATCCCGATGCACAGGGCAGAATGGGAAAAATTGGATACCAATTTAGTTTCCCGCCGGATTCTGATTACCCGGGGAGAGGTCAATGGAAAAACATTAGGGCAATTACATTTAAGGGGTGGGTTCGGCATCAATATTACACGTGTGAACCGTTCTGGGTTGGATTTGGTGGCCCATCCCGGTTTGCAATTGCAAATAGGCGATCGGGTGACGGTAGTCGGAACAGAAACCGATGTAGCTGGCGTAGAAAAAGTTTTGGGAAATTCATTACGTCGGTTGCGGGAACCCAATTTAGTACCCTTATTTTTAGGTATTGCCCTGGGGATTATTTTAGGAAGTATTCCTTTTGCTTTTCCCGGAATTCCTCAACCTGTAAAGTTAGGATTGGCGGGAGGTCCTTTAATTGTAGCGATTCTGATTAGTCGGTTTGGTCCTCATTATAAGCTTGTTACCTATACGACTATGAGTGCAAATCTGATGCTGAGGGAAATCGGCATAGCCCTTTTCCTGGCTTGTGTCGGACTGGATGCGGGAGAGGGATTTGTAGAAACAGTCGTAAACCAAGGGGGCTTTTCTTGGATAGGGTATGGTTTTATCATTACTTTCCTTCCTTTGATGATTATCGGTATTATTGCCCGCTGGGTTTATAAAGTGAATTATTTTACTTTAATGGGCCTGATTGCCGGCAGTATGACAGATCCGCCCGCATTGGCTTATTCCAATGCTACTTCTGGGAATGATATGCCTTCCGTGGGATATGCTACTGTATATCCCCTGACTATGTTTTTAAGAGTGTTGACGGCTCAGGCTTTGGTACTGAGTTTTGTCTGAAACCGAAAGGCCAGTTTAAAAACGGGATTCAGTTTGAGAATCTAATTTCCCTGAAAGAAACTTTTGGGAAAAAAGATCTTTTACTTTATTCCCTTGAGTGAAATTCTTACAGGTAAAGATAGAACATATTCCTTGAATGAATAAGTAAACCGGATCTGTTTTTCCCTTTTATGTATTCCCTTTCGGCATCTGTTCCGCTTTTCTGAAACACTTGGATTTTGAGGTAACCTCCTTATCTCCTAAAGAGATTTGAAGCGTTACAGCTAGCAGGAAAATCAGCTAAAACAATTCTACCCCTTACTTTATATTAAATCTTTTTTTATATTTGCATGAAAAGTAAAAGAAATGAAGCTGGCTTTCTTGGGTATATGGATTGTATTACTGTTTCTTTTTTCAGAAATGAAGGAAGAAAAGAAAGGGTATATAGAGGAAGACAGTCCTGTTCTCACGGAAATGTCGATAGCGGGAAACGTTGCGGAGCAATTCTGCGGGAAAAATTTCTTTCATTTTTGTAAAAGAGGGGACGAGATCCTGGCTTATACGTTGGATCTGTCCGATCAATACAAGGGAATTACTTTTGCGGCGGGGGGAACGATGTTAGCCAATCGTAACAGCAGAACGGCTTTACTGATATCCCTGGAAGCGGATAAATATAAAAATCTATTGTCTGTCCGTTATTTAGAGGGTTTTTATATTTATTTCCTGCGGAAGATTATAATCTAGATGTCTTTTCTTGTCATTTTTATCTACAATTTTTAGTGCTTCTTAAAAAAAGAAATAGGTTTATTTCTGTCTCTTATACACATCTGACGCTGCCGACGATCTTACGCGTGTAGA
>ENA-UBIJ01000822-UBIJ01000822.1-human-gut-metagenome-genome-assembly--contig:-NODE-822-length-12282-cov-4.270140_pt1 | contig 12282 bp, 10 predicted proteins | sample MGYA00244944_ERZ654876 | MGnify/ENA primary metagenome ERZ654876 (study PRJEB26926, sample SAMN06164748) | human gut metagenome | biome: ENVO:00009003; feature: ENVO:2100002; material: ENVO:00002003...
CGAGATAGGAGTCCGTCTCGTGGGCTCGGAGATGTGTATAAGAGACAGGGCCGCGAGGGCGCGGGCCAGCATCTGCCGATAGGCGGGTGCCTCAGCGGTGCGGCGGACGAGGACAACGCCTGAAATGCCGGTCAGCGGCGTCTCGACAGCAGGACTGTTGACGCAGACCAGCAGCCGCAGCGCGTCGGCCTCGTCGGTCAGGAAGGGCTCTGCCTCGCTGGAAAGCGCATCGGCGCAGCAGGTATGCACCCCCGCACCAAACAGCGCTTCGGCCTGCTGGGCCATCTGCGCCGCCGTCTGGGCATCCTCGCAGAGGACGAGATACCGCCCGGCGGCATCGGGGAGCCACCGCGCCAGCAGCACTTCCACGGAGGGCAGCTGCTCCACAGCAAGGCTCAGTGCCTGATATTTTTCGGCGTTGGGGTCGGGCGTGCCGGGCACGCGGAGGTTCTTCACCTCGGCGCGGAGACGGGCCATTGCGGCCTCCTGCGGCCAGAGCAGCGCCGTGTAGGAGGTCGGCATGGGCAGCAGCCCATCGGCCAATGCCCCGCCCAGCGTCAGCGGCTCCACCACAGCATCGCCCAGCAGCTCTTCGGCAGCGCGGCAGCTCTCGCCCGGGGCGTCCGGCTCGGCCAGCGCCAGCACCTTGGCCTCCGGACAGAGGCGGAACAGGAGCTGGACGCAGTCCGTCCAGTCCCGTGCGCTCATCTCCCGCCAGCCGTCCAGCACCAACAGCCCGGGCCGGAACTCTGCCAGCGCCACCCAGCCCAGCGCGCTCTGTGCAGCCAGCTGCTCACAGTCCATCAGCCGGACGCTGCCGTCCAGCGTTTTGCCCAGCTCCTTCGCCAGCCCGCGGCGCAGTTCGAGCCGCGCGGCGCAGGAGGCCACCCAGAGGACGCGGGTGTCAGGCTGTTCTGCCAGCATCTCCCACACGATGCGGCCCTTGCCGGTGCCCGCCGGACGCACCAGCGCGGCCCGGCAGCCCTGCTGCAAGGCGGCTGCCGCCGCACGGCAGGCCGCTTTGTTTGAATCATGCACTAATATCGACATATCCTTTTCTGCCCCTCCCGGTGGTTCAGAAATCGTTTTTTCTGCAAAAAAGAAATGCGCCTGCGCAAAGCGGACTGCCCTGCCTGCGCTGCGCCTGCGTTCTTTTTCGTTAAAATGTTAGTTTCGTATCCTATTATTATCATAAAAGTTTATTTCTTGTCAAGGCAATTTTGCAAATATCTCTAAAATCTCCTGAAAAATCTTCTCCCCGGCAACAGTTGACGGCAGAGGCCGTTGGTGGTAGACTCTTGGCATCCGCTCCCCTTTTGCGGGAGACATCCCTATTCAGGACAAGTGAGGTAATCGATATGAACATCATCAGCACCGAAAAAGCCCCCGGCGCCATCGGCCCCTACTCTCAGGGCTACACCGTGGGCGGCCTCGTCTTCACCTCCGGCCAGATCCCGGTAGACCCCGCCACCGGCACCATGGCCGATACCGTGGAGCAGCAGGCTGCACAGAGCCTTGCCAATCTGAAGGCGATTCTTGCCGAGGCGGGGCTTTCCATGAACAACGTGGTCAAGACGGTGATCTTTCTGGCCGACATCAACGATTTTGCCGCAGTGAACGCAGAGTACGCCAAGGCCTTTGCCGAGCCGTTCCCCGCCCGCAGCTGCGTGCAGGTGGCAGCCATCCCCAAGGGCGCAAAGCTGGAGATCGAGTGCATCGCCGTGCGGGACTGAGCGAAAAATAAGACAAGAAAAGCGGGACACCGGAGCATCTGCGGATGCTTTGGTGTCCCGTTTTTGATAACGTTTAAAACTGGTGCATTTACTTCTGCACACCGGCCTCGCATTGCTCGATGAACTGCTTGGCCACCCGGGGGCTGCGGCCACCGGCACGCAGGGCAAAGGCCTCGGCCTTGAGCAGCAGCTGCTCGGTGGGCATCTGAATGTTGTGCTGCTTGGCAAGCTGCTCCAGAATGGTCTCGAACCGTGCCTTTTCCGGCCGCTGGAAGGTGACCGTCAGGCCGAACCGGGCGGAAAGGCTCATCAACTCCTGCCGGGTGTCGGCTTCGTGGATGTCATCACCGGTGCGGTCTGAGAGGGTCTCCTTGATGAGGTGACGGCGGTTGGAGGTGGCATACACCGCAATGTTCTGGGCGCGTCCGCCTACGCTGCCCTCCAAGATGGCCTTCAAGGCGGCAAAGTTGTCGTCGTTGGCGGTAAAGCTCAGATCGTCGATGAACAAAATGAACTTGAGCGGGTTTGCCGCCAGCTTGTCCATCAGGTCGGGGATCTGATACAGCTGGTTCTTTTTTACCTCTACCAGCCGCAGTCCCTCGGGCGCAAACTCGTTGGCAATGGCCTTTACCGCGCTGGATTTGCCGGTACCGGCATCGCCGTACAGCAGCACATTGTTGGCGGGCATCCCGGCCAGCAGCGCCTTTGTGTTGGCAATCACCTTTTCCCGCTCCTTCTCGTAGCCTGGCAGCTCGGAAAGGCGCTGCGGGTCGGGGTATTTTACCGGCACAAGCTGGCCGTTCTCCACCGTGAATACATGGTGCTTTGCAAACATACCGTAGCCCTTTTTGCCCACTTCGCTCATGCGCTGGGCGTAGGCGGCGGCAAGGTCAAGCTCACAGGTCTGCCACCGGGGCAGGAAAGCCAGTTCCGGCCGCTGCGCCTGCTCTGAGTAGGCGGTCTGGAACAGCTCGTCCAACGTCAGCCCGCACAGCTGCTGCAAAAACTGCAGCTCGCTGTCCAAAGCGCTTTGCAGCAGCGCGTCCAGCTGCCCGGCGGCGGCCTGCCGCACGCAGATGGTCTCGGCCTCCAGCACAGCATTGCTCAGGTAGCTGCCCCAGTTGGTGGTGTACTCGAACAAAGCGGCCTCAAAGGCGGCTACGGCATCGCACACCGGGCCGTAGGAGGAGCAGCCCGCCTCCATGCGGTCGGTCAGGTCTAAAAGCTTTGCCACAACAGGGTCGTTCAGCAGGGCGCGGAACACAACAAGCCCATGCAGATGGGCATTCCATTCTCTCAGTTTCATAGGTCGATCCCTTTTCCTCTCCATTGGCACATACCCTACAAAACGCAGGTACGCGGATATCAAAAGTATACAGCGGTTCGGGCGGGGATGCAAGGGGTGTTAAAAATGCTTCATCTTTGGGCTGATTCAGGTTACAAATTGTCGATTGACAAAAGCCCGGTTTATAGTATAATTTACATCAACAAATGCGCAGATGGGAAAAAGTACCACACGATCCCCACTGTTCAGAGAGCTGCCGTCTGGTGCAAGGCAGTCAGCGTTTCGTGCGGAAAATCATCCCGGAGCAGCCTGCCCAACGGGTGCAAAACCCTTGTAAGCAGCGCCGGTTGCAGCCGTTACCGTGCAGGGCTTTGTTGGAAGCCCGTGAGAGGGTGTGCACAGCACGCCAACGAGAGTGGTACCGCAGAGAGCTTGATGTTACAAGGTCTTTGTCTCTTGAAGAAAGCAGGGGACAAGGGCTTTTTCTTTTTCAAAAGCTCTCCCTGAGGGAACGGATAAGAAGTGGAACAGGAATAGGAGCAACACCATGCAGTTGAATGGTTCTCAGATCTTTGTAGAGGTCCTGTGCGAGCAGGGAGTGGACACTCTTTTTGGCTACCCCGGCGGCGCTGTGCTGAACCTTTACGACGAGCTGTATAAGAATGCCGACCGCATCACCCATGTGCTTACCGCCCACGAGCAGGGCGCAGCCCATGCCGCGGACGGCTACGCCCGCGCTACCGGCCGCACCGGCGTGGTGCTGGCCACCAGCGGCCCGGGTGCCACCAATCTGGTCACCGGCATTGCCACCGCCTATATGGACTCGGTGCCCATGGTGGCCTTTACCGGCAACGTGCCCACCAGCAGTATCGGCAAGGACGGCTTTCAGGAAGCGTACATCGAGGGCATTACGGTGCCCATCACAAAGCATAACTTCACGGTGCGCCGGGTAGAGGACTTGGCCGATACCATGCGGGCAGCTTTCCGCATTGCGCAGAGCGGCCGCAAGGGCCCGGTGCTGGTGGATATCCCCAAGGACGTGACTGCAGCGGTGTGCGAGTTCACCCCCAAGCAGCCGGAGCCCATCCGAACCGTAACTACCTATAATGAGGAGCAGGTGCACTGGGCGGCAGACCTCATCAACGCCGCACAGCGTCCGCTGGTGTACTTTGGCGGCGGCGTGCGCAGCGCAGCCAGCTGCCAGCCGTTGCGGGATCTGCTGCACAAGGCGGAGATCCCCGCCACCTACACCCTGATGGCCGCAGGCGTTGTGCCCTACGGCGACCCGATGAATCTGGGGATGCTGGGGATGCACGGCTGCTACACCTCCAACCGGGCGGTGGCAGAGTGCGATGTGCTCATCGCGGTGGGTACCCGCTTCTCCGACCGTGTGGCGCTGAACCCCAAGACCTTTGCCAAAAACGCCACCATCATCCAGATCGACATTGACGCCAGCGAGCTGGGCAAGAACGTGGACGTGGATCTTTCCATCGTGGGCGATGCAGCCTATGTGCTGAACGCCATGCTGCCCCAGATCAAGCCCGCCAAGCACCCGGACTGGATGAAGATGATCCAGAGCTGGCAGGCACAGGATTACCACCCTGTGTCCGACCCCACCCGGCTGATGCCCCATCAGGTCATCGGCGAGGTGTGCAACCAGTGCGGCCCCGACGCCGTGTATGTTACCGACGTGGGTCAGCACCAGATGTGGGCGGCGCAGTACCTGCGCCACACCAAGAGCCGCGGCTTTATCACCAGCGGCGGCCTTGGCACCATGGGCTTTGGCTACGGCGCTGCCATTGGTGCCCAGATGGCACTGGGACGCCAGCAGCGTGTGGTGATGTTTACCGGTGACGCCTCCTTCCACATGAACCTGAACGAAGCCTGCACCGCCGTCAGCTACGAGCTGCCCATCATCACGGTCATCTTCAACAACTCGGTGCTGGGCATGGTGCGCCAGTGGCAGACCAGCTTTTACGGCAAGCGTTACAGCCAGACCGACCCCCACCGCAAGACCGATTTTGTCAAGCTGGCAGACGGCTTTGGCCTGAAGGGCTACCGCTGCACCAATCTGCCGGAGTTTCAGGAAGCCTTTGCAGATGCCTTGCAGCAGAAAGGCCCCACCTGGATCGAGTGCATCATCGACAAGGACGAAAAGGTGCTGCCCATGATCCCCGGCGGCGGCGATATCAACGACATCATCATGGAATAAGGAGGACACAGCATCATGGAATCTGATCAGCGTAGGGTCATCAGCCTGCTGGTGGACAACCAGAGCGGCGTTCTGGCCCGGGTGTCCAGCCTGTTCTGCCGCCGCGGCTTCAATATCGACAGCCTTACGGTGTCCGCCACCAACGGCCCGGCAGTCAGCCGCATCACAGTGACCATTACCAGCGATGAAAAGGCCTTGCAGCAGCTGGTATTGCAGACCGAGCGGCTGGAAGTCACCCGGCAGGTGTTCGTGCTGGACAGCGAAAAAGCGCTGGAGCGGGAGCTGCTGCTGCTCAAGGTGGAATCGGACGTGCACAACCGCACCGAGCTGCGGGAGATCGCCTGCATCTACAAGGCAAAGATCATCGATCTTTCCCCGGACAGCATGGTGTTTGAACTCATCGGCCGGCCGGACAAGCTGGACGCATTTTTGAAAATGTTCGAGGGTTACAACATCCTTGAACAGTGCCGCACCGGCGTTACTGCACTGGAGCGCGGCGGGATGCACCAGCATATCCAGAAGCCGCCGCAGGAGGTGCGCTCCGTCCAGCTGCCCCCGCCGGGCGCAAGACGGGCATAATTACATTGCTTTTCCGCTCAGGGTGAGCGAAAGATAGAACAGAGCATACAAGACCGGAAGATAAACCAACCAGTTAATGTAAAAGGAGACTAACGATTATGGCTATCAAGAAATACTACGATTCCGACTGCAACCTCGGCGTGCTGGACGGCAAGACCGTCGCTGTCATCGGCTTCGGCAGCCAGGGTCATGCACACTCTGAGAATCTGGCCGAGAGCGGCGTCAACGTTGTGGTGGGTCTGCGCAAGGGCTCTGCTCACTGGGCAAAGGCTTCTGAGTTCGCTGCCACCCATGACAACTTCAAGGTCATGGAAGTGGAAGAGGCTGCCAAGGCCGGCGATGTTGTCATGATGCTGGTGCCCGACGAGCTGTGCGCCGATATCTACAACACGCAGGTTGCTCCCTACATGACCGAGGGCAAGGCACTGGCCTTTGCACACGGCTTCAACATCCACTTCAAGACCATCACCGCGCCCAAGAACGTGGACGTCATCATGATCGCTCCCAAGGGCCCCGGCCACATCGTGCGCCGCCTGTACACCGAGGGCGAGGGCTGCCCCTCTCTGATCTGCGTGGAGCAGGACTACACCGGTAAGGCCAAGGATATCGCACTGGCTTATGCTTCCGGCATCGGCGCAGGCCGTGCAGGCATTCTGCAGACCACCTTCAAGGAGGAGACCGAGACCGATCTGTTCGGCGAGCAGGCCGTGCTGTGCGGTGGTGTTTCCGAGCTGATCCACGCCGGTTTCGATACGCTGGTGGAAGCTGGCTACGAGCCCGAGATGGCCTACTTTGAGACCTGCCACGAGATGAAGCTGATCGTTGACCTGATCAACGAGGGCGGCTTCTCCAAGATGCGCTACTCCATCTCCAACACCGCAGAGTACGGCGACTACCGCACCGGCAAGCGCCTCATCACCGCTGAGACCCGCAAGGAGATGAAGAAGGTCCTGACCGAGATCCAGGACGGTACCTTCGCTTCCGAGTTCCTGACCGAGATGAGCCCCAACGGCGGCCGCAAGGTCCACTTCCTCGCTCAGCGCCGCATGGAGGCCGAGCATCCCATCGAGAAGGTGGGCGCAGAGCTGCGCAGCATGATGAGCTGGCTGAAGAAGTAAGCCCTCTCAGTCGCTGACGCGACAGCTCTCCCAGAGGGAGAGCCGCTGGCGTGTCGGTAAAGCCCACGCCGGACAATTTGAGTTTATTTGGATGTAAAGCGCCGGGCGCTGTTCTCGCACTCAGCTGCATGGATACTTACTCTTTTATCAGGAGCGAATTGAGTTTGATGCCGCTGAAGAGTGAGAGCGGAGTCCGGCATTTTGTGACAGAGGCAAAAGCCTGCCCGGCATGCCAATGGCTCCCCCTTTGGGGGAGCTGGCAGCGCCAGCAGGCGATGCCTGAGAGGGTATAAAATGAGAAGTGACAACGTGACCAAAGGCTCGGAGCGCGCGCCCAACCGCAGCCTGTTTTACGCTTTGGGCTACACCCCGGAAGAGCTGGACCGCCCCCTCATCGGTGTGGTGAGCGCCTACAGCGAGATCGTCCCCGGCCACATGAATCTGGATAAGGTCGCCGAGGCCGTCAAGGCCGGTGTCCAGATGGCAGGCGGCACCCCCATCCTCATCCCGGCCATCGGCGTCTGCGACGGCATCGCCATGGGCCATGTGGGCATGAAGTACAGCCTCGCCTCCCGCGAGCTGATCTGCGACAGCGTGGAGACCATGCTGATGGCCCATCAGCTGGACGGTCTGGTACTGGTGCCCAACTGCGATAAGATCGTCCCCGGCATGGTCATGGCCGCCGTCCGGATGGATGTGCCCGCCGTGGTCTGCTCCGGCGGCCCCATGCTGGCCGGCACCTACGGCGGCGAGGAGGTCAGCCTCTCCAAGATGTTCGAGGCCGTCGGTGCCTATAAGGCCGGCATGATCTCCGACGAGCAGCTGGAAGACTGCACCTGCAACTGCTGCCCCAGCTGCGGCAGCTGCTCCGGTATGTACACCGCCAACAGCATGAACTGCCTGTGCGAGGCCATCGGCATCGCACTGCCCGGCAACGGCACCATCCCGGCTGTGTACTCCAAGCGTCTGCAGCTGGCAAAGCACGCCGGTATGGCTGTGATGGAGATGGTGCGCAAGGGCATCACCGCACGCCAGATCATCAACGAGCGCTCCATCCGCAACGCGCTGACCTGCGATATGGCGCTGGGCTGCTCCACCAACACAGTCCTCCACCTGCTGGCCATCGCCTACGAGGCCGGTGTGCCCATCGACCTGAAGCTCTTCAATGAGATCAGCGCCAAGACCCCGAACCTCTGCCATCTGGCTCCCGCAGGCCCCACCCATATGCCCGACCTCTACGCCGCTGGCGGCATCCCCGCCGTGCAGGCTGAGCTGGCCAAGAAGGGCCTGCTGGACCTCGATGTCCCCACCGTCACCGGTAAGACCCTCGGTGAGAACATCAAGGGCGCTCATATCCTGAACGACAAGGCCATCCGTCCCATCGAGGATCCGTATTCCCCGACCGGCGGCCTGCAGATCCTCTGGGGCAACATCGCCCCCGACGGCTGCGTCGTCAAGCGCAGCGCCGTGGCCCCCGAGATGCAGCAGCATTCCGGCCCGGCCCGCGTGTTCAACAGCGAGGAGGAGGCCATTGCCGCCATCTACGCGGGCAAGATCGTCCCGGGCGATGTGGTGGTCATCCGCTACGAAGGCCCCAAGGGCGGCCCCGGTATGCGTGAGATGCTGAACCCCACCTCCGCGCTGGCCGGCATGAAGCTGGACAAGACCGTGGCCCTCATCACCGACGGCCGCTTCTCCGGCGCTTCCCGCGGCGCGGCCATCGGCCACGTCAGCCCGGAGGCCGCTTCCGGCGGCCCCATCGGCCTCATCGAGGAGGGCGATACCATCCACATCGACATCCCCAACGCCAGCATCACGCTGGAGGTTTCGGATGAGGTGCTGGCCGAGCGCAAGGCCAAGTACGTCGCCCCCGAACCCAACATCAAGACCGGCTGGCTGTCCCGCTACGCCCGCATGGTCACCAGTGCAAACCTCGGCGCAGTGCTGAAGTAAGCACGCCGCAGAACCAGACAGCTACAGAAAAAGCGCCCTGCCGATGACCCGGCAGGGCGCTTTGGTCTGCTATGATATTTCAGCTTACTTGGTGCCGTAGATACGGTCGCCTGCGTCGCCGAGGCCCGGCAGAATGTAACCGTGTTCGTTGAGCTTCTCATCAACGGCTGCACAGTAAATATGAACGTCCGGGTGCGCTTCGCTCAGTGCCTTAAGGCCCTCCGGCGCTGCAATGATGCACAGGAACTTGATACTGCGCGGGCGGCTGCGCTTTACAATGGTGATCGCGTCCATTGCGGAACCGCCGGTCGCGAGCATCGGGTCGAGCACGATGACATCACGCTCTTCAATGTCGGACGGCAGCTTGTTGTAGTATTCGACCGGCTGCAAGGTATCGTGGTCACGGTAAAGACCGATATGGCCGACCTTTGCGCTCGGAACGAGCTGCAGCATGCCGTCTACCATGCCGAGACCGGCGCGCAGAATCGGCACGAATGCCAGCTTTCTGCCGGCGATGACCTTCGTCGTTGCGGTGCACATCGGGGTCTCCGTCTGCACGTCCATCAGCGGCAGGTCACGGGTAGCTTCGTAGCACATCAGCGTTGCAATCTCGCTGACAAGCTCGCGAAATTCCTTTGTGCCGGTGTTCTTATCGCGCAGGAAAGAGAGCTTGTGCTGAATGAGCGGGTGGTTCATGATAAAAATCTGTTCGTTGTTTTCCATATTGATTTCTCCGATTTCTGCCTTACAGGCGTCCGTTTTCAATATCTGCGATCTGGTCGATACGGCGCTGGTGGCGGCCGCCCTCAAAGTCAAACTTGAGGAACGTGTCCACGATCTCCAGCGCGGTCTTCTCCTCGGTGACAAGGCCGCCGAGACACAGAATGTTTGCATTGTTGTGGCGGCGGGTCATTTCCGCTGCGTGGGCATCGCTGCACAGTGCCGCGCGGATGCCCTTCACCTTGTTTGCGGCCATGGAAATACCGATACCCGTGGAGCAAACAAGTACGCCGTAATCAGCCTTGCCGTCTGCCACGCAGTGCGCGACCTTTGCGCCGTACACCGCATAGTCCACGCTCTCCGTGGAATAGCAGCCGAAATCTTCGACTTCGATGCCCTTCGCTTCCAAATGCTTCTTGACGGCTTCTTTCAGAGCGAATCCGCCGTGATCCGAACCAACTGCGATCTTCATGCTTTATTCTCCTTCGTATATGGATTACTTATTGTTTTTCTGTGCGTTTTTGGCTTTCAGTTCACGCTCCGCCTGCGGCAGACGCAGGTAGATTGGCATCAAAGCGTCCGGCGTGACCGTCTGTCCGTTTTCAACCATCTCCTGCGCCGCCATGGCAACGCCGGAGGCACGCTGAAAACGAAGCTGCGGCAGCAAAAGCTCTGCACGGATAGCCGCAAACGTCTTATAGCAAAGCTCCGCGCCATCGCCGACAAGATAAATCTTCTCCGTAAACGTTTTGCATTCTTCCAAAAGCTCCGCAATGGGCAGTGCGCGGTCATCACAAAGACGTGTGAGTTTACCGTCCTCCGCACGGAACAGCGCATTATACACCTGCCCGCAGCGTGCGTCCATCACAGCACAGACGATACCCGTCAGCTGCCGTGCGTTCTCCGCCATAGCGCGCAGCGTGGAAACGCCCGCGCACGGGATGTTCCGCGTCATGGAAAGTCCCTTCACGCAGGAGACACCGATGCGCACCCCCGTGAACGAACCCGGCCCGGCGGAGACCGCCATGCAGGTCACATCGTCAAGCGTTTTATTCGTGAGCTTCAAAACAGATTCCACCATCGGCATCAGCGTCTGGCTGTGCGTCTGCTTTGTGTTGATATAAAATTCAGAGAGTATTTTTCCGTCCTCCAAAAGCGCGGCCGAGGCCGGCACCGCAGAGGAATCGAGTGCTAAAATCAGCATATTTGTCGCTTTCACGCGATTTTTTGCCGCGCAAAAGCCGTCCTTTCTATCAGAAACTTATCACAGGTCTATGCCCTCAATGGTAACGATGCGCTCCGTCTCCGTCTCGCCCTTTTCCATGTGGACATAAATCGTGTTTTCCGGCAAAGCGCCGTCAATGTTTTCGCTCCACTCAATGACGAGCACGTTGTCCGTATCGAGGTAATCGAAAAAGCCCGTGGAGTAGAGATCGTCCCAACCGGAAACGCGGTACATGTCAAAGTGCTGCACCGTCAGCCGCGCATCGTATTCGTTCACAAGCGCAAACGTCGGACTGGAGACCACGTCCCCGCCGCCAAGCGCCAGCACAAGTCCGCGCGTAAACGCCGTCTTACCCATGCCCATCGGTCCCGTGAACGCGATGACCTCGCCGCCCTTGAGCCTTTCCGCCAGCTTCGCCGCGATTTTTTCGGTGCCCTGCACCGAGTGAGAAACAAACCGTTGCATCAGAACAGGCCGTGGATCACGCCGTTACCGTCGACGTCGATCTTTTCGGCAGACGGCACCTTCGGCAGACCGGGCATCGTCATGACATCGCCCGCATACGCAACCACGAAGCCCGCACCGTTCGAGAGGCGCAAGTCACGGATTGTAATGTTGAAGCCGGTCGGACGGCCGAGCAGCGTCGGGTCGTCAGAAAGCGAATACTGCGTCTTTGCGATGCACACCGGCAGCGCGTCGCCGCCGAGCGCCTTGATGTCCTTCAGGGACTTCATCGCCTGATTCGTGAACGTCACATCATCCGCGCCGTAGATTTTCTGCGCGATCGTGCGGATCTTCTCCTCCACTGTGAGATCAAGATCATAGATCGGCGCAAAGTGGCTTTCAGGATTCTCGTCGATGACTTTGCAGACGGTCTTTGCAAGCTCCACGCCGCCTTCGCCGCCCTTTGCGAACACTTCGGAGAGTGCATACTCTACACCGAGGGACTTGCAGCAATCGTCGATGACTTTCAGCTCCGCGTCCGTATCGGTGCCGAAGCGGTTGATGGCGACGACGACCGGCACGTTATATTTATGCATGTTCTCCACGTGTGCGCGCAGGTTCTCAATGCCCTTTTCGAGCGCCGGAACATTCTCCTTTGCAAGCTCTGCCTTCGGCACACCGCCATTGTATTTCAGCGCACGAACCGTCGCGACAACGACGATGCAGTTCGGCTTGAGGCCCGCCAAACGGCACTTGATGTCGAGGAACTTCTCCGCACCGAGGTCGGAGCCGAAGCCTGCTTCCGTAATGCAGTAATCGCCGAGCTTCAACGCCAAGCGCGTTGCGCGCACGGAGTTGCAGCCGTGCGCAATGTTTGCAAACGGACCGCCGTGCATGATGGCCGGTGTGCCTTCAATCGTCTGCACAAGGTTCGGGTTGATGGCATCTTTGAGCAAAGCCGTCATAGCGCCATCCGCCTTGATGTCCTTCGCATAGACCGGCTTTCCGTCATA
>ENA-UBIJ01000824-UBIJ01000824.1-human-gut-metagenome-genome-assembly--contig:-NODE-824-length-12273-cov-7.905877_pt1 | contig 12273 bp, 9 predicted proteins | sample MGYA00244944_ERZ654876 | MGnify/ENA primary metagenome ERZ654876 (study PRJEB26926, sample SAMN06164748) | human gut metagenome | biome: ENVO:00009003; feature: ENVO:2100002; material: ENVO:00002003...
TATTATGAGTTAGGTAGAGATAAAGTAGTAGAACTACTGAAAGCGGATGTTGAGAAAGCCATCGCCAACATTGAAAGTCTGATGAACTCTAAATTCGGTGATATAGAAAATCCGTTATTGGTTTCCGTACGTTCAGGTGCTCGTGCTTCCATGCCTGGAATGATGGATACAATCCTTAATTTAGGTTTAAATGACGAAGTGGTGGAAGGCTTGAGCCGCAAGACCGGACGCCCCCGTTTCGCATGGGATTCTTACCGTCGTTTCGTACAAATGTATGGTGACGTAGTATTGGGTATGAAGCCGGTAAATAAGGAAGACATCGACCCTTTCGAGGAAATCATCGAAAAAGTAAAGGAAGAAAAAGGTGTGAAGCTCGACAACGAATTGGAAGTGGAAGACCTTAAAGAACTGGTTAAACGCTTTAAAGTTGATGTAAAAGAACAGACCGGACAAGATTTTCCGACCTGTGCATACGAGCAACTTTGGGGTGCCATCTGTGCTGTATTCCGTAGTTGGATGAACGAACGCGCCATTCTTTACCGCAAGATGGAAGGTATTCCTGCCGAATGGGGTACTGCTGTAAGCGTACAAGCCATGGTATTCGGTAACATGGGTGATACTTCGGCTACCGGTGTTTGCTTCTCTCGTGACGCAGGTAACGGTGAGGATTTGTTTAATGGCGAATATTTGATCAACGCACAAGGTGAAGATGTTGTAGCCGGTATCCGTACCCCGCAACAAATCACAAAAATCGGTTCTCAGCGTTGGGCAGAACGTGCAGGTATTTCTGAAGAAGAACGCGTAGCCAAATATCCCTCTATGGAAGAAGCTATGCCGGAAATCTACAAAGAACTGGATGCCCTGCAGACCAAACTGGAAAACCACTATCGCGACATGCAGGATATGGAGTTCACCGTGGAGCACGGGAAGCTCTACATGCTGCAGTGCCGCAACGGCAAGCGCACTGCTCCCGCCGCCCTGAAGATCGCCTGCGACCTGGTGGACGAGGGCATGATCTCCGAGCAGCAGGCCGTGGCCATGATTGATCCCCGCAACCTGGATACTCTGCTGCATCCCCAGTTTGACCCCAAGGCTCTGAAGGCTACTGAGCCTGTGGGCAAGGCCCTGCCCGCCTCTCCCGGCGCCGCCTGCGGCAAGATCGTCTTCAGCGCCGAGGATGCCAAGGCTTGGGATGCCCGTGGCGAGAAGGTGGTTCTGGTCCGTCTGGAGACTTCTCCCGAGGACATCGAGGGCATGAAGGCCGCTCAGGGCATCCTCACCGTCCGCGGTGGTATGACCTCTCACGCCGCCGTTGTGGCCCGCGGTATGGGCAAGTGCTGCGTCTCCGGCTGCGGCGCCATCAGCATGGACGAGGCCAATAAGCAGTTTACCCTGGCCGGCAAGACCTATCACGAGGGTGATTGGCTGAGCCTGGACGGCTCCACCGGCAATATCTACGACGGCGCAATGCCCACCGTGGATGCCAGCGTGGGCGGCGACTTCGGCCGCATCATGGCTTGGGCCGACAAGTTCCGCCGCCTGAAGGTCCGCACCAATGCCGATACCCCCCACGACGCCGCCAAGGCCCGTGAGCTGGGCGCCCAGGGCATCGGCCTGTGCCGTACCGAGCATATGTTCTTCGAGGGCAACCGCATCGATGCCATCCGCGAGATGATCTGCTCCGACACCGTGGAGGAGCGGGAGGCCGCTCTGGCCAAGCTCCTGCCCATGCAGCAGGGTGACTTCGAGGGCATTTATGAGGCCATGGAAGGCTGCCCCGTCACCATCCGCTTCCTGGATCCCCCTCTGCACGAGTTCGTGCCCACTGAGGAGGCCGATATTGAGAAGCTGGCCAAGGCTCAGGGCAAGACCGTGGCCCAGATCAAGAACATCATCGCTTCCCTCCACGAGTTCAACCCCATGATGGGCCACCGCGGCTGCCGCCTGGCCGTCACCTTCCCGGAGATCGCCGCCATGCAGACCCGTGCCGTCATCCGCGCCGCCATCAACGTGCAGAAGAAGCATCCTGACTGGAACATGGTCCCCGAGATCATGATCCCCCTGGTGGGCGAGGTGAAGGAGCTGAAGTACGTCAAGGACATCGTGGTCAAGACCGCCGATGAGGAGCTGGCCGCCGCCGGTGTGGAGATGAAGTACCTGGTGGGCACCATGATCGAGATCCCCAGAGCCGCCCTCACCGCCGACCAGATCGCCACCGAGGCGGAGTTCTTCTCCTTCGGTACCAACGACCTGACCCAGATGACCTTCGGCTTCAGCCGTGACGACGCCGGCAAGTTCCTGGGCGCTTACTATGATAAGAAGATCTATGAGAGCGATCCGTTCGCCAAGCTGGACCAGGTTGGCGTGGGCAAGCTGGTGAAGATGGCCGCTGAAATGGGCCGCGCCACTCGTCCCGACATCCACCTGGGCATCTGCGGCGAGCACGGCGGCGATCCCAGCAGCGTGGAGTTCTGCCACAAGGTGGGCCTGGACTATGTGTCCTGCTCTCCCTTCCGTGTTCCCATCGCCCGTCTGGCCGCCGCTCAGGCTGCTATCAAGGAACAGCGCCAATAAAAAGTTGACGCTTGTAGCGTAGGCAAAACAACTGATATAAATAACGGTCACACAGTCCCTTTGGATTGTGTGACCGTTATTTTTTGCCCATTTTCAGATGAATACACCGCAAATCAAGCCGCTGGTTTCACTATAAAATCAGCAGCAAATGGTATGTGCTAAACCACTTACAGCAATTTCTTTCATGAATTAGTCTCCTTGTTTTTGTAAGCTTTGGTCGAAAAACCTCTATCTTACTCTAACCTGGAGACTTTTTCGATACGCTGAAGCGGAGGCTCCCGGACAGGAACCTCCGCTTTTTGTTACTTCTTGCTCTTACCCAGATAAGCCTCTTTAATGGACTCATCTGCCAGCAGCTCCGCGCCGGTGCCGGACTTGGTGATGGTACCGGTCTCCAGCACATAGGCAAAGTCTGCCACCTTCAGGGCCATATTGGCGTTTTGCTCAATGAGCAGCACGGTAACGCCTTCTTTGTTGATGGTGCGGATGATGTCAAAAATGCCCTGCACCACCAGGGGCGCCAGGCCCAGGGACGGCTCATCCATCATCAGGACCTTGGGCCGACTCATAAGAGCCCGGCCCACAGCCAGCATCTGCTGCTCACCGCCGGACAGGGTGCCCGCCAGCTGCCAGCTCCGCTCCTCCAGCCGGGGAAACAGCGAATAGACCCACTTTAGATCCTTCTCAATGCCGTCCTTATCCTTGCGCAGATAGGCGCCGATCTTCAGATTTTCCAGCACCGTCAGGTTAGCAAACACCCGTCGCCCCTCCGGGGATTGGGCGATGCCCGCCTCCAGGATCTTGTTAATGGGCTTTCCCAGCAGCTCCTGGCCGTCGTAGGAGATAGAGCCGCTGTCAGCCTTCACCAGGCCGGATATGGTGCGCAGAGTGGTGGATTTACCTGCACCATTGGCGCCGATAAGGGTGACGATCTTGCCGTCCGGCACCTCCAGGCTGATGCCCCGCAGGGCCTTGATGCCGCCGTAGGACACATGCAGATTCTCAATCTTCAGCATCTTCAACCACCCCCAAATAAGCGTCGATAACGTGTTCGTTGCTCTGAATCTCCTCAGGCGTACCCTGGGCGATCAGCTTGCCGAAGTCCAGCACATAGATGCGGTCGGCAATGTCCATGACCAGGTCCATGTGGTGCTCGATGAGCAGGATGGTCATGTGGAAATTCTTGCGGATCTCGCCGATGAATTGCGTCAGCTCCAGGGTCTCTTGGGGATTCATGCCCGCCGCCGGCTCATCCAGCAGCAGCAGCGTGGGATCCGTAGCCAAGGCTCGGGCAATCTCCAGCCGGCGCTGCTTGCCGTAGGGCAGGGAGGTGGCCAGCTCGTCCTTCACATCCTCCAGGCCCACCAGCTTCAGCAGCTCCAGCACCTCCGCCCGCTGCCGGGCCTCCTCCTTTGCATTAAGGTGGAGGGCGGCGGTAAAGAGATTGCTGGTGCGGCGCAGATGCTTGGCAATGAGTACATTGTCAAATACCGTCTGGCTCTTCCACAGGCGTATATTTTGGAAGGTGCGGGCCATTCCCAGAGCTGTGATTTTATCCGGCGTCGGGGCCAGCACACGGTCAGAGAAGGCATCCTCATCCCGCTCCTTTTGGGCTTCCTTCCAAGCCTTCAGAGCCTCGTCCTCTAGAGCCTCCTCCGGGGCAAGCTGCGCGGTATACATGGCGGGATGCTCACCCTTGTAGGCCTTTTTCATCTTGCCGGTGGGGTGATTGCGGACGATACACTTTTCGTTGAAGCACACCCGGCCGTTGGTGGGGGCATACACGCCGGTGATGACGTTGAACGCCGTGGTCTTACCGGCGCCGTTGGGACCGATGAGGGCCACGATCTCGCCCTCGTTTACCTCCATGGTCAGGTTATCCACGGCCACCACGCCGCCGAACTGCATGGTCACATTTTCCAGCTTCAGTACGTTTTTCATTTGGAGGCCACCTCCTTTGCGGATTTATCCTTCTTCTTGCACAGCTTTTTGAAGAAGTTGAAGATCCCGTCCCAGGAGAACTCCCGGTCGCCCATGATGCCCTTGCGGAAGAACAGCACCACGATCATAATGACCACGGAGAACACCAGCATACGGAAGCCGCCCCGCATGAAGGGGATGTTCACGCCCAGGTAGGGCACAGGGTCGTCCAGGAAGCGCAGCCACCACTCGGAGGAGGCGATATACAGGAACGAACCCAAAATGGAGCCGGTGATGGAGCCGATACCGCCGATGACCACGATCAGCAAAATCTCATAGGTCATGGTGGAGGTAAAGGTGTTGGCCTGGACGCTGGACTGGAACATAGCCAGCAGCGCGCCGCCGATACCGGCGAAGAAGGAGCTGATGAGGAAGGCCTGCATCTTGTGCTTGGCCAGGTTGATGCCCATGGCCTCGGCGGCGATCTCGTCGTCGCGGATGGCCTTGAAGGCCCGGCCGTAGGTGGAGTTGATGAGCAGCACAATGCAGCCGATACAGATAGCCGACACGACGAACGGGAACAGGATGGAGTCAAAACCGGCAAAGCCGCGCAGCAGGTTGGAGGCGTTGGTCAGGGGCCCAAGCTGTTTCCACTGGATGATGGCGCGCATGATCTCGGCAAAGCCCAGAGTGGCAATGGCCAGATAGTCGCTCTTGAGCTTCAGCACGGGCAGGCCGATGAGCCAGGCGAAGATGGCCGGTACGATACCCGCCAAGATCAGGCCCACCAGCATGGGCAGGCAGAACTGCACGATACCGCCATCAAAATATTGGTACACGCTCAGCCGGTCCGTCACGGGAATGGTGAGGATACCGTAGGTGTAGGCGCCGATCATCATGAAGCCCGCCTGGCCCAGGGAAAACAGGCCCGTAAAGCCGTTGAGCAGGTTCAAGGACACGGCCACCAGGGAGTAAATGGCACCCTTTTTCAGCACCGTGGCCAGCATGGAATAGTGCTGGAACTTGTCTACATACAGCAAAAACGCAATGCAGATGGCTGCCAAAATCAGTGACAGCAGCAGATTTCTTTTCTTGTTATTCTTCATAGCTTACACCTTCTCCGTCAGTTTCTCACCGAACAGACCGTTGGGCTTGCACAGCAAGATCACGATCAGCAGGGCAAAGGTGAAAGCGTTGCTGAACACGGCGATGGTCTCATTGGCCTTGATAAAGGACTCGCAGATACCAATGATGAACGCACCGATCACGGCGCCGGGGATGGAGCCAATGCCGCCGAACACAGCGGCCACGAACGCTTTCAGGCCGGGCATAGCGCCGATCATGGGGCTGACCTGGCCGTAGTTGGCAAAGTACAAAATAGAGGCCACGCCAGCCAGGAATGAGCCGATGACAAAGGTCATGGAAATGACGCTGTTGATCTTAATGCCCATGAGCTGGGAGGTCTCGAAGTCCCGGGACACGGCACGCATAGCCATGCCCACCTTCGTCTTTTGAATGAGGATCACCAGTACCACCACCAGGGCAATGGTGAGGGTGGGGGTGATGATGGTGATGCGCTTGATGCTCAGGCCCCCCACGTTCATCACCTGGGTGAAGAAGGGGATATCTGGGTAGGCCCGGGCAATGCCGCCGGTGATGTAGTTGGCCAGGTTCTGCAGCAGGTAGCTGACACCGATGGCCGAGATCATCACGGACATACGGGGCGCCGTGCGCAGGGGCTTGTAGGCCGCCCGCTCAATGACCACACCCAAAATCACCGTCAGCAGCAGCACCAGAGGGATAGACACCGCCAGGGAGCAGGAGGCGGAGATATACACCATGAAAAAGCCCGCCATCATAAAGATGTCGCCGTGGGCAAAGTTAATCAGGCGCAGGATGCCGTAGACCATGGTGTAGCCAATGGCGATGAGGGCGTACAGACTGCCCACCGTGACGCCGGAGAGCAGAAGCTGGATATAGAAAGCTGCGTCATGCATAAGTACGGAAACCTCCTTCAATATGAATCTTGCGCTTTCAGCATTCGGGGAGTGGATGTCCCTCGTCTGCCGAAAACGCAAGAGTCATCAAAGTGCAAAAACCTCGGAATCGTGAGGGGAGCGCCGCTCCCCTCACGATGAAGCTCTATGTCGTTTATAGAAACGCCGGGTACTTATCAGCCGTTGTAGGTGCTGTAGTACACGATGTCGCCATCCTTGATGGTCTTGATAACGGCATAGGTCTTGATGGCGTCGCCGTTTTCATCGAACTTCAGGTCGCCGGTAACCAGGCCCTTAACCTCCAGAGCAGCCAGTGCATCGCGGATGGCGGTGCCCTCGGTGGAGCCGGCCTTCTCAATGGCGTTGACAGCGGCCATGTAAGCGTCGTAGCCGCAGGGGGTCACGCTGGAGATAGCGTCAGCGGTGCCGCCGTTGTTCTCAATACGGGTCTTGTCCTCGGCAACCCACTTCTTGAAGCCCTCCACGAAGGCCTTACCTTCGGCGTTGGACTCGTCGGCTGCATCGAAGAAAGCGGAGAAATAAATGTCGGTGGCCTTGTCGCCGGTACGCTGCGCGATGGAGATATCATCCCAGGTGTCGCCGGCCATAATGGGGCAGGTAACGCCGCTGTCCCGAGCCTGGCTGATGATCATGGCAGCGGTCTCGATGGACACGGGGGCGAAGATGCCGTCATACCCGGCGGACTTGATGGTAGCCATGATGGTGGAGAAGTCGGTCTCGCCCTTCTGGAACTCCAGAACGGTGGCCTTACCGCCCAGGCGCTCCATTTCCTTCTGGAAATAGTTACCGAAGCCGGCGGAGTAGTCGTCACCGGACTCGATAATCAGTGCGCAGTTGACGCTGCCCTTTTCCTTGTTGGCAAAGTTGGCCATCACGGCGCCCTGGAAGGGATCAATGTAGGAAACGCGGAAATAGTAGTCGTTGCCCTCGGTCACCTGCGGATTGGTGCACGAGGTGCCGATGGCGGGGATCTTAGCATCCCGGAACAGGGGGCCGGCGGCAATGGCGCAGCTGGAGCCGTAGGTGCCGATGACCACGGACACGCCCTTGGAGATCAGGGTCTGGGCCGCGGCGGGAGCCTTGGACTGCTCGGAAGCATTGTCGGCGGTGATGAGCTGAACCTTGTACTCCTTGCCGTTAATGGTGACGGTGGGCTTGATGGAGTTGGCGTACTCAATGCCCAGGATCTCCTTCTTGCCGCCGGCGCCGTTCTGGCCGGAGGTAGGCTCAAAGATACCGACCTTCACGGTGTCCCCATCGGTGGAGCCGCCATTGTCCTTGCTGCCGCAGGCAACCAAAGACAGTGCCGTGACCAGGGCCAACAGCAATGCAATAAACTTTTTCATCTTTTCTTCCTCCTAATTGGTTTGGGTCATAGGCTCTCCATTTGTTCCTATGACTATTTTTATATTTTATTAAAAAAACCCCTCGATTGCAAGAGAGCATGTTGCATTAAATTTCCGCCGCGATTCCGGTTTCCCCAAAAGATTTTTCCGCCTTTACTTTTTGCCGCTGTTCGCTATACGTGGACAATTGCGTTTATACGCCCTTCATACCGCCATTTTGCTCTTTTGCTGTCCCCCATTGGCAGACAAGACTTTTCGTGATTTTGCACAATGTCCTTCTGCTGTTAACAAAAATAAATCGTCCTCTTTGCTCAGCAAAGAGGACGATTTACAAAATTCTCACGTTTTTTCCGCTTGAAAAACAGATTCAAATTCCTCCGCAGTCATGGTTTCATGCTCCAGCAGGAAGCTCGCCACCGCCTCCAGCTTCTCCTGCTGCCGCTTCAGGATCTCCGTGCAGCGGGCATAGCCGTCCGCCAGGATCTGCTGGATCTCGTCATCCATCTCGGCGGCAATCTTCTCGGAGTAGGGACGGGTGTGGCCCATGCTCTTGCCAATGAACACCTCGTCGCTGCCGGCGTTGAAGGCCACATGGCCCAGGCGCTTGGACATACCGTAGGTGCCCACCATCTTTCGTGCGATGGTGGTGGCCCGCTGCAGGTCGTTGGAGGCGCCGGTGGAGATATCCCCCAGCATCAGCTCCTCGGCGGCCCGGCCGCCCAGGAGGGCCACGATCTCGTCCTCCATGTATCGCTTGGACAGGTACGAGCGGTCCTCCTCCGGCAGGCTGATGGTCATGCCGCCGGCCTGCCCCCGGGGAACGATGGTGATCTGATGCACCGGGTCCTGGCCCGGCAGGTCGTGCATCACTACGGCGTGGCCGGCCTCATGGAAGGCCGTGAGCTTACGCTCCTGCTCAGGGATGACCCGGCTGTGCTTTTCCGGGCCGGCAATGACCTTGATGATGGATTCCTGAATGGTTTTCTGCCGGATCACCGGCTCATTCCGCCGCCCCGACAGCAGCGCCGCCTCATTGAGCAGGTTTTCCAGATCCGCGCCGGTAAAGCCTGCGGTACCCCGGGCAATTTCCGCCAGGTCCACATCCTCCGCCAGAGGCTTGTTTCGGGCGTGGACCTTCAGGATCTCCTCCCGGCCCTTGATATCCGGCAGCCCCACATATACCTGCCGGTCAAACCGGCCGGGCCGCAGCAGCGCCGGATCCAGGATGTCCACCCGGTTGGTGGCGGCCAGCACCACCACGCCCGAGTTGGCGGTAAATCCGTCCATTTCCACCAAGAGCTGGTTGAGGGTCTGCTCCCGCTCGTCGTGTCCGCCGCCCAGTCCGCTGCCGCGCTGACGGCCCACGGCGTCGATCTCGTCGATAAATACAATGGCGGGGGATTGTTTTTTCGCCTGCTCAAACAGGTCACGGACGCGGCTGGCGCCCACGCCCACATACATTTCCACAAAGTCGGAGCCGGAGATGGATAAAAATGCCACGTCCGCCTCTCCGGCCACGGATTTGGCCAGCAGTGTCTTGCCGGTGCCCGGAGGGCCCACCAGCAGCACACCCTTGGGGATGTGTGCGCCCAGCTGCAGATACTTATCCGGGTCCCGCAGGAACTCCACGATCTCCTGCAGCTCCTCCTTTTCCTCGTCGGCGCCGGCCACCTGGTCAAAGGTCACCCGATCCTCGCCCCGGCCGGGCATCTGCACCCGGGCCTGGCCGAATTTAGCCATTTTGTCTTGGGCTGCAGCGCCGCCGTTCATGCGGCCCATAAGCCGCACGATCAGCAAAAAGCCCAGTATCCCCATGACATAAGGCAGCAGTGTCGTCACCCAGTTGGTGGCATGAATAAAATCCTGCTGTTGCACGGTGCCGCTCTGCACCTGCTGCTGAATCAGGCCGTCCATGTCGCTGTAAAAGCTCTCCACGCTGCCGATGGTGCAGGCGGCCAGGGTGCCGTCCTGCAGCTTGGCCTTGAGCACATCGCCGGTGATAGTGAAGGATTGCACCTTCTCCTCCCGGAAATAGCGGCACATATCGCTGTATGCAACGGTGCCGGAGCTGTTCATGCTCCGTGCCAATATAAACACGCACACCACCAGCAGCAACAGCAGCAGGCTGCCGGGGCGTATTCTTCTATTCTCAGTCACAGACACATCTCCTTTTAAGAAACCACCCGAATACCCCGCCAGCTGTTCTCCTTCAGGAAGGATATACACACCAGCACATGGGAGCGCACTTTATCCACCGGAATATATGGGTTATCCCACAGGCGTGCGTCCTGTGAGTTGGTGCGGTTGTCGCCCAAAAAGAAAAGGCATCCCTCCGGCACCACATACTCCTCCTGGTTGCCCGCGGCGGTGACGCCCTGCCGGGGCAGGTAGGATTCCTCCAGCTTTTCACCGTTAATATACACATAACCGTTTTTGATGCTTACCGTGTCCCCGGGCAGGCCGATGACCCGCTTGACCAGGAGCTTACCCAACTCCTCGCTCCGGAAGGTCACCACATCCCCCCGCTGGGGCGTGGGATCGGCGAACACATAGGGCATTTGCCACGAAAGCAGCAGGGATCTGGTGGGCAGAGTATCCTCCATGGAGCCGCTGGGCACCCAGGCGATCTGCAGGATCACCTTGAGCAGCACCAGCATCACCGCCACGGTGATAGGCGCAAAGCCGTAATCTCTCCACAGTCTGCGGGCTGTGCTCTCCTTCTGCAGGCGGCGGCCCGGATAGCTGCCGGCGGAGCCCCGGCCAGGAAGCTGCGGGTCTGCCGGCTGCAATCCGTCTTTATTCTCGTCCATGGGCTCCTCCTTTCCCGTCCGCTGTCTCCGCGGGCTCACTTGCTGTAAACCTCGGGCTTCAGCACGCCGATATAAGGCATATTCCGGTACTGCTGGCAGTAGTCCAGGCCGAAGCCCACCACAAACTCATTCGGCACCTCGAATCCGGCCAGGTCGGGGGTAATGGGCTTTTCCCGGCGGGAGGGCTTATCCAGCAGGGTAACAATGGTGATGGACTCTGCGCCCTTGGCCTTCAGATAGCTCTCCAGGAAGTACAGGGTGTTGCCGGAGTCCAGGATATCCTCCACCACGATGATGTCCCGGCCGGTAATATCCCGCTGCAGATCCCGGGTGATCTCCACCACACCGGAGCTCTTGGTAGCGTTTTTGTAGGAGGACAAACTGATGAACTCCACCTCGCTCTTGAGCTGGGTGGCCCGCACCAGGTCCGCCATGAACATGAAGCAGCCGTTGAGCACGCCCACAAACATGGGATTTCTGTCCTTGAACCGGTCAAATAGCTCATCGCCCATCTCCCGGATGCGAGCGTGAATCTGATCCTCAGACAGCAGCACCTTCAAAATGTCCTGATTCATGTTGCTTTTAGCCATTGCTATATCCTCCTGCAATTTCTCTCTTGATCTGAATAATTATTCTCTCGCCATCGGTTTCCCGGGGCTGAAATTCCTCGTCCACTCCCAGCGGCCATACCGCCGCCAGGCTCTCGCCCACATAAAACGCAGGCAGCGTATCCCGCTCTCCGGGGCCTATCCCCCCATCTGCGCACAGGCGCTTCACGCTGCGCCGGCCCCGGCTGCCTGGGAGCTTCAGCCTATCTCCGGCCCGGCATGTCTGCACAAAAAGTGGGCGCTTCATTACATCGCGCCCCAGGGCCATCTCATTCGTCCCGGGCAAATAGTCCCGGCCCTCCATCCGGCAGGTGATGGTAAATTCCCCCCACCGGTTCGTCCCCAGGGTCAGCGCCGCTCCCGGCGGCGCCTTCTTCGCCGTCTCCAGGATAAATTTCTCTCCCCGGCACACGGCTGTCAGACCGCCGGGCAGGGAAATGCTCCCGCCGCAGCCGTGGAGCAGTGCCTCCATGGCTTCGTAGTGTACCGCACCAAAATCCTTCCGGCCTGCCTGTGTGCGCTCCGTCAGTGCCCGCAGGACACGCAGCCGCAGGGCATAGGGCAGCCTCAGCAGGCTCTCCCGGTCCAGCTCTGCCCCACCATCCGGGGGCAGGACCGCGTCCGCCTGGGCCTGCCAGTATTCCTCCTCCCGCCGCAGGATCTCCGCCGTGCGGCAGATGCTTCCCTCCGCGCCGGGATACAGCTCCTTCAGCAGCGGCATGATGTCCAGCCGCAGCCGGTTCCGGGTCATGCTTCGGTCGCTGTTGGTCTCATCCTCTACATGGGGAATCCCGTTTTCCTCCAAATATTCCTCGATCTCCTGTCGGGACGTCTCCAGCAGGGGCCGGATGATGCACCCCCGCACCGGGGGAATACCCGCCAGTCCCTGGGGGCCCGTGCCCCGCAGCAGGTTCAGCAGCACCGTCTCCGCCTGGTCGGCGGCGTGATGGGCCGCTGTCTCTTATACACATCTCCGAGCCCACGAGACGGACTCCTA
>ENA-UBIJ01000829-UBIJ01000829.1-human-gut-metagenome-genome-assembly--contig:-NODE-829-length-12237-cov-6.493597_pt1 | contig 12237 bp, 8 predicted proteins | sample MGYA00244944_ERZ654876 | MGnify/ENA primary metagenome ERZ654876 (study PRJEB26926, sample SAMN06164748) | human gut metagenome | biome: ENVO:00009003; feature: ENVO:2100002; material: ENVO:00002003...
CATACGAGATAGGAGTCCGTCTCGTGGGCTCGGAAGATGTGTATAAGAGACAGCTACGCACCCCAAATAGACATTCAACGCCAAATAGCTATGCAGGCAATTTATTCCGACGATACGCATCTGTATCTAATGGGAACCAATAACCTGTTTAAACTAAACTTCAAAACTAACGAACTATCTTCATTAGTCAATATGAAAGAGGGAGATGATTTCACATCGGCCTGCCGGGATGATAAAGGTAACTTCTGGATAGGAAGTAATTTCGGACTGCTCTTCTATAATAAACAGACTGGAAAAACAGAAAAAATACATACCAACTTGTTCAACAGTGTATCCAGCCTTGCCTATGATAAAAAAGGAAAAGTCTGGATAGGAGCGCAGAACATGTTCTTTGCGTATATTATCAACGAAAAACGTTTTGTTATCCTGGACGAATCCGATGGAGTTCCTTCCAACGAATTGATATTTACCCCTATTCCTGCTCTTCGTACTCCCAATCTGTATATGGGAGGTACTATGGGACTGGTACGCATTAATACGGATATTATTTTCGAAAGTAATTCGTCTCCTATTCTCAAGCTACTTGAAGTAAAACTGAATGGTAAATCAACTCTGAAACAGGTTAATAATAACTGTATTTCGATTCCCTGGAATCATTCATCGTTCAACATTAAAGTGATTGCTGACGAAAAGAACTCCTTCCGAAAACACCTTTTCCGGTATGTCATCACAGGAAAAGACAAAATGGTGATCGAGAGTTATCTCCAGACACTCGAATTGGGTACATTAGCATCAGGAGAATATACCATCAGCGTATCCTGCGACACCTCCAACGGTGAATGGAGCCAGCCGATAGAGATCTTAACTATTATAGTCTCACCTCCTTGGTGGAAATCTATCTGGTTTATTATACTATGCATTTTCTTTGCATTTTTAGTGGCAGGAGTGGTCTTCTTTAGTTTGATAAGAAAAAAAGAAAATCGGCTGAAACGTGAGATGCGGGAACATGAGAAGAAGATATATGAAGAGAAAATACGCTTCTTAATCAATATCAGCCATGAGCTACGTACCCCTTTGACACTCATCTATGCTTCCCTGAAACGCATTCTCAATAAAGAGGTGAAGCAAGACGAGCTACCGGAATATCTACAGGGGGCATTCAAACAGGCGAATCAGATGAAAGATATTATCAACATTGTGCTTGATGCACGCAAAATGGAGGTAGGACAGGAAGTGCTACACATCTCTTCGCATCCTTTACACAAGTGGATACAGGAAGTGGCAGAAACATTTCAAACTGCATCTAAAGCCAAAGAAATTGAAATTACATACGACTTTGACGACAGTATACAATCTATCGCGTATGATGACACTAAATGCAAAGTTGTTCTTTCCAATCTGATTATGAATGCTTTGAAATATAGTCCTAATCAGACTCGTATTGTTATAAAAACCATCCGTACAAATGAAAGTATACAAGTACACGTACAAGACCAGGGAATTGGATTGGATAATGTAGATATAAAGAAGCTCTTTACCCGTTTCTACCAAGGCAAACATAATGAGGGAGGAAGTGGTATCGGTTTATCTTATGCTAAAATGTTGATTGACTTACATGGAGGCAGGATGGGCGCTTTCAATAATAAAGACAGAGGGGCCACATTCTTTTATGAAATACCGGCTAATCTACAAGAACAAGAAGTATCATGTCCTCAACATTCCTACCTCAATGAACTTTTAAGTTCTCCGGAGGAAGAAGAGAAAATAGAATCCGGGGCTTTCTCTCTACAAGGATACTCACTGTTGATTGTAGAAGATAAACAGGACTTAAGAGAATTCTTAAAAAATGCTCTTAAGGATAAATTCAAGAAGATCTATCAGGCAGAAAATGGATTGGTAGCGCTGGAAGTTATTAAGCAACAGCAACCGGACATTATAGTAAGTGATGTAATGATGCCACAAATGAATGGCTATCAGCTATGCAAGGAAATTAAAGAGAATCTGAATATTAGCCATATCCCTGTTATTCTACTTACCGCCAGAGCCGATTCTGAAAGCCAGATGTTAGGATACAAATTAGGAGCCGATGCCTATTTGCCCAAACCATTTGAAATGGAAATGCTCCTTAGCGTGATCCAGAACCAGATGAGAAATCGTGAATATATTAAATCCAGATACAGGGGCAATCAATTCATTCTGTCTCCGCAAGAGGCTACTTTCAGCAATGCGGATGAACAATTTATGATTAAATTGAATGAAATGATCGATCAAAATCTGTCTCAACCAGATCTGGACGTAAAATTCCTGACTGCTCAAATGGCTATGAGCCGGACATCCTTATATAATAAGATCAAGGAACTGACCGGCATGGGAGCAAACGATTATATCAATCGTAGAAGAATCGACAAAGCAATCATTCTTTTAACTCAGTCTGACATGAGCATTACTGAAATATCAGAGCAGGTAGGTTTCACTTATCAACGATATTTCAGTACGTTATTTAAAGAAATGAAAGGAATGACTCCTTCTCAATTCAGAGCACAACACGGTTCCACCCAACAACAATCAGAATAGATTCAGCACTTTAGTTTATCATTTATATAGAAATTATACTTTCCGGGACAGAGCGATTAGGATTTCCAGTGCAGATTTGGACGTTTCATGATTTGAAATGACTAAAATCTGATGAGTAGAATAAGGTATTCGACTACTTTTGCAGCAAGCAATTGATAGAAAACGAATACACTTAAATTCAATTATTATGAGAAACTACTATTTAACTCTGTTACTAATATGCATTTGCGGCATTTGCTTTGCACAACAACAGACCAATGACATCAGTACTAAAAATCCGCCAAACAAAGAATGGAACTTCAACAATCTGGATGGATGGAAATACGGACATCAGGATAACAACCCGGATAATCAATGCATATTAGAGAATGGTTACTTACGGATCTTTACCCGGGCTAACTCGGTGGATCGGAAAAAGGTTCACACTGTAGAACGGATTTATACAACAGGAAGATATACCTGGCGTACTCATATCCCGCAAATGGGAATAGGAGATCAATGTAGCGTGGGTTCGTGGATATACCATGACGACCAACATGAATTGGATTTTGAAGTCGGATATGGTAAAGATACAGTTCGCAAGGAGTTAAATGCAGCTCCGGACGAAATGATTGCTTATATGACATCGCAGGCATATCCTTTTTCTTCCGTTCCTGTAGTAATCAAGACCGGATGGCATCTGTTCGAAATTGATCTGACATTAAAAAACGGGAACTATTACATCACCTGGTTAATAGACAACGAACCTAAACATGAACTTCAACTGGAATTTGGGAAAGACATTGCATTCCATATTTTTTGCAGTGTAGAGAATCTTAAATTTATTGGAGACCAACCGGCACAGCAGGAAAATTCCGGATTGTTTGATTTCGTCAGATATACATATCATGACTAAATAAATGAACTTAGCACACATTTCTTAAAATCCCCCCAATTACATACCATGAGAACAACGTTCATTTCACTTTCTCGGATATTCATGAACATTTGTCTCAATGCGCAGGATAGAGCAGTTGATGAAGGTCATGCTCTCTAAATATAAAATAGCCCTCGCTACAAATCTGTAACGGGGGTATTTTTTAGAGGAGTCATTTCTCCTCTTGCTAATGTTTTGTTTATGTGCTTTTTATATCTGAATACATCAATCAGATAATCCCTCTCACTCTATCGTCAAATGCAGAAAGCGCAGCTTTCGCTCCTTCGCCCATAGAGATAATAATTTGCTTATAAGGAACCGTAGAAACATCTCCGGCTGCATAGATACCCGTCACATTCGTACGGCAATGTGCATCAATCATGATTTCGCCCGGACGGTTGGTTTCCACTATGTCGCGGAATACACTGCTATTCGCAGAAAGCCCGATTTGTACAAATACACCATCCAACTCAACCAAACGTTCTTCTTCCGTTTTGCGATCTTTGATGCGCAGGGCAGTCAGTTTATCACCATTTCCTATCACTTCCGTGGTCTGTGAACTTACAAACACTTCCACGTTCGGCAATGATTTAAGTCGATCTTGAAGTACACTGTCTGCTTTCAACTCATCCATAAATTCAAAAACAGTGACTTTGGAGCAGATACCAGCCAAGTCAATCGCTGCCTCAATGCCGGAATTTCCTCCACCTACTACTGCTACATGCTTTCCCTTATAAAACGGCCCATCACAATGAGGGCAGAAAGCAACACCACGACCGATATACTCCGCTTCTCCCGGAACATTCAGTTTACGCCAGCTTGCACCAGTTGCAATAATCAGTGCCGGAGCCAGGAATTTCTCCCCAACAGAGGTAGTGATCTGCTTTTGTTTTCCAACCACTTCTACTTTTTCTACTTTACGATGCTCCAGCAAATCCACCGGATAACGCAACAAGTGAGTTTTCAGATTATCGGCAAGTTCATTTCCTGTCGTTTCCGGAACAGAGATTAAATTCTCAATACCTACCGTTTCTTTCACCTGTCCGCCAATACGCTCGGCCACAATAGCTACACGGAGTCCTTTACGAGCAGAATAAATAGCTGCCGATACTCCTGCAGGTCCTCCACCGGCTACAATCACATCATATTCTTTCACCTCTGCATTCGCTTTGGTTTCGTCAATACCATATTGATCTTCCAACTTGGCAAGCAATTCGCCAAATTCACCACGGCCTACATGAAGCAATTTTCCATCTGCAAAGACAGAAGGTACTCCTTGTATTTTCAGTGCATCTACTTCGTCCTGATAAAGCGCGCCGTCTACCATTTCATGAGTAATAGCAGGATTCAAAGTGACCATTGCATTCAGAGCCTGCACTACGTCAGGGCAGTTCGTACAAGTCAACGAAACATAAGTGGTCAGATGTATCGGACCTTTCAGTGCTTTCACACGGTTGCAAACAGCCTCATCAGGAAAGTTCTTTCCTTTGCCGTCCAGATTCAGGATAGCCAAAAGCAATGACGTGAACTCATGTCCGTTAGGAATACCCCGGAATGTGATTCCGGTACGATCACCATTCCTTAATAAAGTAAACTTCAATGCTTCTCCCTCATTCACCGAGCAAGTGATATGATCGGAACAATCCGCTACATCTCCCAGCAGCTCCAATAATTCTGTTTTGTTTTCGTGGCTGGATGATACGGATATATCAAAAGTAAAATTTGCCTCCAGCCCAGCAAAAATACCCTTTAGTTGTTCTTTTAATGCAGATTCTAACATATACCTTTTTCTCCTTCTATTTTTTTGAAAAGAAAGGCCGGCAGCGTCTCCCGTTACCGGCCTCCCATAATCACCATTATCAAGATCTATCAAATCTTACCTACCAGGTCGATGCTTGGCTTCAAGGTAGACTCACCCTTCTTCCATTTAGCCGGGCAAACTTCTCCGTCATGGCTGGCTACAAACTGTGCAGCTTCCACTTTACGAAGCAATTCACTTGCATCACGGCCAATATTGTTATCATTCAGTTCCACCACTTTAATCTTTCCTTCCGGATTGACAACAAATGTACCGCGATAAGCCATACCTTCTTCTTCGATATATACACCCAGTGCACGGCTCAAAGCGCCAGTCGGGTCTGCCAACATCGGGTATTGAATCTTGCGAATGCTTTCAGAAGCATCATGCCAAGCTTTGTGCACGAAATGAGAGTCAGTACTTACCGAATAGATTTCTACACCCATCGCTTTGAACTGGTCGTACTTTTCAGCCATATCCACCAATTCAGTAGGACATACGAAAGTAAAGTCGGCAGGATAGAAGAAAAGAATCGCCCATTTACCTTTCAGGTCATTGTTGGTTACAGTCTTGAAAGCTCCGTTGTGAAAAGCCTGAACGCTGAATTCAGGAAGTTGAGAATTTAAAATTGGTTCCATAATCTTTATTGCTTTTATTGTTATTAATTGGTTTGACTTATAACATCAGAAACAATCTTTTGTTTTTTGTTTCTGATGCAAAGATAAAGGCAGAAGCCCCGCCTTTTCAAAAAAAGTCCAATCGAATATTTCTATGCTGTGATAGATGAAATTAATAAAAGCATTTTATACCTTTGCGTGTATAAACAAAAAAACTGGAAGTATATACGATTATGAAACATCCTCTAGCTCAATTCCTATATTGTCCCGAATGTGGTTCTCCGCATTTCAAAGTAAATAACGAAAAGTCCAAAAAATGTACAGATTGCGGCTTCGTCTATTACTTTAACCCTTCCGCCGCCACCGTAGCACTCATCTTAAATGAGAAAAACGAATTGCTTGTTTGCCGGCGTGCTAAAGAGCCGGCAAAGGGAACTCTCGACCTTCCCGGAGGATTTATCGATATGAACGAGACAGGTGAAGAAGGCGTAGCCCGTGAAGTGCTGGAAGAAACAGGGTTGAAGGTAAAAAAAGCAGTTTACCAGTTTACACTTCCCAATATTTATGTCTATTCAGGTTTTCCTGTACACACACTCGATATGTTTTTTCTGTGCACCGTAGAAGACATGAGCCATTTTTCGGCAATGGATGATGTAGCAGATTCTTTCTTCCTGCCTCTCTCTGAAATTAATCCGGAAGATTTTGGACTAGATTCTATTCGCCGAGGACTTAAAAAGTTTTTATCTGGCAGATAATTCGTTAAAATATAACAAATTACAGAAATATTTCCCCTTTCATTCTGTCTTATATTTTAATGAGCTTTAAATTAATAGCTATTAAAATACGTCATTGAAAGATATATAGTACTTTTGCATAAACACCCGATTATGAAAAAAGAAATTACTAGACTCATTTGTGCTGCCATCTGCTGCACGCCCATTATAGGATTTGCCCAGACAGGTGACAAGTTCACTTCGACTGACAATCTTTATAAAGAAGGAAAAGAACTTTTCCAGGAAAGAAATTATGCAGCTGCTCTGCCGGCATTGAAAGCATTTGTAAAACAAAAGCCTGCAGCCAGCCTTCTTCAGGACGCAGAGTATATGCTAGTCAGTTCGGCTTACGAACTGAAAGACAAAAACCGCATCGAACTCCTCCGCAAATATCTCGACCGTTATCCTGATACTCCATACGCTAACCGCATTTATGCGCTGTTAGCCTCCTGCTATTTCTACGAAGGAAAATATGATGAAGCACTGGCACTCTTCAACTCTGCCGACCTCGATTTGTTAGGTAATGAAGAACGGGACGACTGCACCTACCAACTGGCTACCTGTTATCTGAAAACCGATAACCTACGAGAAGCAGCCATCTGGTTTGAAACTTTGCGTGCCAACAGCCCCAAATACGCCAAAGATTGTGATTACTATCTTTCCTACATCCGCTATACACAAAAGCGTTATACTGAAGCGTTGAAAGGCTTCCTCCCCTTACAGGACGACTCAAAATACAAAGCACTCGTCCCTTATTATATAGCCGAAATTTATACGCAGCTCAAAAACTATGATAAGGCACAAATTGTAGCACAAAACTACCTGTCAGCCTACCCGAATAACGAGCACGCAGCAGAAATGTACCGTATTCTGGGAGATGCCTATTACCATTTCGGACAATATCACCAAGCCGTAGAAGCATTCAACAATTACTTGAATAAGGATCACTCGGCTCCCCGCCGGGATGCCCTTTATATGCTGGGACTCTCCTACTACCAAACAAAAGTCTACTCCAAAGCAGCCGAAACATTAGGTAAGGTGACAACTGACAACGATGCCCTTACCCAAAATGCATATCTCCACATGGGACTCTCTTATCTGCAACTGGCAGAGAAAAACAAAGCACGCATGGCTTTTGAACAGGCAGCCGCCTCCAATGCTAATATGCAAATCAAGGAACAGGCAGCTTACAATTACGCTCTTTGCCTGCACGAGACTTCTTTCTCCGCTTTCGGTGAATCAGTTACTGCCTTCGAGAAATTCCTGAATGAATTTCCGACTTCTCCTTATGCTGAAAAAGTCAGCAGCTATCTGGTAGAAGTTTACATGAATACACGTAGCTACGATGCAGCTTTGAAATCAATCGACCGGATTGCCAAACCAAGCGCGCAAATATTGGAAGCCAAACAGAAGATACTGTTCCAATTGGGAACTCAATCTTTCGCTAACGCCGACTTCGAACAAGCTCTGAAATATCTGAACCAATCCATTGCCATCGGACAATACAATCGTCAGACCAAGGCAGACGCTTACTATTGGTGCGGAGAATCCTATTACCGTCTAAACCGAATGGTAGAAGCCGCACGTGATTTTAATGCTTATCTGCAACTCACCACCCAACCCAATAACGAAATGTATGCGCTTGCCAATTATAACTTAGGATATATCGCTTTCCACCGGAAAGACTATACGCAAGCAAGCAATTATTTCCAAAAATACATTCAACTGGAGAAAGGTGAAAATGCAACCGCACTTGCCGATGCATACAATCGTATTGGTGACTGCCACCTGCATGTACGTAACTTTGAAGAAGCCAAACAGTATTATTCGCAAGCCGAACAAATGAATACTTCTTCCGGAGACTATTCTTTCTATCAGCTGGCTCTTGTATCCGGTCTGCAGAAAGACTATACCGGTAAGATTACCTTGCTGAACCGTCTGGTAGGAAAGTACCCTGCTTCTCCTTATGCCGTAAACGCTATTTACGAGAAAGGGCGTTCCTATGTTTTGATGGACAACAACAATCAAGCCATTACCTCTTTCAAAGAATTGCTTACTAAATATCCTGAAAGCCCGGTCAGCCGGAAAGCTGCCGCCGAAATCGGATTATTATATTACCAAAAAGGAGATTACAACCAAGCAATCGAAGCCTACAAACAGGTTATCGAAAAATATCCGGGCAGTGAAGAAGCACGTCTTGCCATGCGTGATTTGAAATCTATTTATGTAGACCTCAACCGCATCGACGAATTTGCTGCTTTAGCAAATGCTATGCCAGGACACATCCGTTTCGATGCTAACGAACAAGACTCGCTTACGTATGCCGCCGCAGAAAAGATTTATGCACGAGGCAGAATGGAAGAAGCCAAAACAAGCCTCAAAAAATACCTGCAAACTTTCCCGGAAGGAGCCTTCAGCCTGAACGCACATTATTATCTCTGCCTGATCGGAAACGAACAGAAGAATTATGATATGATTCTTCTCCATTCCGGTAAGTTGTTGGAATATCCAAACAATCCGTTTGCAGAAGAAGCACTGATCTTGCGTGCTGAAGTGCAATTCAACCAGCAAAATATGGCTGAAGCATTGGCTAGCTACAAAATGCTGAAAGAAAAAGCAACCAACGTAGAGCGCCGCCAACTTGCTGAAACGGGTATTCTGCGTTGCGCCTTCCTATTACGAGATGATATAGAAACCATCCATGCAGCTACCGACCTGCTTGCAGAAGCCAAACTTAGTCCGGAGCTAAGAAATGAAGCTCTTTATTACCGTGCTAAAGCCTACACCAAGCAAAAGGCTGACAAGAAAGCAATGGAGGACTATCGTGAACTGGCCAAAGACACACGTAACCCTTACGGTGCCGAAGCTAAATATCAGGTTGCACAATCCCTCTACGACGCAAAAGAATATGCCGCTGCAGAGAAAGAGTTGCTCAACTATATAGAACAGAGTACGCCACATGCTTATTGGCTAGCGCGCAGTTTTATCCTTCTATCCGACGTCTATCATGCTACGGGTAAAGATCTGGACGCACGCCAATATCTGCTAAGTCTGCAACAGAATTATCAAGGGAATGACGATATTGAAAGCATGATTGAAAGCAGACTTAGTAAATTGAAAGTTGAGAATTGAGAATTAAAAAATAGAAAAATATGAAACGATCTCATTATATAATAGGGGGACTCGCATTGGCTATGTCAATGCCATCCTGCCTTCAAGCCCAAACCACCCAATCGAAGGATACAACAATGACCCGCACGGTCGTTGTGGAACAAGAATATAACCCGGACATTATGGACGCTTCGAAAGTAAACGTCCTGCCTAAAGTAGAAGAACCGACAGTGAGCAAGAAAGAAGTAGAATATGCTACAACATTCTTTCCGGCCACTTCCGTTCCGGCAGGCCTGATGCGCCCCTATACCGGAAAAGAAGTTCAACCCGGCACTACCCCGGGATATGTACGTGCCGGATATGGTAATTATGGCAATTTGGATATTCTTGCCAATTATCTATTCCGTCTGTCGCAGAAAGACAAATTGAATGTACGTTTCCAAATGGATGGAATGGATGGTAAGTTAACTCTTCCTTTCACAAATGGAGAGAAATGGAATGCTTTCTACTATCGCACACGCGCAAATGTAGATTACACACACCAATTTAATAAACTGGACTTAAATATTGCCGGAAACTTCGGATTGAGCAACTTCAACTTCCAACCGGAAAGCGTAAACAGCAAGCAGAAATTCACATCCGGTGACTTCCATGCGGGCATTCATTTCACTGATGAGACTGCACCACTGCGTTTCAACGCAGAAACAAATCTGTTGATGTATGAACGTCAACATAACATGTTCAATGAATCTGAAGCCAATACAGGTATCAAGGAAACAATCATACGCACCAAAGGCGATGTCACGGGAGCTATCGGCGACCAACAATTAATAACTATCGCTTTGGAAATGAACAATCTTCTCTACAACGGATATACAAAGAATGTTTCCACCGGAGATGAATACTTCAAAAACTACACAACGCTTCTTTTAAATCCATATTACGAACTGGATAATGATGACTGGAAACTGCATATCGGAGCCAATGTAGATTTATCTTTCGGATTTGACAAGTCTTTCCGTATCTCACCCGATATCACTGCACAGTATATTTTTTCTGATAGCTACATTGTTTATGCAAAAGCAACCGGCGGTAAGCAATTGAATGATTTCCGCAGATTAGAAAGTATCTGTCCTTACGGTGAACTGCCGGAGGCAAATACCACTGCCACTTTGGGATACGTACAACGTCCTTATGATACTTACGAGCAAATCAACGGTAGTATCGGATTCAAAGCAAGCCCTTATCCGGGACTTTGGTTCAACGTGTTCGGTGGTTATCAGAATCTAAAGAACGACTTATCTTATTTAGGTTTTGACCCAAGTAATATTCATTCAGGTTCTTACCTTTCTTTTGCTCAAGATAATACAGAAAATCTCTACCTTGGCGGTGAAATCAGTTACGATTACAAAGATATCCTCGGAATATCAGCTAAATATACTTACCGTAATTGGGACAGCAAAACAGAGGAGTATCTGTTGGCTGTGAAACCAGTCAGTGAAATGTCTTTCAATGTACGTATTCATCCGATCTCTGCTCTTAACATAAATCTGGGTTATGATTACATCAACCGGAAAGAAGTGAAAGAGTATGCAAAAATGACCGCAATTAATGATTTGCATATCGGAGCCAGCTATAATGTATTCAAAGGAGTATCCGTTTATGCGCAAGTACATAACCTGCTGAACAAGAAATATCAATATTATTTAGGTTATCCTACGGAAGGATTCAATTTCTTAGGAGGATTGAGTTTCCGGTTCTAAGGAAAGATAAATCATAGCAAAATAGGTTTTATCCATTACATACACCAATAATGTAGAAATATTCTTTAAATAAAAAGGCGCGAGGCAACTATCCATCAATTAGTTAGTTGCCTTTTTTTATATTTTTAATCAGAGATTTTCAGTTAATTTCCCCTTTTTAGTTCAATCCGAAAATTTTCTGATAAGATTCAATAATGTATTGATCTACCCATAAATAGTAATCATCCATTTCATTTCTAGATTCTCCTTGCTCCCTTATTTTATCTAATGCCCTATTTCCTCTTATCATAATTTCTTTCTCAATAGGAAGTATTTTCTGCAGCATACCTGTCCCGGATTTATTCATCAGTTTAGATAGATTTATATAATCTCCCTTACTCCGGCTTCTAGTCGGCGGAAACAAGTTTTTTTTCAATTCCAGTCCCATACGACAGAGTTTGGAGCCACCATCTTTCCCACTAGTCACCACCGACGGAAGTTTCCCCGAAGAAGTAATGCACAACGGAATAGCCACAGTAGTCAATGGTGAGCCAACAATCGTCCAGCTTACTGTCAGCAAAGGATTTTCTCCGGGACGGATTCCCTGTACCAATAAAGTAGACGAAGTAGTGTAGCGAGGAATAAAGTCACGGAAAGGGAACATTACCATTTGCGTTTCATCCGCCGGTATAAAGTCATATAACTG
>ENA-UBIJ01000833-UBIJ01000833.1-human-gut-metagenome-genome-assembly--contig:-NODE-833-length-12188-cov-8.137806_pt1 | contig 12188 bp, 10 predicted proteins | sample MGYA00244944_ERZ654876 | MGnify/ENA primary metagenome ERZ654876 (study PRJEB26926, sample SAMN06164748) | human gut metagenome | biome: ENVO:00009003; feature: ENVO:2100002; material: ENVO:00002003...
CGGCAGCGTCAGATGTGTATAAGAGACAGCCTCATAGTTGGGTACCAGCAGGATGTCGGCATCGCCGGCGCCGGGGGCTGAAAAGTGCTTGTGCTGGCAGGCTTCCTTGCTCACGGCCAGATCCAAAGCCACAGGGCCGCAGACATCCATATTGTATTGGGCCCAGCGGTCGGTCATCTTGCTCAGAGCGTCGGCATCCACGGTGGATTGTACCTTGGGGTTCACCTGCTCTGCGCCGCAGATGCAGGCGGCATTGATATGCTCATAGCCCAGGGCCTGGAGCACGGCGGCGGCATTTTCCAGGATTTCCGCCTTTTTCTCCAGGTCGGGAAAGGTGTTCACGCCGCCGTCAGTGAGAATGACCATCTTGCCCAGGGCGGGGATCTCATAGAACATACAGTGGGTGGTCAGGTGGGAGGTGCGCAGGCCGTGCTCCTTGTTGAACACCGCACGCATCAGGTCTGCCGTACCCAGAATGCCCTTCATGAGGAAATTCGCCTTGCCTTCGACGCACAGGGCCACCGCCTTGGCAGCGCAATCCGTGTCTGTATCGCCGGTAATAATCTCATAATCGGCAGGCTCCTCGCCCAGACCGGACAACATAGCCCGGATTTCGTCCGCATGGCCTACCAGGATGGGGGTGGCGATGCCCTCTTTTTTAGCGGCCACTACTGCTTCGATAACGGGCTCATCGTGAGCCGCCGCCACAGCGATGATGCCGCCTTGGCCGCCCTTGGCGGCCTCCACGATGCCTTGGATAGTATGGATCATAAATAGCCTCCTACTATGTATTTAGAAAATGGTGCAAGCTTATCTTCCACAATTATATAGTATATCCCATCCGGCGTCAATGAGATTTACCGAATGATTTGGTAAAAAATATGCCAAGAAAGTGCGGCCAGAAGATGGCTTGACGAAAGGAGGCGGCTTTGTTATAGTATAAAATACTTGCTGAATTTGTTAAAGGGAGCGTAAACATGAAAGAAATAAAAATCATCCCGCTGGCATTTGCCTTCGCGGGATGTTTCTTGGGTGCAGGGTTTGTATCTGGCCAGGAGCTGTGGCAATTTTTCGGGGAGTTCGGTGTAAAGGGATACATTGGGCTGCTCCTTGCCTGTGTGCTTCTGGCGGCCTTTGGTGTCATTATGATGCGCCTGCTGCAGAAATCAGGCATTGAGAAGGCTGAGGAGATCATGGTGCCGTGGGATGTCCCCTTCCTGCGCATGGCGGCGGGACTTATTCTAAATATTTTCCTGCTGTGCGTGGTCGTCATCATGACTGCCGGCGTGGGCGCCACTGTGGAGCAGCTTTTGGCTGTGCCGGCTCAGATCACATCGGCGGTATTCGTGTTTCTGATGGGCGTTGTGGCTCTGCTGGGAATTTCCGGTATGATGAAGGTCTTCTCCGCCCTGGTGCCCATCATTGTGATTGCCACGATGTTTTTTGCCGTGATGAGTTGGGTCGAGTTTGGCACGGACGGGATCCTGACCCTGCCGGAGCAGGTCCACAGCAATCCGCTGATGCCCAATTGGTTCGTTGCGGCGCTGACGTATGTGGCCTATAATCTGCTGGGCTCCGTGGGCATTATGGTGCCCCTGGGGAAGTACTTGCGGGGAAAAAGGACCATTCGCGTGGGCATTGCCCTGGGGGGATTGCTGCTGGTGCTTGTAGCCGGGAGCGTGCTCACATCCTTGACAGGATATCCGGAGGCAGCGGCTGAGCAGATGCCCATGGTGGCCTTGACCTCTCGGCTGAATCCGACCTTGGGCATAGTGTACGGCTTCTTGCTGCTGCTGGGGATGTTCAGCAACGGCCTCGCTTCATTGGTGGCCTTCATGGAGTATGTTAACCGCCATGTGAAGGCGCTGGACGCTCACCGAAGAATTACCATGGCGGTGCTGATGCTGCTGGTGTGGGCCGCAAGCTTGGCAGGCTTCGGCAATCTGGTGGGTACGGTATTCCCGGTGTTTGGCTACATCGGCATTGTGGCCATCGTGTTCATCTGCGTCAACTATGTCCGGTGTGGGAAAGGCAAGGGCGCTGCAAAGGGAGAAGCTGTTATAGGCTCTGAAAGACCTGAATAAAATGCATGGTGATACGGGCGGTCAGGCCCCACAGGGGGTGAGGAAGGCCCCGATAGACCGGCACCTCCATAGCTCCCGGCGTCCAAACGTAATCCACCGGGGTGCATACCGCGTCATAGGGGAAATCGCTGCCCACCTCGGGGGTAAGCGTGTAGCGGAAAAGCTCAGGCGGATGGGCAATGAGCCAGCCCACAGGCACCGTGAACACGCGGCTGACCTCCAGGGGATTCAGAATCAGATCCGCCATGGAAAGCGGTGGAAGCAGGCCCACCACCGGCCGCATGAGGCCCTCCGAGCGCAGGTGCAGAAAATCCGCCTCTCCGAAAACCTGCACCCGCTGAGGCGGGATGCCCAGCTCCTCCCAGGTTTCCCGGAGGGCGCAGACACTCGGCGTTTCGCCCGGCTCCATGCGGCCGCCGGGAAAGCATACCTCATTGCGGTGGTGATGCAAGGAGGAGGCGCGGATCTCGTAGAGCAGATGGAGCCCGTCCGCCTTTTGCAGCAGAGGAATGAGTACGGCGTACTCACCGGATGCATCCTGCAGGGTGGGGGTATGGTGGCTGTAATAGGCTTCAAGCGTGTGCATGTCCATGGGCGGCACCTCCGATTTCGTTCGCTAAGAGTATAGCATAATTTGTGCTTGGTTAAAAGAAAGAATTCCCTTATCTGCTTCAGATAGGGAAGCCTAACACAGTAACGCCTCGCAGAGCTTGCCGCCCGCGGGCAGTCGGGGCTTTTCACCGGTATAAAATCCCCCCATCCGATATGGATGGGGGGATGAAGCTTACTGCCGATCAGCAGCCGCAGCCACAGCTGCTCTGATTGTTGTTGCAGCCACAGCCGCAGCCATTGCCACAGAACAGGAACAGGATGATGACGCAGATGATGATCCAACAACTATTCCCCTGATTGCACATATTGTGACCTCCCTACGAAATTTGTGACCGTGTTGCCGGTCTCATTTCATAGTATGCCGCAGCCGGGGAAAGGTGCGTCAGGGACGGGTGATGCGATAGCTGAGGGTAAGCAGGGTGTCCACAAAGTGAACATCCTCAAAGAATACGTCCGGCACATCAGTGCTCAGCTCCACATTGGTGAAGTTCCAGAAGCCCTTGATGCCCAAATCGATCAGACGGCTGGCCATGGGCTGGGCCACATGCTGGGGCACGGTGAGCACTGCCACGTTGGGCTGATTCTCTGCCACGTACGGCTCCAGCTCGTCCATGGAGCGGATAGTGACATCATGAATCCGGGTACCCACAAGGTCAGGGGAAATATCAAAGGCTGTATCCACGTGGAAGCCAACCTTTTCAAAGTCAAAGTTTTGCAGCAGGGCGTGACCCAAGTGGCCCACACCGATGATAATGAGGCGGTGGCCCTTGTCAATGCCCAGGATATGGCCAATCTCCGAGCGGAGCTCGGCAACATTGTAGCCATACCCCTGCTGGCCGAATTCGCCGAAGCAGCTCAGATCCTGGCGGATCTGGGAGGCGGTGATGTCCATTTTGCTGCCCAGGGAGTTGGAGGAAATGCGTACGATTCCCTTGTTATACAAATCGTCCAGATAACGATAGTAGCGGGGAAGACGGTGGATAACGGCGTCAGATACCTTTTGCTTTCTCATAAGACGGATCGTTCCTTTACTTTTGCATTTGATTGACAATATTGTAACGCAGGAAGATGCACTTGTCAACTTTTTTAACAATGTTTTTTAAAAAAATTTCTTTACAAAAGCAGGAAAGATTGCTATAATCAGTATGTTGTAAAAATGAATATGCGCCCGTAGCTCAGTTGGATAGAGCGTTAGACTCCAACATGTAAGGCGTGTCCTCTTGAGATGTGGTGCAAACCCTTGCGGCGACTGCGTTTGTGGGAAGCGCAGAGAAAGAAAGTGTAGTCGTTGACTACTATTTGACTACTATTCCCGTAGAGAACAATCAAATATGTGCCCGTAGCTCAGTTGGATAGAGCGTTGGACTCCGACTCCAAAGGCCGCTGGTTCGAATCCAGTCGGGCATACCAAATGAATGAACTCCGTTTTTCGAACATTTTTTTCGAAAAACGGAGTTCTTCTTATCCGCAAAGCCTTGATCTATCAGGGCTTTTTTTGATGATTGGAGGCATGCACAGCAAAAATCCTTAAAATGCGGAATGATTATGTTTACGCAAGGGCGCTATTTGAATACGGTTTTCGTTCGTCATTTTGCCAAGGCCAGCGCATTCATGGCGCTGCGCAGGTGGATGCGCATGGCAGCTTCCGCGCCGAAAGCATCTCTCTTGCCGAGAAAATCCATCAGCAGCGCGTGGTCCCGCAGGGTGATGTCCGACAGCAACTCCTGGTGCTCATTGAGCATGATGGTCTCAGACACAGCGCTGTGGATGATGGGCAAAAGTTGAAGCATAAAGCGGTTGTGGGAGGCCACAGCAATGCGCTGATGGAATTCTTGGTCGGCAGAAGTGCGGTCGGCGTGGAGCCGTATTTGCTCCTCTACCAGCTTTCCTGCTTCCATGATGGCGCCCAGTTCCTCGTCCGTGGCGCGCTGGCAGGCCATAGCTGCCAACTGTGGCTCAAACAGGAGACGGGCCTCGAATAGATCCTTCACACGGCTGCGGTTCAGATCCAATTCGTCCAAGCCGAAGCTGATAAAGCTCTCCATGCTTTCGGATACGAAGGTGCCCTTGCCACGATAGACCTCCAACACGCCCTGCGAGCAAAGCACCTTGATAGCCTCCCGCAGGGTGGAACGGCTGATACCCAGCCTATCCGAGAGGGTGTTTTCTCCTGGCAGCTTGTCACCGGGGCGGAACTCCTGTGTGTCCGCGATCATCTTATATAAGCTGTCCGCCACTTGATGGGGCAGGTCTTTTCTCATCATAGTGCGATCCTCCTATAGTTTCTCATGCTCCAGTATACGGATTTTCACTGCAAAAAGCAAGTCAAACTTGTGTGAATAGTATACAAGTTTGCGGCTAATATTTCAGCGGATGCGACAAACTTCTGGAAAGGGGGCAGATCACCGTTGACAAATGGTGCAGAAGTTATTATAGTTTACTTGTCCAACAAGCAAACAAGTAAATATACATCGAGAGGTGAAAACCACAATGATAAGTGATCAAATCAAGACGGGCGTTGACCGCGCGCCCCATCGGTCGCTGCTGTACGCGCTGGGGCTGACGGAGGAGGAGCTATCCCGCCCACTGATTGCGGTGGTGTCCGCCCAGAGCGACATCATCCCGGGACATGTTCATTTGGACAAGATCGCAGAGGCGGTGAAGGCCGGTGTCTACGCGGCTGGCGGTACGCCGGTGGTGGTGCCCGCTATCGGCGTGTGCGACGGTATCGTCATGGGCCACAAGGGCATGCACTACTCCTTGGCCTCCCGTGAACTTATCGCAGATTCAGTGGAGACACTGCTGACCGCCCATTGCTTCGACGGCGCGGTGCTGATCCCCAACTGCGACAAGATCGTGCCCGGTATGCTGATGGGAGCCATCCGCGTGAACATCCCTGCGCTGGTATGCTCCGGAGGCCCCATGCTGGCGGGTCATGTCGGCGGAAAGAAGACCAGCCTGTCCCAGATGTTCGAGGCAGTGGGCGCCTATCAGGCGGGCAAGCTGGACGATGCGGGCCTTCGGAAGTGTGAGCAGTCCTCCTGCCCCTCCTGCGGTTCCTGTTCCGGCATGTTCACGGCCAACTCCATGAACTGTCTGTGCGAAGCGCTGGGCATGGCGCTGCCGGGCAACGGCAGTATCCCCGCTCCCGTCTCCGCCCGCATCCAGTTCGCCAAGCACTCCGGCATGAAGGTCATGGAGCTGGTGGAGAAAAACATCCGTCCCCGGGACATCGTAACGGCAGAAGCGTTTCATAATGCCATCACCGTAGATATGGCGCTGGGCTGTTCCACCAACACATCCCTGCATATCCCTGCCATCGCCCACGAGGCGGGGCTGACCATCGATCTGAAGCAGTTCAATGAAATCAGCGAGAAAACTCCCAACCTGTGCCATTTGGCACCGGCGGGCGAACACTTCATGGAGGAACTGGACGAGGCCGGCGGCGTGTCCGCCGTCATGAAGGAGCTGGCGGACGCGGGGCTGTTGCACACGGAGCTGCCTACCGTCACCGGCTATACCGTGGGGGAAAATATCGCCCACGCGGACAACCGCGATCCCGAGGTCATCCGCCCGCTGGACAAGCCCTATTCCGCCACCGGCGGCCTGGCGTTCCTGTTTGGTAATATCGCCCGCAATGGCTGTGTTGTAAAGCGCAGTGCCGTGGCGCCGGAGATGCGGGTACATAGCTGCACCGCCCGTGTGTTCGAGGGCGAGGAAGCAGCGGTGAAGGCCATCTTCGGCGGCGAGATCCGGAAGGGCGACATTGTGGTCATCCTGTACGAGGGTCCCAAGGGCGGTCCGGGCATGCGTGAGATGCTGGTGCCCACCTCGGCTTTGGCCGGTATGGGACTGGACAAGGACGTGGCGCTTATCACGGATGGCCGATTTTCCGGTGCGTCCCGGGGCGCGTCTATCGGCCATGTGTCCCCCGAAGCGGCAGCCGGTGGCGAGATCGGATTGCTGCGGGACGGCGACATTATCGACATCGACATGGACAAGTACACCATCAACGCCCGCGTCACCGATGAGGAGTTCGCCTGCCGCAGAGCGGAGCAGAAGCCCCACGAGAGCTGGGTAAAAAATGGCTGGCTGGCCCGTTATCAGAGAATGGTATCTTCCGCCGACGAAGGCGCTGTGTTAAAATAAGGAAAAGAGAGAGGCGATACATATGAAAAAACATATCCCTACCATAGCAGCTCTGCTGATGATGTTCGTATTTGGTTACGTTTGCCCTACATGGTCCACGGTGACGCCGGTCGGCCTGAAGGTGCTGGGTGCGTTTATTGGCTGGCTGATCCTGGTCATAGCCGGAAAGGGTATGGTCATCGCGTCCTGCCTGGCGTTTTTTGCATTCGCGCTCAGCGGGTATCAGACTCCGGCGGAGCTGCTGGCGGCAGGCTTTGGCAGCACAGGCCTTCTGCAGTTCCTCTATGCCTTCCTGCTGACGGGCGCTTTTACCCGCAGCGGCGCAGGCGAGGTCATTGTGAGGTGGGCGCTGTCCCGCAAGGCTTTGAACGGAAGGCCGATGCTGTTCATGCTGGTATGGTGGACGGCCATGACCATTCTGGGTGCGCTGACCACCAATGTGGTGGCCTGCATGATGCTGGGCTTCTCCCTGATCGCCAGCATCGCCAAGGTAGTGGACTATGATATCAAGGACAGCTGGTGCCGCTTCATGATCGCGGGTACGGTGCTGGTAGGCGGAACGGCCGGTGTGCTGATCCCGTTTCAGGGTGTGCCTACCATGTCCCTTACTGTTTTTGATAAGTATGCCGAGCAGACGGGGCTGCTGGTGGATCGCGGTGCCTATGTAACAGCCGTTGTCATGAGCAGTGTACTGTTGATCCTGTGCTTTACTTTCCTGGCCCGGAAGGTTCTGCGGTTGGATGTAACACCGTTGAAGCGGCTGAATGTAGCTGATATTGTGGAGGGCCATACGGTCAAGCTCAGCCGCAAGCAGGTGATCATCACTGTGATTATGCTGGTATCCTATCTGTACCCTGTGTTCCTGATGCCGCTGGATAAGGCTTCCGCCGCCTATACGCTGCTGAATGACCGCATTGGCCAGACCATGTTCATGGGTCTGGCGGTGGCAGCTCTGGCGCTGATCGGCGAAAAGGGTGAGCCTTACTACGATCTGGAGAAAAACATCGGCAGCGACGTTATGTGGGGTGCTATCGCCGCCTATGCGCTGGTGACGGTGGCCGCTGGTGCGGTGGCCTCCGACGCAGCAGGTATCAAGGACTGGCTGCTGTTGATCCTGACGGACGCAGTATCCAGCATGCCCTTGGCGCTGGTGATTCTGTTCTTCGCACTGGTCTCCACATTCCTGACACAGGTCTTTTCCAATATGGCAACCATTATTATCGTCAGCTCCATCATCGCACCTATGATGACCATCTTCGCAGCCAAGGGCTTCAATGTGTCCGTGATCCCGGCTTTCATCCTACAGGGCGGTATGAGCGCGATTGCCACCGCCGGCGGTTCCGGCTTTGCTGCTATGATGTTGGCGCAGCCCTCCTTTAAGGGTGACGGCGCCGCGTGGGCGCTGAAGAAAGGATCTATTATGCTGCTGATGCTGGTGGCCTGTACATTCGTGACCACTATGGTGCTGGGATATATCTTTTGAGTAACGGAGGTATGGTATGGCTACTGATATTCGAGACATCAAAGCACTGAACGACTTTCCCGAGACGCCCTATGAGAAGGCTGCGTCTCAAAATGTGTTGGAGTTCCGCTGGATCCACGGACAGTGCTTCCAGTTCCGTCTGCCTGACGGAAAGGTCCTGATGACGGATCCGTTTCTGCCCCAGAACCCGAAAGCGTGGCGGCGGGAGGATACGCCGGTACTGGATTTGAACGAACTGGGGCCGGTAGACTATGTGACCATCAACCATTCCCACTTTGACCACACCTCTGACTTGCCCGCGGTGTTCAAAGAGAACAGTCCTATCGTGATCTGCGACCGTATTTTTGCCCGCGAGCTGTCTGCCGCTTATCAAGTGCCGGAGTATAACATCTGGCCCATCGTACCGGGAATGACCTACCAGTTCGACAGCTTCCGCCTGGACACCGTGGCCGGAAAGCACAACGATATCGGCGGCCCCTGTGATCTGGAGGGCGCACGGTTCATTGATCCGGAAAATGCCATGGTGGGCCCACTCAACAGCTACGGATGTCTGTTCAACACCAGCTTCCTGTTCACCCTGACCAACCACTACCGTATCGGCTTTGCCGCCGGTGTGGATGTAAAGGGTATGGCGGAGGCTTGGAAAGGCATCGGAATCGACCTGCTGCTGCGCCAGCGCCTGGTGTACGCCAAACCGGAGGAGTACGCCGAGGACTGTAAACTGCTGGGCGGTCAGTTGATCGTACCCATGCACCATGACGCGGCCTTCGACTGGAACGCGGATATGAACGCCTATGCGCTGGATGTGAACGGTCTCTTGCGGCAGGATGGCGTTCCCATGGCCATGTTCAATCCCCAGCGCCTGAAGTGGTATAAAGTGCAGACCAGTATTTGCGCTGAAGCAATGCTATAGCCGTACATGGCGTCTCCTCCTATTGCAATAAATTTGGACAGAAAAGCCGGACAGCCAGTCCGGCTTTCTTTCCACCTTTGGCAGCCAACACACATGCTACAACTCGGCGCACAAAGCTGCTGTTATTATTTCGATGCTGATTATATTCATATCTCCAGCATTCCCTGCAATCCCGCGCTGGCGGCCTTTCTGTTCTTATCAAAAGCATGGGTGTAGATGTCCAGCGTGGTGGAGGGCTGGCTGTGGCCGAGGATGCCCGCTACCGTGGCCACATCCGTGCCGCCCGCGATCATCAGACTGGCGGCGGTGTGCCGGAGGGAATGGACGTTCAGCTCCTGCGGCAGGCCGTTCTTCTTGAGGATCAGCTTGAAGCGGTAGGTAAAGGTGGTGGGCGTCATGGGGAGCTGCGCTCCCTGACGGCGGAACAGGAAGTCATCGGCGGTCAGCTGCCGCTGGTCATAGGTTTTGGTGATGTATGCACATTCCTGCCGGTACTCCCGCAGGAGACTTTCCATCTCGGCTGAGAAGTACACATAGCGGTCACCTGCGCGGGTCTTGGGTTCCTTTACAAAGATCTCCTCGTCCGTCACCTTGACTGCGTTGCGGCAGATATGGATGGAACGCTGCTCCCAATCAATGTCGCACCACTTCAGACCGCAGCACTCGCCCCGCCGCATCCCCGTGGCGATGATGAGCTTGAAGTAGGTTTCGTACTTGATGCTCTCGCCCTCCAACGCGGCAATGATCCTCTGCGCCGTTTCCTCGTCCGCAATCTTCTTTTCACACTTGCGCCCGGCGTAGCGGTAGGTGCGCCACGCCGGATTATGCGAAAGAAAGCCACCCTCCACGGCATCAGAGAGGATGCTGCACAGCGTAGCGTGCACGCCCTCAATGGTGTACTCGGAGAGTGGCTTTTTCGTGTCGGGACGGATGACTTTTCGCAGTTCTGCGTAGAAATTCCGGAAGTGCTCCGGCCGCAGCTCGGTGAGCTTGTAGTGACCCAGCGCCGGGAGAATGCGTTCGATGTCCTGCTGGTCGCGGCGGATGGTGGACTTTGCCAACTTGCCGGGGGCGATGTCCGTCAGCCACAGGTCGATGTATTTTGCCAGCGTGAGCTGCTGGACGGGCTGCGGCGTGTGGCGGCAGTCACGCTCAAAGAGGACAGCCTGTTCGTTGAGCCACTTTTCGACCTGCCTGGGCGTCAGCTCTGCGGGAGGGTGGACGGTTTTCTGCCGGGGGTTGATGCGCTTGCCGTTGTAGTCATAGCCCATGGAGACCACGATGAGATAGCTGCTGCCGCGCTTGCGGATGCTTGCCATAAAAATGACCTCTCTTTCATTTGACCTCGGTACAGTTGAGGCTTATTTTGCAAGCACAACATACCGCAAGCGCGGCGGTAAAGCTATCACAATTTTCTTGGGAAAATGAATTTCTACGAAAGCAACAATCATGCGCTGCGCTGCTTCGGAGAACAGGCGGCGAGATTGAAGATTTGCTCGCCGTCCGGGCGGAGCATGGTGAGCATGGAGTCTGCCGCCTGCTCCTTCTGCGCCTGCTGGGGGTGGCAGTAGGTGCGCTCTAAGAAGCCGGTGTCAGCGTGCCCCACGAGGTCTGCCACCGTCTGCTTGTCCACGCCGCAGTGCAGAAGCGAGGTCACGAAGTAGTGCCGCAGGGTGTGCAGGTGGTACTCCCGCGGAAAACCGATGGCGTCATAGATCTTCCGCAGCCGCTTGGTGAAGGTGTCCGGGTGGATGAGCTGCCCCTGCTCGTCGGTGAAGAGGTAGGGACTGAGCCCACGGCACTGCTTGTCCGCCTCCATCTGCTTGCGGCGCTTGTAGGCGAGGAGGATGCCCCGCAGGTCAGAGGAAAGGTAGACTTCACGGCTCTTGCCGTTTTTGGTAGAGCCCTCCACGATGCCCTTGCCGGGAACGCTGCTGCGGGAGCGGCTGACGGTGAGCAGCAGACCGTTTTGCGTGCCGGTGAAGTCCGACCATTGCAGAGCGCTCAGCTCGCCCCGGCGGCAGCCGGTGTACATGGAGAGCAGATAAAACAGACGGTAGTGCCGCGGCTCCTTTGCCAGCGCGTCCAGCAGCTTTTCCACCTCGCCTCGCGTGGGAATGCGCTGCACCGTGCGCTGCGGTGTGGGCAGGTCTAACATCCGCGCGGGATTCTTTTCGATGATCTCATTGCGCTTAGCGTCGCTGAGTACGGCGGAGACCACAGAGAGGTATCGCTGCGCGGTGGATTCGTTGATGTGCTTTCCGTGGTGCTTGCGCTTACGCAGCTCGGAGAGCATATTTTCCAGTGCCATCGGTCGGAGTTTATTGAGGCGGATGCCGCCGATCATGGGATACACCACCTCCAGCATCCGCCAGTATGCAGCGATGGTACTGGGGGCGTATTTCGTCTGCCGGTTCAGCCAGCGGGAGGCGAATTCCTCAAAGGTCATCTCGCCGTCCTCGGCGTAGCCGGTCTTGAAGCTGCGCTCTAATTCCTCGGCGGCGTGGGCGACATATTGCCCGATGCCGCGCTTGGGGACACCGGGCGGGACTTGGATGGTCTTTGCCTTGCTGATTTTTTTGCCGTTGGGCCGGTAGCCGTTGCTGACGGTGATCTTATATCGCCGCTCATCTAATTTTTTGATGCTTGCCATTTTTAGAATCCTCCCATCGTTTGCTCATGCTGATTTTCTTTCTGTTCTTCCCGCGCGGCGTGTTCGTCGCGCATTTCCTTTACCGCAAGGGCTGCGCCTGCGGCGAAGCCAATCGCAGCACCAAAGTTTTCAGCGGCGATTTTTGCCTCCATGCGCCGCCGCTTTTCCTCGGCATCCTCATCTTCATCCAGTAGTGTCCCTGCGGCAGCCAGCCCAGCCGCGGCGGGGATCAGGGGAACAGGCCGCGGATCGCCGCCGCGCCATACCAACCCGCCAGTGCCGCCGTGCCAAGGA
>ENA-UBIJ01000836-UBIJ01000836.1-human-gut-metagenome-genome-assembly--contig:-NODE-836-length-12069-cov-8.457633_pt1 | contig 12069 bp, 14 predicted proteins | sample MGYA00244944_ERZ654876 | MGnify/ENA primary metagenome ERZ654876 (study PRJEB26926, sample SAMN06164748) | human gut metagenome | biome: ENVO:00009003; feature: ENVO:2100002; material: ENVO:00002003...
CCATTGTCTGTTACCTCCACATTCTTTTTTATTTTGAATGTCCGCAAAATCCGTCATACATCAGACGGTCGCCACGGACAATCCAAATGATGAAGTGCCGCAAGCTTCGTCTGCACATTGGTGCCGGCTCCCATTTTCTGCGTGGAACCGATGAGCACACGCACCTGACCGGAGCGCACCTTGCCAAACAGCTCTTTCTTTTGCGCCTCGGAGTTTGCCGTATGGATATAGGCGATTTCCTCTGCCGGAACGCCCTTGGCAATCAGCTTGTTCCGGAGGTCATCGTACACATTGAACTTGCCGTCGCCGTGGGGCGTAGACAGGTCGCAGAACACCATCTGCGTCGCTTTTCGGTCGGCGGTGCGCTGCCAGATGTCAAAGACATTCTCAGCACACGCGCCCACCTTACTTGTCTCGCTGTCGGGGAGCATATCGTTCATGAGCCGCTGATCCAAGGCAAGCTTTCTGCCGTCATTGGTGATGAGAAGCATGTTATCCCATCACACCCCAGACCCCCATTGTGGAGTATCTGGCGGATTTTGTGACCGGCGGCACCCTGGACAGCAGCGTCAGCGAGGTGGAGAGTGAGCTGTCTGCCATGAGCGTTGTCACCGGTGCTTCCCTGGCCGGCTCCCGCGTGTTCACCGCCAGCGCCTCCCAGGGCCTGTCTCTGATGTATGAGCCCCACTTCCGGGCCTCCACCCTGCGTCTGCCTGTGGTCATGGCTGTTGCCAACCGTGAGATGATCTTCCCCCAAACCCTGTGGGGCGGCCCTCAGGATTCTCTGACCGTCCGTGACGCCGGCTGGCTGCAGATTTATGTGGAGGATAACCAGGAGATCCTGGATACCATGATCATGGCTTATCGCCTGGCTGAGGACAAGAATGTCCTGCTGCCCATCAATGTCTGCTTCGACGGCTTCTACCTGTCCCATATGTCCGAGCGTGTGGAGATTCCCGACCAGGACAAGGTGGACCAGTTCCTGCCCAAGTATGTGCCCGAGCATATCATTTTGGATCCGCAGCGGCCCATGGCCGTTGACCCCCTGACCAACGGCAACCTGCTCACCGAGTACCGTCTCAAGCACATGATGGCCCAGCAGAACGCGCTGAAGCTCATCGAGGAGCTGGACAAGGTCTACGGTGAGAAGTTCGGCAGAAGCTACGGCGGCGCCGTTGAGGAATACCGCTGCGACGATGCTGATTATGTCATCGTGACCTTGGGATCTATGACCGGCGTTGCCAAGGACTGCGTGGATAAGGCTCGTGCAGAGGGCAAGAAGGTGGGCCTGCTGAAGATGCGCATGGCCCGTCCGTTCCCCTCCGAGCGTGTGGCCAAGGTCCTGGCGGGCAAGCGTGCCTACGGCGTGGTGGACCGCAATGTCTCCTTCGGCTGGAATACCGGCATCATCTACGAGGAGATCTGCGCCTCCATGAACCGGGCCGGTGCCTATGTGCCCAATATCCCCTTCATCGCCGGTCTGGGCGGCGAGGATATCACGGCCGAGCATATTAACTATGCCATCGACAAGATCATTGCCCAGGACGGCAAGGCCGAGAAGCACGACACGGTTTGGCTGAATCGCGAAGTGAAGAGAAAGTAAGGAGGGCACTGAGATGAATGTTATTGAAAAACTCGCAACCTATGAAGATCAGATCTCACCGGGCGTCTCTGCCTGTGTGGGCTGCAATGTTGAGCTGACCCTGCGCACCTGCATGAAGGTCATGGGCCCTAACACCATTTTCGCGGTGCCTCCCGGATGCATGGGCGGTGTCGGCGTTGTGGGCTGGGACAAGAAGTCCGGTGCCAAGTGCCCCGTGTTCTTCCCCCTGCTGGATAATGTCGCCTCCATGCTGGCCGGCATCAAGCTGCACTATGAGCGCATCGGCCGCAAGGTCAATGTGGTGGCCTTTGCAGGCGACGGCGCCTCCGTGGACGCCGGTATGCAGTGCTTGTCCGGCGCTGCCGAGCGCGGCGACAAGATTATTTACATCTGCTATGATAACGAGGGCTATATGAATACCGGTTATCAGCGCAGCGGCTCCACCACGAAAGGGTCCTGGACCTCCACCACCCCCGTTATCAACGGCCATGGCGGTAAAAAGCAGAACAAAAAGGACTTCCCCATGATTATGGCCATGCACGATGTGCCCTATATGGCCACCATGAGCCCGGCCTATATCCCCGATATGGTCCGCAAGCTGGAGAAGGCCCTGACCGTGGACAACGGATTGGTATATCTCCATGTGTTTAATCCCTGCGTCACCGGCTGGGGCTGCAAATCCGACGAGAGCATCGAGCTGGCCCGTATGGCCGTGGAGACCAATATCGCCCCTCTGTACGAGGTGGAAAACGGCGAGTTCAAGATGTCTGTTGACATTAAGAATCCCAGGCCCGTGAAGGACTTCGTTACCCGCTTTAAGAAATTCAAGCATCTGACGGAGCAGGACATTCAGGAGCTGCAGGAATTTACCGACCGCCGCTTCGCCCGGCTGCAAAAGCTCTGCGAAAAATAAATTGTTTTCTCCCTTTTCCCACTTCCTATTATCCCCTTATTCCCCTGCGGAAAAAGACACGGCATACAGCCGTGTCTTTTTCCTTATTGAGACGGGCTTTCCCTGCGGTTTTTCCAATGTTGTTTGGCAGGCGGCAGCGCTGATTGCCTTCTGCCACACAGGCCTCTGAGACGGTCAATCCCACGGTTTAGCCGTTCGATCCCATCGTTGGCGGGAACACGCCTTTTTTCTTTGCTATTATTTTATGCAGTTTGGGTTGATCAGCCTACATTTCGACTCTATCCCAAATTATATATACAGAAATACTCCAAGGCGATCATCGTGGATGGCTGCCTTGCCCTATATCGGGTTCCACAGGCTGTTGAGCGTTGCCGTGGGGCTGTGCGGTGGTTTGGAAGCGGGGGTGCTGCGGGGAAAGAGGACGGAGGCAAGGGCTGAAGGAAAGAACGAAAAAAAGCAGAGGGCTTTCCAAGCGCGTCCCCTCGGCACTGCTGTTTTTCTGTTTGAAGCTGTGGCGGTTACGCTGTGGCTTAACAAAAAACAACCTGTTTTATCTGCTGCGTGTTCACTGCGACAAGAACAAATGTGTCCGCTGTGGCACATGCCTGCGGGCCTGTCCCACGAACGTGGAGATCCACCGGGAATCCCGCAAATTGAGTCATTTCCTTTTTGCGTGCTTTCGCTCGGTAAGTGCTTGTTTTTTGCGGTCAGCCTTTGTCATTTGGGGTTGCCGGCGCACATATATCGGGCAAAAGTTCGTTTTTTCACGATAATAATTCTGTCTTTTTTCGGGAGTGTATGCTATACTGTTGTCACGGCGCACAAGAAATACAAAAAACGCGAGAAATGCGGGAACAGCATGCACAAAAGCGTGAAGCTGCTATCGTTTTTCCTGGCATTGCTGCTTCTCGCCCAATAGATCCCCGCGTAGGTATGGGCCGCCGCTGCTGCGGACGCGCCTGCGGCCGTTTCGGAAGCGGTCAACGGCACCACAACGGAATTCTTCCTCAACGGCAGCCAAATTTTGGCGCAAAAGACCGGGGATTCCGTTATGCGCTTCTTCTACGACAGCACCGGCAAGCGCGTGGGCTTTGCCAACGGGACCATGCTGTTCTACTACCTCTACAATGTCCAGGGGGATGTTATTGCCATCGTCCGGGCCGCCACCGGACAAGTTGTGGCCAAGTACAGCTACGACGCCTGGGGCAAGTGTACCGTCACCAACGCCACCGGCTACGCCGTGGGCGATAAGAATCCTTTCCGCTACCGGGGGTATTATTACGACACAGAAACCGGCTTGTACTACCTCAACAGCCGGTATTATAACCCGGAGTTCGGGAGGTTTATCAGCGCGGATGGATTTGTTTCCACAGGACAGGGCATTACAGGCAGCAATATGTTCGCCTATTGCGGGAATAACCCCATTAATCGGCATGACCCCAGTGGCAACTCGTTTTTAGGTATTGCAGCTGGAGCTGTACTTTTGAAGTATTTGGCTGCATTTGCTGCATCGGCTTTGCTGCTTATTGGCTTCAATAGCATTGTCAACAATCCCCCGGCTTCTCCACCTATCACTATTCCAAAGTTTGAGTTTAAATCTGAAAGTACAGAGAAAGCTGAAGAAAAGCCGAAGGATATTATCGTCCCCAAAGAACCTGATCGCCCTGTAGTTTTTCCAGCCGATCCAAACGCATTTAATCCCGTTGGTTTAGTTAAAACGCATAGAACTGGGACAAAGAATGGAGCATTTATTAGTTGGATGGATCCGCTCACAAATACCGAAGTGTTTCGATGGGATGAAAATCCTAATTATCCAAATGGATCACATTACCATATACATTCCACAGGTCATTATTACCCAGGAATGATTGTTCCCGAACCTTACGCAACAATTTATTTTCCATACAAATAGTTGGGAGGACACAATGCCAAGATATAACAAAAATAGTGTGAAAGAGTTAAAAGCACTTTTATGCAATAGCTACATTCATGACGCAAACCTGGAAAATGTCGAATATAACTGCAAGGAAGATCGCATTAAAATCAAATTAGTAAATCCGATTTTTGGTGTCCAAATTGATTTAATCTTTCTCAACATAGGGCTTGCGCTTGTAACGAAAGGTGACTGGCCTGGAGACCGTACAACGGTCCTCAGCTTAACTGTGGAAGAAGATTTTTCCTACTTACAAAATCATCAACTCTTAAAGCAATGCAAATATACGAAAGATGATCTCTACTTTCTGGTTCAAATGTTTTCCGGCGATGAATTGCACATTGTATCCAAGGAAGTAATTGCAGAGGTTATTGAGTAAATGGAACTTTATAAACAACTATTAATTATACTTGCTGTGTTCGTGCTTATGTACTGTTACTCATATCGGAGTATGATGTATTGGTTATTACTTCATCAATTAAATTGGCAGGGAAAACGCTTCAAGCGAAAAAAGCAAACCTGACATTTTGGGAGTGGTTATTTTATAGTAGTCCCTGGATCAAAAACGAGATTCCACAATACTTAAAAATATTGAACTTTCTGATTTTATTTGTGAATAGCGGTTCGTTTTTGGCTTGCATTCTCCTTAATTTTGCCGCAATTCCGTTTGCAACTGACGGCTCCATTGCGATATTCATAGCCAAATTTGATTTTACCTGGTGGGTGGCTTATAATATCCCCTTACTACCTAACTACAGGCAGGGGATAAAATACGACAGGCTTATCCCAAGACATATGAGGCACCACAGAAATAGAAAATAGGCCACGACAGCAAGATTAATCAAAAGGAGAAAAACATATGACCAATCTGCAAATATATCTTGAATCTGCATTGAGCAGCGTTATTTCCTCATGGAATGAAAAAGATATATATGCCATTTCCTTTTTAGTGTGCGCCAATGAAACCTACGAATACGATGGCTGTTCCAATGTTACGGAGTTCTCCGTGAGCTATAACACCGAGAAGGACTGCGGTGAGGCAGATCCTTTGTCTGAGGAGCGCTGGAACTATGCCTTTTGGCGGCAGAACGAGACCTATATCATAGAGGCTGACCCGACCAATGAAGGAATGAGAATCCTTTTCGACTGGTATAGGGAAAATGGCATTGATAATATTGGCTATGAAGACCCTGCTAACTGCTATGATACGGAAATGCGCTACATTAGTAAAGGTCCTGTAGGCTGCTATGAATTAGTTCAAGAGATCGCAATAGTCGCAAAAAGCCTGCACAGCAGTGGCTTTATCCGGCGCATGTTCGGCAGACCGATTCCCATCATCATTCACGATTTGGAATACTCCTGGTACACGATTGAAGCAACCAAGGCGGCTAACGCAGGAGGTGAGGCGGCAGAATTTCTTGCAGCCATGAAAGTGCTAGGAATCGCCGAATAAAATAATTCAAGCTACGGAGGATCATCAACGGCAGCCAGGTCCTGGCTCAAAAGACCGGGGATTCCGTTATGCGGTTCTTCTACGACAGCACCGGCAAGCGCGTGGGCTTTGCCAACGGTACCATGCTGTTCTACTACCTCTACAATGTCCAGGGGGATGTTATTGCCATTGTCCGGGCTGCTACCGGACAAGTTGTGGCCAAGTACAGCTACGACGCCTGGGGCAAGTGTACCGTCACCAACGCCGCCGGCTACGCCGTGGGCGATAAGAATCCCTTCCGCTACCGGGGGTATTATTACGACACAGAAACCGGGCTGTATTACCTGAACAGCCGGTACTATAACCCGGAGTTCGGGCGGTTTATCAGCGCGGGCGGGCAGTTGTCGGGCGGTAATATTGCAGGTGCAAATTTGTATGCATATTGCTATTGTAACCCCATAAACCTATTGGATTATAACGGCACAATGGCAGAGGCAGCATTGATTTTTACTGAGGGAATGGTTGCGCTTACCGCTGCACTCGGCGTGACTATTGTTTGGGCCATAGGAATTGGGACACTCGTTATCGGAGCCGCAGAACTTTATTCTTATATCGTTCAGCCAGCAAATGACTCAAGCGTTAGCGATAAAACCCTGTCAGATGTTCGCCCTCATATTCCCGACCGTTCAAAAGTCTACCAAGTAGCCTATGTAAATGAAAAAGGTTCACTTATTAGGATTATGCCCTATTATAATTACTTTGAAGCGCTTGCTATGCTTGGCTGTCTTGGCGCATGCAATAATTTAAGGATAGCTAAAGAGTATGACCCGTCCTCCTACTGCAAAGCACACAAGGAAGTAAATGACCTTGGATACTCGACATGGGGCATTTATACGCATTATCAAATTCATGCAAAGGCATTGGCGGTCTCTATCGGGGTAACAACGCCACCAGAAGTGCATGGTTCTGGTAAATATGGACATTACAACGATAAAGCGCATTCTCTCCACATTTGGTTTGGGGGTATATTGAACTATTGAGGTGAATTTTATTTATGGACTATCTGAATCTGCATGCGTGCTATTATGCATTTCTCGCTTTAAAACCGCATTTTTTCTACCCGGAAAAATTTATAATCATAGACGAGGATGATTACCGCAATTTACCGGCAGAGGATCAGAAAACTTGTTTATCCCTGCCGCAAGTGCCTGTAAGCGGCATACACAAGGAATTCTTCGACTTTATAAATAACAGCGTATTGCGCAATAAATATCTTCGGCTGCTCCGATCTGCCAAAGATGAGGAAGCTGAATCCTGCAGTTTTTGGACTTTGCTGAACAGCGAGCACTTGACGGAGGAATACCGCCATTTTGAAGAAAAATACTTGATTGCTTTTGCAAAGGAATGGTGTCAAGAATGCGGTATTTCCTGCACGGATAAACCGATAGATTTTTGGCACCGGAGACGCGAAAAACGCCAAGACTAAAAGTGTTTTGCTCTTGTGCTAAAACCGGCAATCGAATCGATTTTAAAGATAAGAGGGCGTCTATAAGTAACTACAGAGTAAGGAGCATGCATTTTGAGAAAACCAAGACGCAGATTCTCAAAGCAGCCTGGGTATATCAGAAAACCAAGGCGTACATATTCAAAAAAAACAGGCTACATATGGGTAAGCATTGCGCTGATTGCTGTTGCTGTCATAGAACTGGCTGCAAAAGCCAGTGTATTCATGGTAGTTTCTCTTTATTCAATTGTGATTATCCCGATTATAATTAAAAAATTCAAATATGAACCAGCTCAAGGTTCCATGATAATCTCCGGCCTGATACGAACAGGAATTTGGTTAGCCATTTGGATTGCCATGGCATTTCTCTCTAGAATTAGCCCATTGGCCGCGAAAATTTCGCTTTGGCCTATAAGCCCAGCATAAACCAATAAGCAATTTGCCCTGGTAAATGCGACGGCAACTACGTCGCCCGCTCGGTGGACGACCGGGGCTATGCGACCAAGTATTCGTATGATCCCACAACCGGTACCCTGGGCTCGATGGAGACGCCCAACGGCGGCGTGACCAAATACACCTACAACGCCAATAATGACCAGCTGGAGAAGGTGACCTCTCACGACAGCGCCTCCGGCAGCGCCACGACCACCGTGCGCTACGCCTATAGCAGCCGGGGCGACCTCTCGGGGATCACAACTCCCTCCACCGCGTATACCTTCACCTACGACGCCTTCGGCAACCCCCTGAAGACCACCGCCGGGGGCCGGACCCTGGTCACTAATACCTACCAGGACAATAACGGCAATCTGGCCTCCGCGCAGTACGGCAACGGCCTCATGGTGAACTACGGCTACGACTCCATGGACCGGCTGTCCAGCAAGTCGTATGGCAGCGTCAAGAAGGGCGAGTGGGTCTACAACGCCGCCGGGCAGCTGGGGCGTCACTGGGACTTCACCAACGGCCGGGGCTACATCTACTCCTACGACGCCCTGGGCCGTCCCACCCGGGTAGATTGCACGGACGGCAACTGGCTGCAGTACGGGTACAACACCGTGGACCAATCCACGTTTTTGCGCTACCATTTCAATGGTGTCACTCGCACCACGTCCTATACCTTATCAGCAGATTGCTTATCTTTCCTTATCAAGTCCGGGTGACCCATTTGGAGTGATAGGCACGAAAAGCGGCTGGCAGCCAAAGACTGCCAGCCGTAAAAATATACATTTTTCGCAATCCATTTAGGCGGGTGCCGCCTACAGGCCGGAAAGCTGCTCTCCGGCCTACCTATGCTTAGTCAGCGTAGCCCTTCTGGTCCTCCAGAGGGTTGATGCCGGTGTAAGGAACGGCGTTACCATCGCTGGCCGCGCCCTTGCCGGTCCGGGTAATGGTGCAACCGGTATACTCCACAATGCCGCCGATAGGAACAAAAGGCTTTTTAACCGTGATGGTCACCTTCTCCACCGCATCGCTGGCCTCAAAAATCTCATCAGAGATGCGCTGCGCAATGCGCTGCACCATTTTGTGCTGTTCGGTGGTGACCACCTTCTTGGCGCAGTTATACAGCGTCAGGTAGCTCACGCCTGTGGAGTAATCATCATTCTGGCACTTGCCGGTCTCGTCAGATTCGGCGGTAATATCCACCACAAACTTGGCGCCGAATTTGTTCTCCTCCGGGAAGAAACCATGGGTGCCCCAGAACTGCATCCCCTTGGCGATTGTTATGCAATTAGCCATTGTTAAAGTCCTCTCTTTTCTTTGTATCAATCCTGATAGGGCTGGCCCTTCCAGAACTCGCGAACACACTCGGAGAAGTCCTTGCGGATGCGCTCATCATCCAGATTCACGGAGTGACCGTCCTGGCAGATGAGGTTGCCGTTGACATAAACCTTCTTGATGTCCTTGGGATCCTTTCTCCAAAACACCTCGGCCACCACATTCTTCTCCGTCAGCTGGATAGCGGCGTTGCCGGTGAGGATCTGGAAATCGGCGCTGTAGCCTTCCTTCAGGCAGCCCACATCGGTGTAGCCCAGGCCGAAGGCGCCGCCCTCGGTGGCAATCTGGAAGCCCTGCAGGGGGGTAAGGGCGTGCTTGCTGTAATTCTTGCCCATCTGCATCAGAACCAGATAGCGCATGTTCTCGTAGAAGTTGCCCTCGCCGTTGTCGGTACCCAGGCCAACCTTGATTCCGTTCTTCAGCATGTCGGCCACAGGTGCAATACCGGCGTTGCACAGGGCGTTGGAACGGGGCTGGGTGGAGATGCCCACGCCCATCTGGCCCATGATGTTCAGCTCCACAGGCTCCATGCAGCTGCACTGGTTGGCCCATGCCTTGCCGCCTTCCCAGAAGCCGATCTTCTTATACAGCTCAGCAGTGGTCATTCCGTACTTATCTACGCAGCACTTGTCCTCATCGGGGCCTTCGTTCATGTGGATCTGAATGTATTCATCCATGTCACGCGCCATGCCGGCAGCCTTCATCAGGAACGGAGTGGAGCAGGAGAATGTGGTGTGAGTGCAGATGGTACCCCGGATATCGCTGTTGCCGGTCTCGCGCATCTTCAGGATGAAGTTCTTGTTCTCCTCCAGGTTCTCATAGCCGTTCTCAGTGCTGATGCGCTCATTGGACTCCAGAGACAGAACGGCCTTCATGCCGGCCTTGCGGATAACGGCCTCCTCGGTCAGCAGACGCTTGCCTCTCTCCGCAAAGGGGGCCTCCAAAATATCGTTGCACAGCGTCACACCGCTGGTCATGGATTCCAGCGCAGAATACTCCGTGGAAATACGGATGGTCTCCAGGGTCTGGCGGTTTTCCACCACGGGCCACCAGAAATCCTCCAGCAGGGGCTTGAGGCTCAGGTTAGGCTCCGTAGCACCGTGGGCCAGGGTCTCATAAAAGTGCGTATGGGTGTTGGTGAAGGTGGGGCAAACAATGCTATCCCGTGCATCGATCACGCCCTCCTTACCCAGCAGCTTCTCATTGGGAGCGATCTCCACGATCTTTCCGTTTTCAACCACAAAGCCGTAATCCTTCTTTGCCTCAGTTGCGGACATAATCAGCCAGCCCGCCATAATCCCAGTCATTTTTTCCATCGTTTAAAGATCCTTTCTTGTAAATTCTTAACACAGTTGCGTTTGTGTATACGTGGTTCACTTGGTGTAAAGGAACTTGCCGCTGCCCTTTTCCGCCGTAATAACGCCATCCTTCATTACGACCTGACCGCCCTTGATGGTCAGGGTGCATTTACCGCGCAGGGGGACCCCGTCAAAAATGGAGTAGTCGGTCGCTCCTGCCACAGCCTTCATGCCGTATGTCCAGGATGGCTCCGGATCAAAGAAGGCCAGATCCGCATCACTTCCGACAGCAATCACGCCCTTTTGCGGATACAATCCATAGAACTTGGCTGCGTTGGTGGCTGTCATGCGGGCGAACGCCGGCATGGGCAAGCCGCCCTTAATCACGGCCTCAGAGAAGCAATACTGCATTCTTGTCTGTACCCCATCCACACCGCAGGGAACTGTTTCGTAGTTAGTGCCCAGCTTGTAGTTTTTGGAATAGGGGCAGTGATCGGTGGAGAGAATGGATATCTCCTCCTGAATCATTGCCGCAAGCAATGCGTCCGCATCCTGCTGAGAGCGCAGGGGGGGATTCATGGTGTACAGCGCACCCATGGGCCCCTCCATATTTTTCCGGGTAAAGTGCATATAGTGGGGGCAGGATTCCAGATAGAAGCTGTGGTTGCCCGCAGCACGCTCCCGCTCCAAAATAGCAACGGTCTCCTTGCTGCTGGTGTGCGCAATGCACAATCTGGTCCCTGTCAGCTTGGCAATAGCCAGCACATTCTCCACGGCCAGCTGCTCGGCAATATTCGGCCGGGTAAGAGACAGAGCGGTCATATCAGAGCTTTCCGGCGGGAAGCGCTCCTTCATGCAATCGATGATGCTTTTCTCCTCCGCATGCACCAGCAGCGACCCCTTGTCGTGAATGGTCTCCATAATCGTGAGGAAATCACCCGGCAGCAAGGATGTATAGGGATAGTAGGTGTACGCCTTGAAGTTTGTAATGCCCTCTTCCATAATCTGGGGAAGCAGGGGAAGCTCGTGCCGATACCCTTCCGTAAAGGTGAAATGCAGGGCATAGTCCACCGCCGCGTCCTTTCCGGCGTCCTTCCGCCGGGCAATGCACGCCAAGGGATTCTCTCCCTCCGCCGGCTCACAGAAATCCACCACCGTGGTGGTGCCTCCTGCCAGAGCAGCCTTGGAGCCGGTATAGAAATCATCCGCAATGGGGATATCGCCGAAGCCGCCAAAATGGACATGGCCGTCTATGCCGCCGGGTACAACATACTGACCCGCTGCATCGATCACCTGGCAGCTGGGATCCAGCGGGCTTTCCGGAGACAAGATTGCCTGGATCTTGCCGTTTTCCAAAAGCAATGTCGCCTGGATGACCGAGGTCTCCGTCACGACCTTGCCGTTGATGATCGCGGTTTTCAAGCAGCAGCCCTCCTTGATCTGTTTTGAAAGTGATTGTGTCTTTTACTTGATGTAAATGGCCTTTTTATTGCACATTCCGAAGCACAGGCCGCACACGCGGCACTGATTTGCATCCACATGCATATTCCCCTGCTCGTCAAAGGAGCGGGCCCGGTATGCACAGGCGGTTACGCACCGGTTGCAGTGCACAC
>ENA-UBIJ01000844-UBIJ01000844.1-human-gut-metagenome-genome-assembly--contig:-NODE-844-length-11876-cov-5.767279_pt1 | contig 11876 bp, 8 predicted proteins | sample MGYA00244944_ERZ654876 | MGnify/ENA primary metagenome ERZ654876 (study PRJEB26926, sample SAMN06164748) | human gut metagenome | biome: ENVO:00009003; feature: ENVO:2100002; material: ENVO:00002003...
GGAGTCCGTCTCGTGGGCTCGGAGATGTGTATAAGAGACAGCAATAAAGAATTGCTGTTCATCGCAGTAATTCTTTATTGAAACTGAACTTTAAAACCGTATTATTTTTTTCCGCAAAGTTCGGTCAATACCCGGTTGGTAGACTTCGGATGCAAAAAGCCGATTTGTAAACCTTCTGCGCCAGCGCGCGGAGTTTTGTCAATCAGTTGGCATCCAGCCTCAGCTGCTTCGTTTAAAGCCTGTGCTACATCTTCTACGGCAAAAGCCATGTGGTGCATACCACCACCATTCTTTTCTACGAATTTACCAATAGGTCCTTCCGGATCTGTCGATTCCAATAATTCAATCTTCGTTTGACCTACCTGAAAAAAAGCTGTTTTTACTTTTTGATCTTTTACTTCTTCAATGGCATAACATTTTAATCCCAATACTTTTTCATAGAAAGGAATAGCCTCGTCCAGGCTTTTTACGGCTATGCCGATGTGTTCAATATGAGTTGGTGTCATGATAATAAATTATTTAATGAATAATGTATTTAATTCTAATTTTTTGTGTTATAGAACATATTTTAAGCACATAAATATATCTTTCGGAAACGTTTACTTTTCGAATTTGCCCTCAAAAGTACTCATTGTTATTGCGATTACCAAAAAAAAAAGAATAGATATTTTTTAAATTTCTGTTTTTCGTCAGTTTTTTTTACATATAGAGGAAAGAATGGAATCCTTTTGTTTTCTCTCGAACTTTTCCAGCCTGTAAACGTATATATTTTCGTTACCTTTTTTAGGTAAACTGGAATTTTTCTGATTGTTTGAAAAATAATGTAAATAAAAAATAAAATTATGAGCACACAACGGTTTATTGTATTTATTTTAGCTATTGCTGGGGTTATTGCTACTTTTTTACCTTGGTTCAGAGTGGAAATGGTAGGAGATCTTAGCGGGGTTTCGACCTCCGGTTGGTTTACCTTTATTATGTTTATTATTATCCTGTTTTTATGTGTGCGCCGGAATACGACTTACGATATGAGTTACGGGAATACCTGGGCCGTTTCTGTGTTGGGAATTGCAGCGGGAATTGTCGTTTTATGGCGTATCTTCGATATTTATTTTGCTCAGGATACTACCTTAGAATTAAGTGGACGGTTGAGCGGAATAAATGGGGAACAGATTGTACTTCGCTATGGTGCCTGGATCGTTATGGTCGCAGGATTAGCGACTCCTTTGGCCGCCTTTTTGTTTCGGCGTCCCCGATTGAAAAAAGGATCGGAAATTTGATTACTTTTATAGCCGTAAAATAATAGAGATTTACTCAAAAGGCGGATTGCTGCCTTTTGGGGCGATCTCGGCAGATGCAAAGATGCGGATAATTTAATTTACGGTTATGAAAAAAATAGTGTTCTTATTTCTTTTGTGTGCTTTAGGGGCTTATGGTGAAAAGAAACCCGATTCAAAGTGGTTGGACCAGAAATTTTCGATGTTTATTCATTGGGGGATTTACTCCGAATTGGGAGGAGTGTGGGAAGGAAAACCGATTACTCAGGGATATAGTGAACAAATACAGTCGCAGGCCGGTATTTTTGGAGATTGGTATGCTGCGGTGGCAGATCGGTTTTATCCCGTTTGCTGGAATGCTGATTCTATTGTAACCTTGGCCCGGCGGGCAGGAATGAAATCGATAGTGTTTACTTCTAAACATCACGACGGTTTTTGTATGTATCACAGCCGGTATACTGATTATAATATAGTAGACGCTACTCCTTTTAAAAGAGATGTCATGAAGGAATTGGCGGAGGCTTGCCGGAAACAGGGAATGCGTTTCGGGGTATATTTTTCCCTGATCGATTGGCATTTTCCTCAGGCTTATCCTATTTCTAGTCATAATGCGGATCCGTTGACTCCGGAACACTATATTTATAATCTCAAACAAGTAGAGGAAATCCTGACAGGCTATGGGGATATTTCCGAAATATGGTTTGATATGGGGTCCCTGACTTCGGAACAGAGCCGGGGACTTTATCATTTGGTGGATTCTTTACAGCCAAGTTGTATGATCAGCGGGCGGTTGGGAAATGATTGCAGCGACTTCAGCGTATTAGGAGACAATGAATACCCGGATGATAAGATAGGAGTTCCCTGGCAGACAGCTGCTTCTTTTTTCGATGAGACATGGGGATATCGTTCCTGGCAGAAAAGAGGGGAGGTGGCAGAAAAGAGGGATGAAAAACTCCGGAGTTTGATTAAAGTCGTGAGCCGGGGAGGGAATTATTTGTTAAATATTGGTCCCAAAGGAGATGGGAGTGTGGTTCCTTTCGAACAGGAAGTGTTGGAAAAGATGGGAAGCTGGCTGGGAAAATATGGAGAAGGGGTTTACGGCGTGAGAGCTAATCCTTTCGAATATTTGTATCCCTGGCAGGATATCACTGTAAAAGGAAATCGTATTTATATCTTTGCAGACAAGTCCGTGAGTCCCGTCAATATTCGTTTGGACGGATTGAGAGGACAAATTCTGTCGGCTTCTTATGTGGGAGGGGGACCTGTGACTGTAAGGCAGGAAAAGGGAGAATGGCAATTGTACGGGCAACCTTGCTGGCAAGAAGACAGTCCCCTGGGAGTAATTTGTTTGGAGATGGAAGATGGATGGAAGGTAGAACCGGTAAACAGCCGGGTAAGAGGGAAAAAATGGACATTGGATAATGCCACACCTTTATACGCTTATTCTTGTATTGATTATTATACCGGATTTCGAAGTACGGTGGCTTATACCTGGGGTTTCCAGACTTCCAAGAAACAAGTGAAACCTGTTTTGTATTATACGGATAATGAGAGAGGAAGAAAAATACGGATGCTGGTGGACGGGGTAGAAAGGGAAGTGGTCCTGGGAGATCGTAATTTGCAGGGAAATTCGGTTTATCTGAAAAAAGGAACAGTGAAATGGGGAAGGGTGTACACGAAACCCTCTGGTAGTGTTTTTGGAAATCTTCCGGCAGGGATCGACCGGATTCCCGGGAATCCGGAAGAGGCCGGATGGAAAAAACTGACCGGTTTTCAATACGGAAAGATAAACGAGTTAGGAATGCGGCAGAGAAAATCGCTGTTTTTATATACAGAAATAGAATCCGACAGAGTTCAGCGCATATCGGTTGAGTTAGGAAGCGGGAATGGTATATTGGTATTATTGAACGGGCGGGAAATTACAGCGCATCTTTCAGAAAAAGGAAAATTATATAATAAAGAAAGCGTAGTATTGCCTTTGCAAAAGGGAAAAAATCAGTTGGTGATTAAATTGTATAATCGTTTTGAGAAAAAAATCTGCTTCAGTATCAAACCTGAAGAAGAATATAAAGTTTACAAGCAGGAAATGGGGACCTTCCCCTTAGAACCGGGAAAATGGCATCGTTGCGAGATTCGTCCGTTGGACGTTCTTTCTAAATGTAGCGCTATGCGGTTGAATAATATTGAATTGGAATTTTAGGTATTAAAACGTATTTTATTTCCGGGTTTATTTCGTTATCTTGTGAGCTCTTTCGGAAAGGGAGAGAGAAGGGGATATGTGAAGAGAAAATAAAAATAATTACTCATTAAAAATAAATCGTATGTTTGAAGCAAGTGTTTATAAAAACAGGAGAAAAGAATTGAAGGAGAGGATGTGGGAAGGGTTGGTTCTTATTTTAGGGAACGGAGAGGCTCCGGCTAATTATAAAGATAATACTTATAAATTCCGTCAGGATAGTTCGTTTTTATATTTTTTCGGTTTGAATATGCCAGGGTTTGCCGGTGTTTTGGATGTGGAAAGCGGAAAAGAATACCTGTTCGGAAATGATGTGGACATGGACGATATTATCTGGATGGGGCCTCAGCCGAAAGTGAAGGAATTGGGAGCTTCTGTGGGAATTACGTCTACCCGCCCTTTTGCTAAATTAGCTGAGATGTTACAACAGGCGATTGCGGAAGGTCGTAAAATCCATTTCTTGCCGCCTTATCGCTATCGGAATATGTTATTGTTGGAAGATTTATTGGGTATTCATCACTCTCTTTTGAAACAATATGCTTCTGTAGAATTGATACAGGCAGTTGTCGCTTTGCGTTCTGTGAAGGAAGCCTGTGAAATAGAGGAAATTACAAAAGCTTGTAATATCGGTTATGATATGCATACTACCGCTATGCGGAATTGCCGTTCCGGAATCAAGGAACAATATATCACAGGTTTGATAGAAGGAATTGCCGCTTCTTACGGGAGTATGGTTTCTTTCCCGGTTATTCTTTCTCAGAACGGGGAAACTTTACATAATCATAATCACAGCCAGATACTGCAAAAGGGAAGAATGATGCTGACAGATGCCGGAGCTGAAAATAATATGAATTATTGTTCCGATTTTACGCGTACTGTCCCTGTAGATGGAAAGTTTTCTGCCCGCCAGAAAGATATCTATAATATTGTCGTCCGTTGTAACAACAAAGCCTTGGAATTATCCCGTCCCGGTGTGACTTATCTTTCTGTACATCTGGATGTATGTAAGGTCCTGGCACAGGGCTTAAAAGATTTGGGACTGATGAAGGGAGATGTGAATGAAGCTGTAGCGGCCGGAGCACATGCTTTGTTTATGCCTCATGGGCTGGGACATATGATGGGATTGGATGTTCACGATATGGAAGATTTAGGGCAGATCTATGTCGGTTACGATGCGGAAACCCGTCCGGTTAATCAGTTTGGTACGTCTTCAGTACGTATGGGACGTCGCTTGGAACCGGGATTTGTGGTGACCGATGAACCGGGATGCTATTTTATTCCGGCTTTAATCGATCAATGGAGAGAAAAAGGAATGCATAAAGAATTTTTGAACTACGATAAGATCGAAACTTATAAGGATTTCGGTGGTATTCGTCTGGAAGACGATGTTTTGATTACAGAGGAAGGATGCCGCTTGTTAGGAGACCGCCGTATTCCGATTACGATAGAAGAGGTAGAAGAAATTATGGGCTGATCGCTTGGTCTTTTAGGAGGGGGGTACCCGTAATGCTGTTTGAAAGCAGGAGGGTATCCCTTTTTTGTGGCGTTGATTCGGGGATTTGTTTTGTATAAAAATAAGGAACTTTGAGATCGAAATGACAGCCGGAGAGAATATTTTTATGAAAGAAGAGAAGGGGTAAATTTTATTTCATAAATTCTGTTTTTCTGTTGAAATATTTTCTTTAAAATTTCAAGAGGAAAAAAAAATACATTAATTTAGGCGTTCATTTCAGAATAATAATTAATAAAAATATAACCTATGAAGTTTGTCGTATCAAGTAATACTATGCTGACGCGCTTGCAAGCGGTAAGCAAGGTAATCGGCGGGAAACCGGTACAACCGATTCTGGATAATATCCTTTTAGTCGCTACTAACGGTTTGCTGTATGCAACAGCATCCGATAAAGAAACCACAATGGAGGCGAAAATTGAATTGGATAGTCTGGAAGAAGAAGGCCAGATGACTATTCCTGCGAAGATTTTACTGGATATGCTGAAAGAGTTTCCGGAACAACCCCTGACTTTCGATATTAATGAATCGACGAATGAAGTTCGGATTATCTCGGAAAAAGGAGAATTTTCAGTGAGAGGGGAAAGTGCAGAAGATTATCCGCGTCCCGGAGTCCCGGAGGGAGAAAACACTTCTTTTGAGACCAAATGCGGATTGATGCTGGATGGTATTGTAAAGTCCATATTTGCTACTGCGAATGATGATTTAAGACCGGTTATGAATTGTATTCTGATCGAGATGAATGAAGATAATTTTACTTTCGTCGCTTCAGATGCTCATAAGCTGGTGCGTTATAAACGCTTTGACGGTAAATGTGAAACCGGACAACATGCCTTGATATTGCCTAAAAAGCCGGCTTTGATGTTGAAGAATATATTGCCTAAAGACGACGCTCCATTGCAGATTGCTTTCAATGAAAAAATGGCATGTTTTGTTTTCGATAATTATAAAATGACTTCTACTTTAGTCGAAGGACGTTTCCCGAATTACAATTCTGTGATCCCGCAAAATAATTCTAAAAAAGTAATTATTGAGAAAAAAGAATTGTATAATTCTTTACGCCGTGTGTCCGTCATGGCAAATCAAGCCAGTAATTTGGTAAAATTCGAACTGGAAGGAGACAAAATAACCGTTTCTGCCCAGGATATCGATTATTCCATGTCAGGCCATGAGACCTTGAACTGTCAGTATGAAGGGGAACCGATTGCTATCGGATTTAAATCTCCTTTTGTCTTGGAAATCCTATCGAATATTGAGTCGGAAAATGTGGTATTGGAATTGTCAGATCCTACACGTCCCGGCTTATTCCTGCCTTTTGAAAATGAAGATCAGGACGAAGACCTGCTGATGTTATTAATGCCGATGATGGTGTGATAACCGGAGAATAAGCAACAGGTTAAAAGATGACTCTAGGTGTGATCTTTTAACCTGTTCTGTTTTTAATCGGTTAATTCTGTTTGCTATAACTTGCAATTAAATGAAAAAATGAATTTGAATTTAGCTAATCCGATCGTGTTTTTCGATCTGGAAACAACGGGTGTCAATATTGCCAAAGACCGGGTCGTGGAAATTTCGGTATTAAAGGTATACCCCCATGGAAAAGAAGAGCAAAAAACGATACGGATAAATCCGGAAATGCCTATTCCGAAGGAAGCATCGGCTATCCATGGAATATACGATGAGGATGTAAAAGATTGCCCGGTTTTCAAGGGGATTGCCAAGGAATTGGCCCGGTATATCGAGGGATGCGACCTGGGAGGGTATAATTCCAATCGTTTCGATATTCCTTTGTTGGCCGAAGAGTTTCTAAGGGCGGGAGTGGATTTTGATATGCGGAAAAGGAAATTTGTCGATGTACAGACGATTTTCCATAAGATGGAACAACGTACCCTCTCTGCTGCTTATCGTTTCTATTGTGATAAATGTCTCGAAGATGCACATACAGCCGCCGCCGATACTTTTGCTACCTATGAAGTTTTGAAAGCCCAGTTGGATCGGTATGAGGGAAAATTGGAAAATAGTATTGAATTTTTAAGCAAGTTTTCTACTCAGAACAATAATGCCGATTTTGCTGGTTTTATCGTATTTAACGATAAGGGAGTGGAAGTATTTAATTTCGGAAAAAATAAGGGAATCCCAGTGGAACAGGTTTTAAAAGAACAGCCCGGCTATTTTGCATGGATGTTAAATAGCGATTTCCCTCTGTATACGAAAAAAATTTTGACAGAAATCAAATTGAGATCTACAGGTATGCTGAAATAGCGTATATTTTGTCCTGGAAATTTTGTGGAGAGAAGCCTTTCGGACAGGTATGATTTACTTGCCAGAAGGTTTTTCTCATTTTTTTATTTTTCCCAAACCATTTTAAGATAAAAGACGTATACGTGAAGTAATATTTATGAATTCGGCTTCGCCGTTGAAACCGGAAAATAAAGATATGAAACGTATAGACAAAGTACAGTTTATCGTCCTGAGTTTGTTTTTTTTACTGGGATGTAGCCGGAGTAAAGACGAGGTGTACCAGGATATTCTACGTCCGGTAAAAGTAGAAAGAATAGGGACCCCTGAAAGGCTGGATAAAATTTATACCGGAGTTGTAGAAGCAGAAGAGTTTGCCCAGTTGGCTTTCAAAGTAGGAGGTCCTTTGGTTGAAATGAATGTGGATGCCGGAGAAACGATAAAGAAAGGGACGATCGTGGCAGTCGTAGATCCGCTCGATTACCAGTTGCAAAATGATGCGAATCAGGCTGCTTATGTTACTGCCCGTTCCCAATTGGAACGGGACAAAAAGTTATTGGACATGGAAGCGATCTCCCGTCAGGATTACGAAGTTTCCCTGAATAATTATGTCAAAGCCCGCTCTGCTTTCCAGACTTCTCAAAATACCTTACAGGATACCCGTTTAAAAGCTCCTTTTGAAGGGTTTGTAGAAAAAAAGTATGTGGAGAATTATCAAAAAGTACAAGCAGGAGAACCGATTATAAAATTAGTTAATCCGGATAAGTTGGCTGTTCGTTTTATTTTACCGGAAACCAGTGTCGGACTGACCCGGGAAAAAATGAATATATCAGTTGAATTTGATGTCTACAGAGGATATCATTTTCAGGCCAGAATCCAGGAATTTATAGATGCTTCTCCGGGGGGAGGCGGAATCCCCGTAAAATTAGTTATAGAGGATACGCTTTATAAGAAAGAACGATTTCCGGTTTATCCCGGTTTTTCTGCCCGGATTCATATCCAAATTGAGGAAAAAGTAGACGAACATGCCGTAGTGCCTTTGAATGCTGTGTTTATCGATCCGGAAAGAAATGTCACTTCTGTTTGGATTTATGAGCCGGAAACAGCTACGGTAAGGAAACGCCGGATAGAGATTGTTCAGCTTTTTGGTCAGGATAAGGTGATGGTGAAAAAGGGATTGAAACAAGGGGATGTGGTGGTAATCGATGGGGTGAATTTTATTACGGATGGTCAAAAAGTACAAGTTATTCCTTAAAATCGTTCCGGAAAGTATCGGCTTTAAGGGGGCGTTTATTTTTAACGCGGAATCCGAAAGCCGGGGAACAGAAAGGTAGTAGTCGATATTTTAAATAAAATTTTATGAATATTCCAAAATATTCTCTGGATAATCCCAAAGTAATTTATTTTTTTCTGGCTGTCCTGATGATTGGGGGAGTGATGGCTTTTGAATCGTTGGGGAAAAAAGAGGATTCTCCTTTTGTTATAAAATCTGCTGTTCTGATTACCCGTTATCCGGGGGCGACACCACAAGAAGTGGAACAGTTAATTACAGAACCTATCGAGCGGGAAATTCAATCGATGAGAAGAGTATATAAGATAAAGTCGGAATCTTATTATGGCATGTCTAAAATCAATATCGAGCTGAGTCCGGCAACACCTCCGGATGAGATGCCCCAGATGTGGGATGAGTTGAGGCGTAAAGTACTCAATATTCAGCCTCAGTTGCCACAGGGCGCTTCGGTTATCAGTGTCTCGGACGATTTTGGGGATGTATTCGGCATTTACTTTGGTCTGGCTGCTACAGAAGGGTTCAGTTACCACGATTTGCGGGAATGGGGACAGCGGATAAAGACAGAATTGGTGACAGTTCCCGGAGTTCAAAAAGTGGCTCTGTATGGGGAACAGACGGAAGTGGTAAATGCATTTATATCGATGTCTAAATTGGCAAATTCCGGTTTAAATCTGAATACGGTGATTCAAACCATTAAATCTCAAAATTCTCTCATCAATACCGGTGAAAAAAGAGCCGGTTATATAGAGTTAAAAATATTGGCTGAAGGTACTTATAAAGATTTGAATGATATTCGCAATCAATTGCTGGTGACAGAAACCGGACAACAAATCCGGTTAGGGGACATCGCTATTATTGAAAAGGGCTATCTGGATCCGCCGGGAAGTCTGATGCGGGTAAATGGGAAAAGAGCTATCGGAATCGGAGTATCCACTGCTCCGGAAAAAGATGTGGTCAAAACCGGAGAAGAGGTGAGAGGGAAATTGGATCAGTTGTTGCCTTTGATGCCTGTAGGAATAGAGCTGATTACTCTTTATCCCGAAGACCAGATTGCCCGGGAAGCGAATAACGGGTTTATTCTCAACCTGGTGGAATCACTGGCTATTGTCATTTTTATTATTCTCATTGTGATGGGAGCCCGAGCCGGCATGTTGATCGGTTCTTCTCTTTTGTTTTCTATCGGAGGTACTTTACTGGTGATGCAATTCATCGGAGTGGGATTAAACCGGACTTCTTTGGCGGCTTTTATTATCGCAATGGGGATGTTAGTGGATAATGCTATTGTCGTTACAGATAATGCCCAGATTGCCATCCGCCGGGGGATGAGCAGGCGGGAAGCCCTGATCCGGGGAGCTACTCTCCCTCAGTGGGGGCTGTTGGGGGCTACTTTGATCGCCATTTTCTCTTTTTTGCCTTTGTATCTGGCTCCTTCCGCCGTTGCCGAAATCGTAAAGCCGTTGTTTGTCGTGTTAGCAGTGTCTTTGGGACTGAGTTGGATTCTGGCTTTGACACAAACTCCTGTATTCGGGAATTTTATTTTAAAGGAAAAGAAAGATGATACAGCAAGAGATCCCTATGATACGAAATTTTATAACGGCTTTGCGAAAGTTCTGCGGAAATTGATCCGCTATAAAATAGTGACTATTGCGGGGGTGATCCTCTTATTTGTGCTGTCCTTGGTGATTATGGGACTGATGCCTCAGAATTTCTTTCCGAATATGGATAAGCCTTATTTCCGGGCGGATTGTTTTCTGCCGGAAGGTTATAGCATACGCGAGTCCGAAAAAATGTTATCGGATATCGAGAATTATTTAATGCAACAGGAAGAAGTCGTCAATGTATCTACTACTCTGGGTGGTTCTCCACTGCGTTATTACCTGGCCAGTACTTCTTTCGGACCCAAACCGAATTTTGGAAATATACTCATAGAAGTAAAGGAAAAAGCTTATACTGCTGAAGTAGAAGAACGCCTCAACCGCTATGTAAGGCAAAATTATCCCAATATGCTGGTCCGTTCTTCTCTTTTTAAGTTATCGCCGGCAGTAGAGGCGGCTATCGAAATTGGTTTTATAGGAGAAAATATCGACACCCTTAAGAATTTGACAGAGCAGGCGATGCTAATTATGCAAGCTTGTCCTATGGTGACGGATGTACGGAGTAGCTGGGGAAATATGGTACCCGTATGGGAACCTGTTTATTCACAGGAGAGAGGACAACGTTTGGGAATAACCCGACAGGCTGTTGCTTATGCTTTGAAAGTGGCTACAAACGGACTCCCTTTGGGCGATTATCGGGAGAAAGATTTATTTATGCCGATTTTATTAAAAGAAGAAAACTATGAAGCCGGAAATTTAGATAATATGCGGACTTTACCCGTGTTTTCTGCTACCGGTTCTGCTGTGCCCTTGGCGCAGGTCGTAGATCGTTTTGACCTGAATTATAATTACAACGTGATTAAACGGTATAACCGCGAAAGGGTAATGATGGCGCAATGTGATCCAAAGCGGGGAGCGAATACAAAACAGGCTTTCCGGAAAGTGTGGGAAGAGGTACAAAAGATCGAAGTTCCTCCCGGATATCGGATGAAATTCTTTGGAGAAGATGAGAGCCAGGTCGAATCAAATGAAGCGTTGGCAGCAAATATGCCTCTCACATTTATACTGATGTTTGTCGTATTGCTGTTGTTGTTTCGGACTTACCGTAAACCCATTGTCATTTTGTTAATGGTACCTCTTATTTTTATCGGCGTTGTATTCGGCTTGTTGGTGCTGGGAAGGATGTTCGATTTTTTTGCTTTGCTCGGGCTGTTGGGATTGGTTGGTATGAATATAAAGAATGCGATTGTATTGGTCGATCAGATCGGGATAGAACAAGCCAACGGTTTGGCTCCTTTGGAAGCCGTCATTCAGGCTACGAAATCCAGAATTGTACCCGTGACGATGGCTTCCGGTACGACTATACTGGGTATGTTGCCTTTATTGTTTGATGCTATGTTCGGAGGAATGGCTGCTGGCATTATGGGCGGATTATTGGTCGCAAGTTTACTGACCATTATTGTTTTACCGGTGACGTATAGTTTGATTTTCCGGATTTCGGTAAAGAAAAAGGCCTGAATAAAAAAGTTGCCAGAAAAGTAAAAAGATATTTAAAATTCAGAAGAGGAATTTAGAATGAAAAGAATATATGGAATAATCGGATTGTTATTTTTAGGAGGGTATGGGATGGCTCAACCCTTGACACTTCAGCAATACCGTCAGAAAGTGCTGGATTATAATCAGGCTGTCTCTTATACACATCTCCGAGCCCACGAGACGGACTCCTATCTCG
>ENA-UBIJ01000847-UBIJ01000847.1-human-gut-metagenome-genome-assembly--contig:-NODE-847-length-11849-cov-4.945311_pt1 | contig 11849 bp, 10 predicted proteins | sample MGYA00244944_ERZ654876 | MGnify/ENA primary metagenome ERZ654876 (study PRJEB26926, sample SAMN06164748) | human gut metagenome | biome: ENVO:00009003; feature: ENVO:2100002; material: ENVO:00002003...
TCTACACGCGTAAGATCGTCGGCAGCGTCAGATGTGTATAAGAGACAGTCCTTTCACGATTCAAGCTCGCGGAGACGTTCCGCAAGCATAGTTCCACGCTTTTCGGCGTCTGCGCGGCGTATTGCCAAGCAGAGCGCCCTGCGCTCTCCAACGATGATAACGCGCTCCTTTGCGCGAGTGACTGCCGTGTAGATAAGCGGCCGCACAAGCATGACAGAGTGGGCACACTGCAGGTTGATGATAACGGCGCTGTATTCGCTGCCCTGGGATTTGTGTATAGTCGATGCGTAGGCAAGGTCGAGCATTTCCAGCTCCGAACCTTCATATTCCATGAGCCGTCCATACCCGAAGTCCACCGTTATGACGGCATCGCCGCCGTCAAAGCAGATCGAGGAGACATGGCCCACGTCGCCGTTATTCGCCCGCTCATAGTTTTTGGTTTGCATTACTCTATCCCCAAGGCGAAAACAGCGACGGCCGTAAACGGCCTCGGGTTTGGCGGCATCCGGTGGATTTACCTTGTCGCGCAACCGTGCGTTGAGCGTGTTGACACAGGTGTCGGTCTTTTGCCGGAAAGGCGTGAGCAGTGCGACATTTTCCACGCCGAACTCAGTTATCTCGCGCAGATACAGCTCCTCCATGAGTTCCGCAGAGTGCGAAAACTCAGGAGACTCATAGAGTTGAAAGTCCTCGCCGTATTCGAGTGCGAGGCTGCCGCTGCGTATGAGCTTGGCGTTTGTGACAATGCGGCTGCCTCGGCTCTGGCGGTAGATGCGTTCAAGCCTGATCACCGGTATGCGGCCGCTGTCGATGAGTTCTGCAAGCACAGCGCCCGGCCCCACCGATGGGAGCTGCTCGCTGTCGCCCACGAGCACCAATCGACATCCACGCGGAACGGCGCTCAATAGCCGCTCGGCAAGATATGCGTCGAGCATCGAGACTTCGTCCACAAGAACCAGTCCGGCTTCGAGCATCTGCGGCTCACAGTGAGAGTAATCGTCTCCGGCTTGTATACCCAGGGCACGGTGGATGGTCGCAGCGCTTTCGTCGGCGGCCTCCTCCATGCGCCTGGCTGCGCGTCCGGTTGGCGCACAGCATATGACCTTGCCGCAGGGCTCTATCTCGCGATACAGTGCGAGCAGTGCCCGCTGAGTGAGAGTCTTGCCGGTGCCCGGCCCTCCGGTAATAATGGTGACCTGAGAAGTCACCGCTGTCAGCACAGCCTTGCGCTGCTCGGCGTTTAGGTTTAAACTCAGCCGCCTTTCCAACTCATCCAGCTTTGCAGGCAGGTCAGATGTGGGTGCGCAAACCTTTGCCGTGAGCAGATCATGCATACGTTTGGCAAGCAGCCTTTCGGCCACCGCCGCCCGTGAGCGGTAGATCATGCTCTCATAAGTCTCGAGCGTGCCGCACATGATTAAGCGCGAGGCCACTTCGACAGTGGCTTTCAATGTTAGCTCCGGCGTGTTGAGAATTTTCAGACAGCCGTTAATGAATTCGTGCTTTTCCATGCAGAGGTTTCCGCGGCTCTCGGCTTCCGTAAGCGTGTATAGCAGCGCGGCCTCAATTCGCTCAGGTGAACAGCGGTCAAGGCCAAGGCTCATGGCAATTTTGTCTGCCGTTATGAATCCTGTGCCGTTTAGCTCGCAGAGCTGGTATGGATGGCGGCGCAGTACGTCCAGCGTTCGCTCGCCATAGTGTCGGTAGAGCTTCACTGCCCGGTTTGGTGTGATGCCGTAAGGGGCAAGGAAAGTGACTACGTCGCGCGCTCCGTGCGAGGCAAGGTAGCTGTCACGTATTTTACGGAGCTTGTTTTCGTTAATGCCGCGTATGCAGAGCAGCTTTTTAGGCTCGGTATCAAGAACCCGAAGGGTATCGTCGCCAAAGGCTTCATATATCCGCTCAGCGGTCTTAGGGCCGACGCCCTTTATCTGCCCGGAGGACAGATATGCGACAATTCCCTCGCGTGTAGGGGAAATGGCCTCCTCACAGGATTCCACCTCGAACTGTATGCCATGCTTTGAAGTTTTGCTCCAGCGGCCCTTGAGGTCATATCGGAGCTTCTCCCCAGTAGGCAAATACCAGCCTACGGCTTTTATTTCCCTGAGCTTTTGCCCGGTGGAGTCGAGTATGGCCTCACAGGGACGGTACAGAGCAATGGTCCAAGCGTCATCTGCCCGGTAAATCAGGCGTTTGAATTTGCAGAGCAACTGCGTTCATCCTTTCTCTATTCTCACCCTCAGCCTCCGGCTCTCGCTCACCTTGAGCACGTCTGCATATGCCGCGGGGTACTTCTCCTTGAGCGCCTTTGAGTCTGGACGGCGGGTCGTTTTGGTGACGAAATCTATGAGCAGCTTGTCCGTGCCGGCATTGAGAATGCCGTGCTCGTGCTCGCACATGATCTCGGCTATTCGCACACTGTGCGCCTCGATCTCCTTTTCGTAGTTTTTGATCTCTGTCTGGCAGTCGTGCATTTTGTCCTGCAGCATGGCTATCTGGCGCAGCGGACGCTCGTACTTTGCCGGAAACTCTATGGTCGGCAGGCCGGGACGGCTCGCACCGTATATACGGGCCAGCGAGGAGAGAGCCAATGAGGGCTTGACGTCATCCATACTGGGCGGTTTGTCGTTTTCAAGACTCCATATCCAGCGGTCAAGACGCTCAAAGATGATTTCCTCCTTGGCCTTGTCACGGACGATCTCCGGCATAGCGATGTCGCTTTCGGGGTTATTGCCCCAGACGCAGGAAAAAGCGCCGTATTCCATATCCATGACTGCGAGGTAATAGCGCAGCTGCAGCTCATAGTATACGGGTATGGCGCCGTCGGCCCAGTCTGCCGCCTTGTGGTATGTGCAGCTCTTGCACTCGAGCACTCCCGGTTCGCCGTCAATCGCACGTGTATAGCGGCGGTCGATATTGGCGAGGGCATAGGAAATATCCGCGTGCTGATAGAGGTTTGTGTCATCGCTGACGACGTTGCCGCTCTTGCGCTCAAACCAGTATGCCGCGATGGGCTCGAGCAGATGCCCCATTTCAAGCTGTTCAAAGTTGGCTTTCGGAGCCATTTTTGTACGGTCCTTCTTTGCCATCCATAGCTCCAGCGGAGTCATCCAGGGCGAGAGACCGAAAATAGCAGCAATGTCGCTTCCGCCGACGGTATAGGGTATGCTGCCATCTGGGCCATGGGCGCGGCATTCGAGCCAGCGCTCCTCGCTCATGCCGGCACAGTCACATAGAATGTGCGGTTTCGCCATCACCAGCTCACCGCCTTTGCGAGATCGTAGTCGCTCCAGCGCAGAGTGAGTGCGTGGGCAAGGTTTTCCTCGACAACAAGCAGTTTGCCCTGCGGCGTGTGCTCGGTGGCAAGAATGAAAGGTATCTCCTGCAGTGCCATGAACACGTCGTGTGCCGTTGCGCCTGCACCGCCTTTGGCCATCTCGAACATACTTATGGCCTCCAGCGCCGCTTTTTTGGGTAAGCGCAGACGCTTGCAAACGCGTGTCATGGCGTTGACCGGGTAGTCCAGCCAGATGTCCAGCAGCTTTTCCAGCCGCGCGACGGCGTCTGTGAACTGCGCAAACACCTGCTCCATTGCGGACTCGAAATCCGCCACTGTGTGTTTGTGCCTGTGCTCGACCTCAATGCAGCCGCCAATGTGTATGGGGTGCTGCATACCCATGAGCATGGCCGAGGCCTTGGCTGAGGATACGCCGGTGTCCGAAGTGACAAAGCGTATTCCGGGCGTGAGCCGCGCAGCCATGGCGCTGCAGCCTTTGGACACGAGCAGTTTTTCGTAGGTCGCAAGCAGCTCCTCACGCTGCTCCGGCATCATCCACTCCGCGCCGGTGAGGGCGTGGTCGGTGCATCCGGAGACGAAGACGCTTCCGGGGAATCGCGCATCGAGCTTGGCGGCGACGGTGTTCAGCAGTTCGTCGATTGGGAGGACAGAGTAGTCCGTATCATCTCCAGAGTGCAGAGCAGAGATTTTTTCACAGCGCACAAGCGCAAGTGCGTCTGAGCTGTGCAGCTTTAGGCATTCATTGAGTATGTCAGCAAGCTTTTCACGGCTCAGTTTGGGCAGCGCACTGCCGTTAAGTTTGGCGCGGTCGAGCAGGCTCTTCCACGCTGTTGTTCGCAGCGGCCAGGCCTCTCCGTCCACACGGGCAGCAAGGCCGAGTCCGCATTTGGTGTCTTCCACTGCCTCCGCGCTCACGCCGGGAGCGTAGGGATACCACGCCGCCGAGTCGTCGCTGACCGGCATTATGCGCAGCTCATTGACCGCGCAGCGCAGCCATCGGCTTTCGCTTGAGAGCGCCTCGTGGCAGGCAAGCATCGCACCGAGGGAGTCAAATGTGACGCTGAAATCGTCCAGAACTTCTTTTTGCATGATGTGTGCTCCTTTCACTGGTGTAGATATAACAAAAGTCGGCGAGCCAAGAGGCCAGCCGGCAGTTGTCCGATATAAGTCTTCGGCGGAAACGAAAAATGCCGCCTGCAAAAAAGCAGACGGCACTTTGTAAACGAGATACTTTGTTCCGTAGAACGCTGAAACTTATATTGTGATTATACCAGATGAAAGGTTCGGCGTCAATTCTTGGGCCTGCGGAATTATGCTATCTAAGTTATCAATGACTTTACTATTGTCCCATATTTCTTCTACACAATCAACAATGCGTCCAAAATGAACAGTATCCTTTGGAGTCAAAAAAGTAGCCGGTGAGTATCTAGGAGCAACATGATAATGATAAGGCATCACTTGAAGTATTGAACGTTTTGTCCACGAATTTGTTATAGGGTCCTTTTCAAGATCGACACCTATATACGATGCTGTCAATATTGATTCAAAAACTCGTACATCTAATTTTGACGGGTACTCAGCTTTTAGCTTATTCAACTCTTTGACAGCATCTCTGAGTGGCGCGTAGTCTTTCCCGTTGGCAGTATAGCTGTCCATTATGGGAAAGTGCTCATAATCAATTAGAACGTATTTGATGGAAACTCCGCTTTTCATATATTTGCGCAAATTATCGGAATACTCACGCAATAAGTTGTCTCCACAGTTGGCAATTATTATAATGCTATTTTGCGCTCGTCCTAAAACGTTGTGTAAGTTATGTTCTTTATTTGAGTAGCTAAAGAAGTAGGCTTCTGCTGTTTTGTTGATCATTTTGCCAATGTAGCCCGCTCCAACAAAAGCTGCCAAAATTGTTCCGGCAGCTTCAACAAAGGCCGATATAATTGATTCAGAAGGCATTTCAATCACCTCAAGGCAGTTTATAATGAATTTATCAACCCAATAGCAGCATATACCATTTTTGAGGGTGGTGCAATATGATTATTTTTTGGTTTGACGGGCGATTTGGTATGCCTTTTTTGAGTGCGAAAACCGCAATATTAAGCTAAGTTCGTGGCAGAGGCTCGGCCAAGCCTGGTATGTTCCGTAGCTCCCATGGCCGGAAGAGAATAGAATTGAACCAAGCAAAAGCGTTACATCATCTCAATAGTGGTAGTCGAACATTACCAGCGCCCAATCCTCCGGGGCTTCTTTTACTATCTCAATGTCATCAGGGTATAGGCGGGCTGTATATTCGCTTGCATTGTAGAAATACGAGTCGCAGCGGTATTCACCATACAGGTGCGCTGCAATGCAGTGCAGATAATAGGCTGTCATCTGTGAGAAGCTGCCGCTGCCTGCATGAATATCGCGGCGCCGTGAAAGCCCTGCAGCTATGGCCTCCAAGTCCGTGCCGACGGTGCTCTTGAGCTCGCCGAGACAGGAGCATATCTCACGCCTCTGGTTTTCGGCGATATCCTCAAGCTCCTGAATAAAGGCTTCGGGGTCATCGCGTGCAAACAACACGTTTATAGGGTAGCGTTCGCTCCAGCGCCCGGCGGTATCGGCCTCGCGCCAGTCGTAAGCGTAGCCACAGTAGGCCTCGGTCTCGCTTTCCGCGTAACTGCGTATGGCTTCAATGATCTCCTCGTTTTCGCAGTTTTCCATGTCCGAAACGGCGTCGGGGATTTTGACAAGTATTCTGTGAAGTATGTGCATTGTAATTTCCTTTCTAAAATAAGATGCGGGGCCGTTGCCGGCCCCGTTTTGTTATACCCGTATGTTGCGCTTGACGAGGTTCGTCAGCTTAACGGGCAGCTGAGATAAATCCGTTATATCAAGAAAGGAGTCACCGTATATGCGCTCTATGGCCTGCTTGTCTTCGCCGATGGCGGCGGCTATGAGCGTGACACCTCTGCGGCGGTACTCCTGCTTGATGCCGCGAAGGTCTTCCTCGGCGGCGCTTCCATAATATCCATTGTCGCAGGGCTGCCCGTCGGAGACAAGTATGAGCAGTTTGATCTCCTCGGGCCGCCTGGCGAGCTGTTCGGCTACAAAGCGAAGGGCAGCGCCGTCGCGGTTCTGGTTGCGGGCGGTAACATCCATGAGACGGTAGCAATCATTTCCGTCTATGTTGTCAAACTCCGCATAGGAGTAGAGCATCACAGCAGAGCCGACCGTGGAGTGCCCGTAGACCATTACAGGTATGCTCAGAGAGACACAGAAGTCATGTAGGATTATACCTGCGGCGCGGGCATAGGTGCTGCGCTCGCCATACATGGAGCCGGATTCGTCAAGCAGCAGCGCGACGGCCAACTCCGGCGTCTCGGTTGGCAGCGAATTGCGGTAAAATACCTTTCCGTCATCTCGGCAGAGAGCGTGGGCGTCAAGCCTGCGTCCCATCGTGAGACCAGCGAGCTTGCCTCCGCGCCGACGATCGCGCAGCTTTTGCGTGAGGCTTTTTTGCAGCTGGCGGGATATGGCCAGCAGCGGCGGGGAAACAGCTTGGTACTGAGTTATCATACCATCGTTTACTGAAGCGATGCGGTTTATGCGGATGGAGACGCCTCTGTGGACGTTGCCGTAGGAAATGCCATGAGCGGCCTCGTTGAGTTCTCTGAGGCGCTCATTCTCCAGCTGCTCGCAGACGGCCTTTTCAGCCATGATGTCCAAAAGGCGCTCGACGTCCTTTGCAGCGTCTTCGTTTGGCGTAGGCTCGAAGGCGTCGTTGCGTTCAATGCTGCCGCCTTCTGGCATGGAAACGCGCTCGGTCGTCTCGTATGGCATGCGCTCCGGCGCTTCACAGGCGCTTTCGTCCGTTTCAGCCAGCGAGCTGCAGTCCGATGCGGTCAAGCCCGCGTCGGACATTGTCCCAGCGCGCTCGGCGCCGGTCATCATCGGCAGCGGCTCGGCAGACTCGTCGTCGACGGGAGTGTCGAAGCCGACGCCGGCCGTTGATGAGCCGGGTATGCTCTCCAGTGCTGAGGATATGGCTGTATCGACGTCGCCTTCGGCGCCATCGGTATGGAGAACTAAAAATTCTCTGATGTAATTGGCACAGCGGACGAGGACGAGGTTCGCAACTGCCAGGCGCTCATGCGCCGACGTGCTTGTTACAGCGCGGTCGAAGTCAGGCAGTAAACTGAAGATGAGTTGTATGCGCTCATCGCTTAACAGCTCGCCGCCATACTTTAGCTCACCGTATTTGACATAGGAGAGCATCAGTGTGATCAGACTCTCGAGTATATGCGAACCGTGCGCCTCGCGCTCTTTCAGTTCAGCGACGGTGGGCGTTTCTGCCCAGCTTTCAGAGCGCAAAAATTCAAGGCTGTGCCCAAGCTTTCCGGGAAACTGTGCAAGCATCCGGTTTTCAATGTAGCCGTCTTCTATTACGTTGTTGATAAATCCGGCCACTCGGCGCAGGACCTCCATGCGCTTGGGCTCGCCGCGGATAAATGCCAAAAGCTCGCTCTCACGGCGGATGTCGCCAGGCACGCTGAGCTTAGGCGGCTCTGGGTACCACTTGAGACTCGTGAGATAGTTAATATGTGTCTGCGAGGCCAGAAAGTCCGTGAACAGGCAGTGACCCAATTCATGGGTGAAAAGGCCCAACACGGTTTCATACCTTTCGGTGCGGCTTATGTGCTTTGCCACAGAGTTGCTGCCAGCGTTTATAAAGATAGTGCGATTGTCAGTCCATGCGGCACTGTTGCTGAGCGGGTTCCATAAGAGCCGCACGTATACGCGGCGGTCATATCTGTATCGGCGCGTCTGCGCGAGGGCTATATCCTCAAAGTGCAGCGCAAGCGAACGCGACGTGAAGAATAGCTCGTCGGAAATTTTACTGCGTTTCTCGTCCATCAGGCGACGGACGAGCTTGTGATTCACTCTGGCCAAGAGAGTTCCTCCTTCCTTTGTTATTTGCTGCGGCTCGGGGCAAAGATCGGCTCCAGCACCGCACTTATGAGCGCCTCGCGGTCGTCCTCGTCAGAAGTGGCGCGGCTTATGACCGTGCAGAGCGCCGAATGGTATGGATCGCCGGAGACCTCAGAACTGTTTATCCAGTCTATCAGCCCTCGCATCCCGCAGGAACCATCGGTGATACTGTTTTTTCGGCAGTAGTCCGAGAGGTCGCAGACCACCTGCACCATACGGGCTACAAGGTACTCATCCTCACAGCCGGTGACGGACATGGCGCGCTGCACCATGACTTCTGGTGGCGGCAGTTCTATGTCCTCGATAAGACTCATTCTGTCAGTGACCGACTGGTTCATCCCGCGGCAGCCCTCGTAGCTGACGTTGGTCGTTACAATGACGACCGCGTCCGGGTGGCGGCAAATGACCTCGCCGGTGGGAAGAGTGATAGAGCCGCCCTGTTCAAGCAGCGAATTAAGTCCTACGAGCACACCGGGCTGGGTTATGGTGGATGGCTCCTGAATTTCGACCACATAGCCGTATTTGAGCGCTTTTATGAAGTCTGTCTCAACATAGGTATAGGTTTGGCCATTGTCTTTTGACACGTATCCGGCTGTCAGTTCGCAGACCTTGGCGGTGACCTTTTCTAGCACGGCAGCAAGGCAGTCGCGTGTGCAAGCCGCCGGATTCTCAACGCCGGTGAGGGCTTGATAGACCCCCGCCGGGTCGTAGTCCATGTCGTCGAGGTCGGGCAGAGCGAGAAGTTTTGCCACATTCTCATAGCTCAGTACATCTGGTGCTGCATCGGCGGCCTTATCAGTCTGTGGAAACACCATGCCGACAAGATCGAAGATCTCCGTGCCTGCAGAGCAGGTATATTTCATATACGGCAGACCGAGACCGGCAGCAATGGCTTTAGCACCCATGGTTTTACCTGTTCCGGCGGGGCCGCGCAGCAGGAAATTCCGCATGGGCGCAGCCTTTCCGCTTGTGGCCTTGGCGTGGCGGCAGATGCTCACGACCTCGGGCGGAATGATATACCACTCCGGCAGCTTCGGTATTAGTGCGCTCTCAGCTTTGCTGAATGTGCGATCTTCGTCGAGCTTATATTGACCGACAAAGTCCTCACGGGCTACGACAGGCCCGGACACATGAGCTGCGGATCCGGTAGGTTGAGTGAAGATGGTGAATTCACCGGCGATCACGCTGGTGGGGGTGAACGCCCCGGCGTCAAGCTGCGTACGCGAAATGCGCATAAGGTTGCCGGAACGGTCAATATTCACACTCACATGAGAGGGACAGGTGTCATCCTTGATACGGCGGTAGGCATTATCGCAGAGGATGGCAGCGGTATTTGCAGCTCGTTCCAGATCGGGGAAACCGGATTTTAGTTGAAAGTTGTAGGACTCGAGATTATCTTTAAATTCTGCGTCCGTCATTAGTTCGGGCAGCATGGCAAGAATTAACGCAGCGCCGTCGCGTTGACTGGAATGGGCTGTATACTGCTCAATGACCTCCGTGTTACGGTCGTAAACGCTGGCGACAATGTTGCCGCTGGCGGCGTCGTAGATTACAAGGTGGTATGTATCCGGACCTGCGGAGGATTTGTATTCCGCGGCATATTTGCGCTCACCGACCAAGCCGAGAGCGCCTTCTCCGCCATTCATGCGGCAGTAGGCATTGACGGCCTTGAGCACGCTTGCGCAAAGCGTGGCTTCAGTGCCGCTTGAGTACTTGGATGCAGCCTTGACTTTGACTTTCTTGCTGGCGAGCGCATCGAATGGCGTCGGCAGCGTGCGTGCGAAGTTAAAGAGGTTTGCAACAGATGTGCTCATACGCGACCCCTCTCTGCGGCGAGATCGATGCTTATGCCGTCTTCAACGCACTCACAACCGGCAATACCGTTTCGCTCGAGCTCCCGGCACACCTCAGGCCAGCTTGTCGGCTCTGGCAGTTCATTGGCTTTCAGCAGTATGATGTCAGTGCCGTGCGCAATTCCCTCGTTACAGCGCTCATTGAGTTCTATCACATGAGCGTCCACCCACTCAAAAGCCAGTAATTCGTAGTTCACAGGAACGCTGTCATCCTGGACTTCATCAGGTTCTTGCGGCTCTGAGGCTTGGATGTATTCGATGCCAGCTACTTCTTCGCCGGTCATGTGTACCTTGGCTTCACGGTAGCCTCCCGACCGGTTGAGCAGGATGGCAGCATCCTCGCCAGAGCAAACGCGGGCTTTGCCATTGGACGTCTTCCATATCCAACGCGCTTCCGGGTGCTCAGCGCATATGAGTTCGGAGATGCTTTGCTGGATATTGCTGTATTTGTCGTAAGCCTCGCGGCTTGTTGGCATGAGTCTGGGCTGCTCGGGTTCCACGGCAGAGCGGCAAGAGATTATGAGCCACGCCAGTACGCCGGGAAGCGCAAGCAGCACCAGAAGCAGCAGTGGCCACAGCCGGCAGATAAACAGCACGGCTGCCGTCATGCAGAGAACGACCAATACCTCATAGGCCAAGTGGCGTTTGTAATTTTTCCTGTTCATAACTTTTCCTTTCTGCGCAAAAAAGGCGCACACGGCAGTGAAACCATGTGCGCCATCTTGCGCTCGATGCGTTGTTGTCAGTCGTCGAAGAACGCGTTTGTACCGCCGAAGGGCTCAAAGCCCTCGAAGCCGCCGCCGCTCTGAGCAGGGGCAGGCGGGGTGCTAGACGGCTGCGGTTCACGCTGCTGTCTGACGTTTCCGGAGCAAAACTCGATCTCGTCGAGTATGACTACCATTGCGCTCTTCTTCTCGCGTGTAGTCGAGTCCTCCCATGTGTCCTCGTCCAAGCGGCCAAGGATGTTGACGAACGAGCCGTCGCGCAGCTGCATCTTGCGGATGCGCTCGCACTGAGGCCCGAAGGCCTTGACCGAGAGATTTACCCAGCGGTAATTGTCCTTTGCGTGGGTGTCGTAGACCTTTTTGCCAACCCTGAAGCGGACGCTGTCGCCGCGTTCGGAGAATTTGAACGCGGGAGCGCCGTCGTAGCCTCGGGAAATGACAACGTCTGTGGCGAATACTTTGAACATGGTGTTCTCCTTTCTCGCGGTTTGGCCGCGTAAAAATATATTTCGACCCCTTTGAGGGGCAGAAACCGGAAAAGAAAAAAGCACCAACGGACAATAAGTCCATTGGTGCTTTGAAACGTTGTAACTGTGAACCCCTCGGGGTACATGAAACTGATGTAATTAGTATAACATCAGTTCTGCGCTTCGTCAATCCATGTGTTTTTCAAGCTCCAGTTTTGCCAGCTCGAGCGCTATACGCACTTTTTGCCTGTCAAAGCGGCACTCGCCGCCGGGTCCGGCCTGGCAATCGATGAGGGAGCGCACCTCGTCGCAGAGCGCGAGCAGTTCGTTGACTTCATTTTTCATTAGAACACCCTTTCACAAATTCAATCGCTATACAGCCGTTGATCAAACGCCGCCCGTTGTATTCGTAGACAGGCGCCTTGTCGGCTATATACAATGTGACCGTGTCGCCGGCAGCTATTCCACTGACTTTGCATCGCGGGAACAGCTTGACAGTGTGCCTGTCTCTTATACACATCTGACGCTGCCGACG
>ENA-UBIJ01000849-UBIJ01000849.1-human-gut-metagenome-genome-assembly--contig:-NODE-849-length-11843-cov-5.305650_pt1 | contig 11843 bp, 14 predicted proteins | sample MGYA00244944_ERZ654876 | MGnify/ENA primary metagenome ERZ654876 (study PRJEB26926, sample SAMN06164748) | human gut metagenome | biome: ENVO:00009003; feature: ENVO:2100002; material: ENVO:00002003...
TCCGTCTCGTGGGCTCGGAGATGTGTATAAGAGACAGGTCTTTAACTGGCTTTGGGATTGCAAAATAATAGAAGCCGAGATTTCCCGGCTTCGGATGGTGGCGATCAGCTTGTCGAAGTTGGGTATCTGCCCAATGTTGGCGAACTCGTCCAGGAGGCACCGCACATGGACGGGCAGCCTGCCGCCGTACACGTCGTCCGCCTTGTCGCAAAGGAGGTTGAATAGCTGGCTTTGCAGCATGGCGATGACGAAGTTGAAGGTGGTGTCTGTGTCGCTCATAATGAGGAACAACGCCGTTTTTCGGTCGCCCAGGGTATCCAGTTCCAGTTCGTCGTCCGACATGATCTCCCGCAGCTCCGCAATATCGAAGGGAGCAAGGCGTGCTCCGCAGCTAATCAGGATGGATTTCAGGGTCTTGCCGGCGGCCAATTTGAATTTGCGGTACTGCTTCACGGCGAAGTGGTCCGGGTGTTCCTTCTCCAGCTTGGCGAACAGAATATCCACGGGCGACTGAAATTCCTCGTCGTCCTCTCTGGCCTCCGATGCGTTGATGAGTTCCAGCAGCGTGAGGAAGTTCTTTTCTTCCGGCTCCGCCTCGTACCAGATGTACCCGATCAGGGCGCAGTACAAAAGGCGCTCGGCCTTGACCCAAAAATCTTCCGAGGATTTTTCCCCGTCGCCTTTGGTGTTGGCAATGATGACATTGACCAGCTTCAAAATATCCTTTTCGCTGCGGATGTAGGCGAAGGGGTTGTATTTCATGCTCTTTTTGAAGTTGATGGTGTTGAGGACCTTGATGCGGTACGGCTCATAGATGACCTTCCCGCGGGCATCCCGCATGGGCTTTCCGTTCTCGTCCAGTTTGGGGGCGCCCCGCCGCAGCATGGTCCCCACCTCGGACAAAAGCTGTCCTTTGGGATCGGTGACCACATAGGAACTGTGCATCTGCATCAGGGAGGGTTTGACAAAGAACCGGGTCTTGCCACTGCCGCTGCCGCCGATGACCAGGATGTTTTTGTTCCGGGCGTACTTGGGATTTTTGGGGCGGCTGGACATGGTGAGTTTTTCCGTCTGGGTCAGAGGGATGTTCCAGTCAGGGACCGGATCGACATAGGGGGCAATATCCGCCGCCGTGCCCCACCGGGCGCTGCCGTATTCAATGCCCTTGCGGTATTTGCGGGCATTTTTCCCTTTGGCGTACACCGCCAGCCGGACGATGACCGCCCCGGCGATGCCCACCAGCAGGTCCAGGGGATGCAGACTGGGAGCCGCATAAGAAAACGCCTCCGTAAAGCCCTGGCTCAAATGCAGGAACTTTTCAGAGGCGTCGAGGCCGGGTGCAAGGCGCACCGCCTGGCAGAGCTTGTCAAAGAGATACACGAACAGCAGATACGGAAAGTTGAGGATGAGAACCTTTTTCAAGTCAACCGTCATAATTCCACACCCCGGTCTTTGGTCTTGACCTTCTCCCGCTGGCGGTGCTGGGCTTTGGACTGCTGCTTTGCCTGCTCCAGCTCCTTGCGGATGGAGGGCTTTTTCTCTTTCTCCAGATTCTTTGCGGAGAACTCCCGGAAGGCCGCCGTGATAACGTCGGCATCCCGGCCCTTGAAGAACACCAGGTAGCGGGGTATCTCGCCGCTGGTGTCCTTTTTCAGCGAGAAGTCAATGCCGTACTTCTTGGCGGTGGCAGAAAAGGCCCGGATGTTCTGGTCGGTGATCTCGATGTTGGAAACGCCGGTGTTGTGCTTCATAAGCTGCCGGAGGGTCTGTTTTCCGTGGTGCAGCTTTGTCTTGTGGCCAGTCACGCCTTTCTGCATTTCGTCCAGCACTTTTTTCATGGCATGTTGCAACATCCCGGCGGAGAGCTTGGTGGCCTCCACACAGAGGGCAACGGTGCGCTGGGTGACTTCTTCCTGCATGACCTATCATCTCCTTTCTCCGCTGCCGTACAGGTCGTGGTTCACCAGGGACGCGTAGTAGCTGTCGATGGTGGCCGGGGCGTTATACAGGGCAGCGAGCAGATATTTCTTGATGTTGCGGACATAGGTGGTGTTGTCCCGCATACGGTCCAACACATACTCGATGTGGGAACTGTTCAGTTTCAGGAACCGGGATTTGACCACCTCCGCCGGATAGTCGTCCCCGGCAATGCGGATCGTCTCCCTGCGGGAACAGACGGTATCCACCATGAGCTCCACCAACTCATTCAGCATATCCCGATCCAGCCGGTCATCCCGGCATAGATAGTCATACTCGATATTCTCCAAAATCAGTTCCCGATAGCTCTCTCGCTCCCGCATCCAGTCCCGTCCGGTCCGTTTGGCCCCTGCGGGGGTTTGGGGGCTTGATTGGATAGGATTTGATACTTCCGCACTTGATGAATCAGTATTTTGTTTTTCAGGATTTCTTTTCTCTTTATTTAATTGCGGCCGGTTTTCCAGACATGGGTTATCCATATCCGGGTTTCCCGTATCTGGACAAGCCGTATCCGGCTCGTCCTCACACGGCTGGCCCGTGTCCGGGGAATGGGGCGTCTCATAGATGACATACTCCACATCCACGATCTTGCCTTTGCTGTCCCGGAGCCGGTTGCGGACTATGTACCCGGCACGCTCCAGCTCCTTCAGGGCGGAACCGATGCTGTCCGTGCCCTCCTTGCAGATTTTGGCCAGGCCCCTGGTGGTGTAGTTCCAGTCTTCCGGCAAGGACAGCATCATGGAGAGCAGCCCTTTGGATTTCAGGGACAGGCCAACGTTGCGCAGGTGGTGGTTGGACATCACCGTGTAGTCACGGGTTTTCTCAATTCGAAATACCGCCATCATATCACCTCCTTTCGGCAGTCTGGAAAAGTGTTCGTTTTCGGGAAAAGACGGGCTCTACGCCGCCCGGACACCCTGGAGGGGAAAACCTATGGACGGAGTCCATTCGGCTGATTGTAGAAGCAGGAACATGGAATTTTCGACTCCTTTTGTGGTAATTTCGAGAATAGAAAAACGCCATAGGCCTAAGCCTATGGCGTACAGCGGTAGGGTAATTCAAGTAAGTTGTTTGTTGTCGAAGATGATGGGCAATGGTATAATAAAATAAAAAGCTGATTGCGGTGCTAGCATCCAAGTGATAACAAAGTCTTTTTTGCGGACTATTGTCGTTGGAGGTGCAAATATGTTAAAAAATAGGTTGATGCTATGGTGTCAAAGAAAATATGAGCAATCTTCAGCAGAACATTGTGGACGTGACTGTGATAATAAAGCGCATTGCAATCACGACTGTGATGATTGCTTGAAGCAAGTTCATTGGTATCCTGAATATGGTGGGCGTTCTGACTATACATGCTCCAACTTGTTACTTAGATATGTGGTTCGATTTACGGAGAAGTATTCTCAGCAAATCCATGATGCCTTAGATTTTGTGGATATTTCTCAGTATCCATATTTTAGCATTTTATCTATAGGTTGCGGAGCAGCCCCTGATTTGATGGCTTTTGAAGAAATTGCCGAAGATAAAGCTATTTATTACAAGGGTTATGATCGTAACCCTTTATGGAGACCCATCCACGATAAGATAGAAGCATATGCAGAAACGACAGCTAATATTACTGCAAATCTGCAACGCAAAGATATATTTGATGTGCTTCTCCGTGGAAGACTTGCAAGCAAACGATTTAATGTAATTGTCATACAGTATCTGCTATCACATCTTTATAATACCGGGCAAGAGCGGCAAACCACCACATTGTTTCAAGGAATTATTGATAATATTATTTCAAATCGCCTTCATAATTCGCCATTTTTAATCATCATTACTGATATTGATAGTTATAACAAGGGGCGAAATAGGTGGCATAGTTTTCTGGATATGCTAGAAGATGCTGGCTATTATGGAGATGCATATGCCAGAAGTGCATTTCCAACAGGGGACTTAGGCGCAGAGCGATGGAGTGATTATTATCACAAACAGTCGCCATCATATCAAAATATATCTTATACATATGTGCAGAACGAGTCCGATCATGATGGAGCACAGCTTGTTATCGAATTGAGGTGATGAATGCAATGATAATAAGTGCTAGTAGACGAACAGATATACCAACATATTATTCTGAATGGTTTTTCAATCGAATTAAAGAAGGTTATGCATTGGTAAGAAATCCAATGAATGCGCATCAGATCAGTAAAATAAGTTTAAATCCTGATGTTGTCGATGGCATTGTTTTTTGGACAAAAAATCCAACACCAATGTTGGATAAACTCGATCGTCTGAAAGATTACACGTATTATTTTCAGTTCACATTAAATGCCTATGGACAAGATGTAGAGGCATCAATCCCATCCAAAAATAATGTTATCATACCAGCTTTTCAAAAATTAGCTGATATGATTGGCCCGGAAAAGGTGATTTGGCGCTACGATCCCATATTTTTGAACGAAACATATACTTTTGAGTACCATGTCCACTATTTTGAAGAGTTAGCAAAACGTCTCTCGCCATACACCAAGAAGTGCACTATCAGTTTTCTGGATTTCTATAGGAATACAGAAAAAAACATTGCTGGACTTTCTGTCGAAAAGTTTACCCCAGAAGTGCAAGAGTTACTTGCCAAAAGCCTTGTGAAAATTGCAAAAAGTTACGGACTTAAAATGGATACTTGTGCAGAAGGTATTGATCTACAAAAATATGGCATTGATCATGCACGGTGTATAGATGATCGGTTGTTTGCCGCTCTTTTGAATTGCCCATTGAAGGTTGGAAAAGATAAAAACCAACGTCTTGAATGTGGTTGTATCGAAAGTCTTGATATAGGTGCTTATAACACTTGTCGGAATGGTTGCCGATATTGTTATGCTAACTATAGCGCAAAAACAGTTTCTACAAATACCGGCAAGCATAATCCGGAATCTCCGCTTTTAGTAGGAGAAGTTGGACCAGATGATAAAATAACAGAACGTAAAATGCATTCCTGCCTTGTTAATCAAATGCAGTTTGATTTTTGATGTTAGCCCAATATCTGTAAAAGCACATAGGCATAGAAATAGCCCGGGAACCTCTGCGCATTATAGAGGAGCCGGGCTATAGCCTTATTGTTTACTCATTTATCTCTTCTGGTTCTTCCATGTTAAGCCAGTCCTCAAACGACTTCCTGGAAATGCGGATCGCATAACCGATGCGAATTGTTTTGAACTCTCCAGAGTTCACCAGTCGGTATGCAGTGGATTTTGCAATACCAAGGATCGCGGCAATATCATCCACGGTGTAGGTTCTGTTGCTCGGCAACTTCTTTTCCTGCGATGTACTCATAATTTTGCCTCCCATTTTTCGTAGGCATTTTGACTATGCCCATCTGGTTTTCCTTGTGGCAAAGGGGCTTTCTGCCATCATCCGTGCTAAGAATTTGCTAATTTGACATTCTGAACAGGCCGTAACGAGGCGACATTTTACGGATTTTTGTGCAGATTGACCAGTAACCACACAATGTCATAGCGAATCAAAAATAATGGGAAGTTATGATGGGTATATCGTACCATAAGAAACGCCAAACTCCTAAGCGGAATGTAGTGCGTTCGAGTCGCGCCGGGGGTGCCAAGGCGCCGTGGTGGATTGACCACGGCGCCTTTTTATTTGGTACATTTTTGAGTCAGGCTGGACAGGAGCTTTCCGAAGCGGATGGGAAAGAGATAACAGAGCAGAATCTGGAGCTTCTGCAGGCGGCTGTGGCAGAGAATGAAGTGTTTTGAGCCGATGCGGTCGGCAAGTCCTCTGCCTACTGTCAAAGGGTCGGCCATGAACTCCTTCGGTACTGGCAGCGGTGCTGAGGAGCGCGTGCGTGTCAGAGGTGGATGAATGATATGAAAGCTGATGCCCACGGAGGCGTATTCGAGGCTGAGGCATTTGGCCAGCGTTTCAAGAGCCCCCTTGGTGGAGGCATATGCGGACAGCCCGGGAAAGCCTGTGACACCTACGCCGGAGCTTACAAAGACTATCCTGCCTCCTCCGCGTGCCCGCATATGCGGAACCGTGCATTTAACCAGTCTGAGCGCCCCGAAATAGTTCACGTCAAAGACCGACTCATAGGCGCCAAGCTCCAATTCGGTCTCTTTGGAAAACGGGCAAAGATAGGCATTATGTATTGCTATATCAATGCGGCCGAACCTGGATTCAACTGCCTCAATTGCCGCACGCATCTGATCAAAGTCACGCACGTCGGCTTTGAAGAACAGGAGCCGGTCGGGATATGACTGCGCCAAGTTCTCCAGATTATCGGTCTCGACATCCAAAACGGCCACATTGTTCCCTCGGCTGAGGCAACGCTCGACAAAATGGAAGCCAATGCCGCGGTTTGCGCCCGTAATCACGATACTGCTCATTTTATCGCTCCCACCTCCATGAAAAAAGCTTCCACATGCCGATAGGCCGCGTCACGGAACGCTCTCTTGCGCTCTTGAGTAAGCGCTCCTGTGAACAGCCACCTCTGCGCGAACATATAGATCGGGGCATAGAACCTTACGGCCAGATAACCACTGTCGCAATCGCGCAGCAAACCGCGGCTGATGAGGGCGGAGAACACACCGCTCTGGAAAGAGAGCGGCACCTCAAACATCCATCGGTCGAGGACATGCCCGGCTTCGGCGCTGCCGTGCTGTTCTATCAAAAGCAGTCGCAGGACGCTGTTGCAGAAGCCGTCCATTAGATAGTCTTCAAAGAACACCTCACATGTGCGGCGATAGAGCATATCCCCATTCGCCTCCGGCTGCCCGCCGACGGCATGCTCAAGCTGCCGCATCATCCTCTCGGCCCTTTGTTCGAACAGCAGCAAGAGCTCGTCAAATATGGCGCGTTTATTTTTGAAATGATAGTACACCGAACTCTCCTTGATATGGACTTCGGCGCAGATATCCCGTATGGAAACCGCTGAAAAGCCTCGCTGCGAGAAAAGGAGCAAAGCTGTGTCAAGTATCCTTTGCCTTGTATCGTTCATATAACCGCCTTACCTAACAAGTGTTAGAGAGATTATACCTAACGAATGTTAGGCTGTCAAGCGGAATATGAGAACGCCGTGGTCTACTGACCACGGCGCCCTTTTATTGGTGGTTTAGATAGATATCACTTTTTCCGGATACTGCGCGAGGAGTTTTTGTATCTCGGGCATATCCTCGGTTTGGTACTCGTCCGCCCAGCGCAGGAGGGCGGAGAGGGACTTTAGGGTCTCCTTTTTGCCCTCCTCCATACCCAGCTTCCTTCTTACGAAGCGGAGGAGGATGCGGCATCGGTATTTATACCTCGGGACGTTCAGGAGATAAATCCTGTCCGCGTCCTCGAAGCACTGGCGGCACCAGGTATAATACACGCCCTCGATTATCCAGTCGGGCTCTTTCAATATCTCGTCTAAGAGCCGCCTACGTTCCTCGCGGGGTCTTTTGCTGCCGTATCCGCGCGCGTTGTCCCACTGCAGGTCGTCAAGGTCATAGCGGGGGATGCCGTATTCTGCCGACAGCGCTTTTGCGAGATACGTCTTGCCGCTGCCGCTGCCGCCGATTATATGGATCTTCAACTTCATCACCCCGCGCGTGACTTACTGCCGGACATTATACCACGGCCGCCCGGCTTTGGCGAGGCTCAGAGCACGTACTCGGAGGCGTTGATGACCTTGGTGTCCGCCATGTCTTTGAGGTTGGGGAGGATATCGCCGTCGAAGTCGGAATCGTCGCCGCCGATCTGGCCGACGCCTTCGCAGACCAGGGCGACGGCGTCCTCCTGCTCCTCGCTGCACTCGACGACGCCGCAGTCCTCGATGTGCAGGCGCTCCGTCAGCAGCTCCTTCGGGATGTCGGCGGCTATCTTCACGACGGCGCAGTCGCGGACCTCTATGCCGCTGGGCTGACGCTCGAGCATCCACTTCGTGACCTTTACCACGGGCTTATCCCATATGGTCGCCCCGTGCGGGCGCGCGAGCTTCACCTCGCCGGTGATGTCCGTCAGCACCTCGAGCAGCTTCTCCCTCTGCTCCGGGAACACGCGGGCATCGCCGCGGACGTTGAGATACTCTATCTCGCCAAGCACACCGCCATCCTCCGGGACGGTCACGTCGCCGATCACGTAAAGGCGCCTGCCGTAGCGGCGCAGGGCGGCCTCGTCCAGCGTGAGGTCGTCCAGCACAACGGCGGTGCCGTCGGGGACGATCACGATGTCCGCCTTTTCGTCGATGAGGTCGAGCAGCGCCTCCACCTTGGACTGGGCGATGATCACCTCGGCGGCGCTGAAGGCCGCGCCCTTGGCGCGCAGGGCCTCCGCGTCCAGCTCCGGGTCCACCATGATGAGGCGGCGGGCTGCCCAGTACAGGGCGCGCTTGGCGCGCAGGGCGAACAGCTTGTCGATGACCGCGTTGCGACGGAGGACTATGGCGCCGTCGGGATAGCAGGCGGAGGCGCCGTTGACCTTCACGTTGCCGAGGGTGGCATACAAGTTCTCGGGGCAGAGCAGCGAGCCGTTGACGGTCATGCCGACGCACTGGGCCAGCTGCTTCTGGGTATCGGGGCCGATGTTGAGGACGCCGTTCACCATCAGGTAGAACTTACGCTCCGGCACCGCGTCGTCGCTCTTGATCTCGGCCTTGCCGTTGACGGTGCGGAGGTCGACGTCGCCCTCGACCTCTATCACGTTGGCGCAGTTGAGCGCAAAGGGCAGCCGGTTCATCACGGCCTTGCTAGCGGCACTGGCCAGCACCGTGGCGGCGTTGACGGTTATGGACTCATAGGCGGAGTAGTTCTCCTCCTGGATCTTTCTCGCGTCGCAGCTTGCGCAGTTGATAAGCAGTTTCTTTGCCATTTCGTTTCCCTCCATAGATATCATAGTTGCTCCTTCAGGTATTTGCGGCAGCGGGACAGCCTGGAGCGCACTGTGCCGGCGGGGAGATGCAGCAGCTCGGCTATCTCCTTCGCGGTGTAGCCCTCGTAGTACCGGAGAAGGAATATCGTGCGGTCCTGGGGGCTGATGGTCTGCAAAAGCAGCCCGGTCTCCACGTTCTGTATCCCCGAGCTCTCCACGGCCTCGGAGTGAAGGCTCTGCACGTATTCGGCCTCGAGCACCGAGCGGCGGTAGTAGTCGAAGAACAGATTTTTGAACGTGCGGTAGAGCCACGCCCGCTGTTTGCCCGGGCTCAGGTCCTCCAGGGTCGCCGCGTTCATCAGCGCCTTTACAAAGGTCTCCTGCGCCAGGTCCTCGGCCAGCTCGCGGCTGCCGCACATGCGCGCGCCGTAGGCCGTCAGCTCTCTGTAATGCGCCTCATAGAGTTCCTCCCACAAGGTGTCGCCTCCCTTCTGCATGGATAACGAATGGCGGGGGCAAAGTGTTGCAATGGATATATTATACCGCAATGACAAACAGGGCGGCAGCCTTTTTCGGCTGCCGCCCTGTGCGGTGTTTTTTAAGTTGTGTGCGCCTTTACTCGCCCATGTACATGCCCGAGAGGCGGGTGAGCTGGATGTAGTGCTTATAGAGCGCGCCGAAGCGGTGGAGATAACCGGGCTGCCAGGGCTTGGTCTTGCCGCAGAAATGCAGTATCGCCGTGTGGCCGAGGACCCAGTCCAGGCCGCACTCGCCGCCGCTGCGGAGGAGATAGGTGTTGAAATTTCGCGCGTCATAGTTCCACACGGCGTCGTCCAGCTCCAGCGTGCGCTCGCCGTACAGGGCGTTCAGGACGTCCTGGTCGGGCAGCACCAGCTCGCGGGCGTGGCGCTCCACGTAGGCGAATATCTCACCGGGCACGACCTCGCGCCGGGCGGCGTCCAGGTCGATGAGCAGCACGCCGGAGTTGAAGTATTTGCTCTCCGTCCCCAGGCGGACCTGATTTATGCCTGAGACCAGCTCAGTCTTGCCCTTGTGCGACGCGGCGGCGAAGATATTGCCGCCGAGGTCGGTCTCCCAGAGCGGGCGCAGGGGGTTTATCACCAGCGTGTCCGGGTCCAGGTACAGCACCCGGTGCAGACCCTCAGGCAGGAGCTGCGCCGCCAGCAGGCGGTAGTACATCTCCTGCGGGTACTGCTTCGTCACAGGCGCGCCCTCGAAGAGCTCGCTGTCCACGGTCACGGGGCGCAGCTCCATGCCGCAGAGCGCGCACTGTGCCGCAAGAGTCGAGAGCTTTTCCTTGGGTATGCCGCTGTGCACCAGATAGAGCGTCATCCGCTCGCCGGGGTTGGAGGCGCGGATGGAGGTGAGCAGCACTTGAAGATGGGGCAGGTAGTTCTCGTCGAGCGTCACGAGGAGCTTTATATCATCCATGGCGCGGCCCTCAATACCTGGAGTCGAGCAGGTCCAGGGCGGCGACAAGGCTGTCTATGCCCAGAATCAGCAGGTACATGCCGATGACATAGCCGAGGGAGAAGAGGGAGATAAGCGGGTCGACTATCATGATAAAGCCCAGGACTATGCCGAGGATGTTCAGCACGAGCGTGAAATAATAGTAGCCGCTGCGGCCGGCGAGGCGGACGAGGGGCAGACGGGTCAGCCTGGAGATGCAGTGGGCGATGAACCAGATGGGGAAGAGCACCACGAGCGCCCAGGCGCCGGCGGAGGGGTAGAGCAGGATCATCAGGCCGGCGAGTATGCTCAAAATGCCGCCCGCGAGCGAGAGACCGGGGCCGAAGCCCGTGCGCTGCTCGAGCTTGACGTAGAACACTATGTCTATGATGCCCGTGACTAGGGCCAGGATGCCGTATAGATAGGTGACGCCGGCCAGAGCCGACTCGGGACGCGCGAAGGAGAAGATACCCAGCGCTATAAGCAGTATGCCGAGGGCCAGCTCGCCCCAGCCGAGAGTTTTTTTGCTTCTCATAAAAATGGCTCCTTCAAAGGTATTGAGGTTCGGGCCTCTCCCGGGCCTCGGCTGTATAGTAGCCGGACCGGCGGCGGAGCGCCACTTTTAATTTGCAGGATGTGTCCTTATAAAAATGCGGATGTGTAAGGCTTTTTTACACTTTTGCCTTTTTATAAGGACAGATGCGCGGACTTGAGAGTGTCGCCGCGGGCAGAATACTGGTATAACACACTTGAGGACAGGCGGAGAGCGCCTGACGCCGAGTTGTAAAGGAGCTGGATCAAGCCATGAACCTAAATCAGGAGCTCTTAGCCGTCAAGCTGTATGAGCTTGAAAAGCAGTACGGAAAGCTCTTGAGCCGCATCCGTATCTGCGGGCAGGAGGACCGGGAGAAGCTCCACGGGGAGCTGCAAAAGGCCGTGGACGAATACCGCGAGCACTCGCTGACGCTGGCTGAGAGCGTGGAAAACAGCCGCTCCCGCGCCGTCTCCGAGCTGGCCAGGGCACAGTTGGAGTGCAGCCGCAAAATGGAGGAGCTGCTCCATGACGGCAAGCTGGAGGAGTATCTCCACTCCGTGGACAACAGCCGTGCCGAGGACCGCGCCGAGGCGGTTTCGCTCTATGCCGAATTTGCCATAGACTACGCCTTGCAGACCATACAATATGCCCTCATCTCAGCGCTGTCTGCCATGGAGATGCAGCTGGATGCGGACGAACCGAAAGGAGAAGCCTGAAATGCAGGAAGTCAAGAAACCGAAAAAACCGCTTATATTCTATTACGTCATCGTGCTGCTGGTGCTGCTGCTCTTCAACTTCCTCGCCATGCCCTGGCTCGCCCAGAGGCAGATACAGGAGGTGGACTACGGCACCTTCATGGACATGGCCGCCAACCAGGAGCTCGGCCAGGTGGAGGTGCAGCAGGAGGACAACCAGATCCTCTTCACCGACAAGGACGAGACCACCATCTACAAGACCGGCATGATGCCGGACCTGTCTCTTATACACATCTGACGCTGCCGACGATCTTACGCGTGTA
>ENA-UBIJ01000853-UBIJ01000853.1-human-gut-metagenome-genome-assembly--contig:-NODE-853-length-11829-cov-4.485052_pt1 | contig 11829 bp, 7 predicted proteins | sample MGYA00244944_ERZ654876 | MGnify/ENA primary metagenome ERZ654876 (study PRJEB26926, sample SAMN06164748) | human gut metagenome | biome: ENVO:00009003; feature: ENVO:2100002; material: ENVO:00002003...
ACACGCGTAAGATCGTCGGCAGCGTCAGATGTGTATAAGAGACAGCCATAGAGGAGGCGTCCGCGTTCGTGTCGTAGAGCACGGTGCCGTCCGAGTCTATCCAGGTCAGGCGCAGGCCGTCCTGGCGGCCGAAGTTCTCAAGATAGGCCTCTCCGCCGGACTCGACGCCCGCGGCGGCCAGCTTTGCCTCAATGGCGAGCTGGGACTCCTGCCGGGCGGAGAAATAGCTGTACAGCGCGCCCATGACCAGCACGAGGCAGGCTATGAACACCGCAAAAGCCGCGAGAAAGACCGAGCGGAAAATGCGTTTAGTCATGCCTCACGCCTCCATCCTGTAGCCGACGCCGCGCACGGTGCCGATGGCCGCGCCCGCGTCGCCCAGCTTCTGGCGGAGGGTGCGGATGTGGACGTCCACGGTGCGGGTCTCGCCGTCGTAGTCCGTGCCCCAGATCTCGCTGAGCAGCCGGTCGCGCGTGAATACGACGCCGGGGCTGGCCATGAGGGCGTGCAGCAGCTCGTACTCCTTGAGCGTGAGCGTGACCTCCCTGCCGTTGGCCGTCACGCGGTGGCTGGCGGGGTCTATGGTTATGCCGTGGAACTCCATGGCGCGCTCGGTGCGCTCCGGGTTCGACCGGCGCAGCACGGCGCGCACGCGGCTGACCATCTCCATCATGCCGAAGGGCTTGACGAGGTAGTCGTCCGCGCCGGAGTCGAGGCCGTTTATCTTGTCGTACTCCTCGCCGCGAGCCGTGGCCATTATGACCGGCACCGAGCGCGTGGCGGCGTTCAGGCGGAGCTTTTTGAGTATCTCCAGCCCGTCCTCGCCGGGGAGCATGACGTCGAGGATGATGAGCTCGGCCGGGGCCTTTTTCAGCGCGGCGAAGAGCTCGGCGCCGCCCTCCACGCCCTCGGCCTCAAAGCCGGTGGAGCGCAGGGCGTAGACCTCGATGTCCCGCACATTTGCGTCGTCCTCTACACAGTATATCATCACAGCATCTCCCTGCCCTTGTAGAGCCCCGTCGCCGCGAACTCCACCCACTCGGCGATGTTCGTCGCGTGGTCGCCGATGCGCTCGAGGTACTTGGCGATCATGAGCAGGTCGAGGGCGTACTCGCCGTCGCCGGGGCGGCGGGAGAGGCGCTCTATCATGGCGCTCTTTATGGCCTTGAACACGTCGTCGGCCTCGTCGTCACGCCTGGCGACGGCGCGGGCGGCCTCCGGGTCGCGGCTGACGTAGGCGTCCACGCTGTCCGTGACCATGGCGACGACTATCTGCGCAAGGGACTTGAAGAGCCCCGCGTCCTCCTCGTCGAGGGGGCCCATGAAGCCCGCGGTCTCGGCGATGTCGAGCGCCTGGTCGCCTATGCGCTCCATGTCGGTTATCATCTTCAGCGCAGCGGAGATCTGCCTCAGGTCGCCCGCCACGGGCTGCTGCTGGAGCAGAAGGCGCAGGCAGATGCGCTCTATCTCGCGCTCCTTCTGGTCGATCTCCTCCTCAAGCGCGCTTATGCGCTCCGCCTGTTTCCGGTCCGCGTCCAGGACGGAGCGGGCCGTCACCGCGATGGCCTCCTCGCAGAGCGCGCCCATGTTGATGAGCTCGCGGTTCAAGAGCGCGAGCTGCCCGTCGAATCTCTGTCGCATATCAGCCAAACCTCCCCGTGATGTAGTCCTCGGTCCGCTTGTCCTGCGGGTGCGAGAATATCCGCTCCGTGTCCCCGAACTCGACCAGCTCGCCGAGCAGGAAGAACGCGGTCTCGTCCGAAACACGCACCGCCTGCTGCATATTGTGCGTCACCATGACCACAGTATAGCGGTTTTTCAGTTCCATCGCAAGCTCCTCGATCTTCGAGGTGGAGATGGGGTCGAGGGCGCTGGTGCTCTCGTCCATGAGCAGTATGTCCGGCTCGACGGCGAGGGCGCGGGCGATGCAGAGACGCTGCTGCTGGCCGCCGGAGAGGCCCAGCGCGCTCTTGTTCAGGCGGTCCTTGACCTCGTCCCAGATGGCCGCGTCGCGCAGGCTGCGCTCCACGATGTCGTCCAGCTTGGCCTTGCCGCGCACGCCGTGGGTGCGCGGGCCGTAGGCGATGTTGTCGTAGATGCTCATTGGGAAGGGGTTGGCCTTCTGGAACACCATGCCTATCTGCTTGCGCAGGCGCGTGACGTCCACATCCTTGCCGTAGATGTTCTCGCCGTTATAGAACACCTCGCCGGTGATGCGCACGCCGGGCACCAGGTCGTTCATGCGGTTGAGCGTCTTGAGGAAGGTGCTCTTGCCGCAGCCGGAGGGGCCGATCAGCGCGGTTATCTTGTTGGCGGGTATCTGTATGGAAATGTCCTTGAGCGCGTGGTTGTCGCCGTAATAAAGGTTGAGCCCGCGGCTCTCGATTATCGTTTTGTCACTCATTTCGGTTCTCCCTGCTCTCAGTGTTTTTTGAGCTTTCTGCCCGCGAGCTTCGCGGAGATGTTGATTATGAACGCGATGACCAGCAGCACGACGGCCACGGCGAAGGCCTGGTCGAAGTCGGCGCGCTCCTTGGCGTAGACGTACAGCGCGACCGTGAGCGTGGCGCCCGAGCTGTCGAAGAGGTTCTTGAAGAACTCGGTGACGCTGCTGCCGTAGTTCTGCATGAACATGCTCATGCCGGCGGTGAACATGAGGATGGCGCTCTCGCCGACTATGCGGCCGATGGCGAGGATGCAGCCGGTGACGATGCCGTCCACGCTGGAGGGCAGGACGACGGTGCGTATCATGTGCCACTTGCCGCTGCCGAGGGCGAGGGAGCCCTCGCGGTAGCTCTGCGGCACGGTCTTGAGCGACTCCTGCGTCGTGCGGATGATGGTGGGCAGGGTCATCATGACCAGCGAGAACGCGCCCGCTATCAGCGTCTTGCCCAGGCCCAGCGACTCGCAGAACACGATGACGCCGACGAGCGCGAAGATGATGCTCGGCATGCCGGAGAGCGTCTCGGTGGCGAACTCGATGGCGGAGACCAGCTTTTTGTTCGTGGCGTACTCCGTGAGGTAGATGGCGCTGCCGACACCGAGGGGCAGGATGAATATCAGCGTGGCGATGATTATGTAGAGCGTGTTTATGAGCGCGGGGAGTATGCCCTGCACGTCGTTTATGACGCTCTCCTCGCTGGTGAGGAACTCCCAGCTCAGGCTGGGGATGCCGCGGTAGAGGATGTAGCCTATGAGGAAGATGAGCAGGGCGCAGATTATGGCGGCGGAGGCGTACAGCAGCGTGCGCATCACGATGTCGTAGGCCCTGCGGCGGGGGCTGAGCCCCTGGGTTATGGAGACGCGTTCGTTCATCAGTTGCCCTCCTTGTTCCGCTTGAGGAAGATGTTGAGCACGGCGTTTATGAGCATGATGAAGAGGAAGAGCACGAGGCCGATGGAGAAGAGGGCCTGGCGGTGCAGGTCCCCGGCGTAGCCCATCTCGCCGGCGATGGCGGTGGTGAGGAACTTGACGCTGGAGAGCAGGCTCGGCATGTTGGCGACGTTGCCGGCGACCATGAGTATGGCCATGGCCTCGCCTATCGCGCGGCCCACGCCGAGGACGACGGCGGCGGCGATGCCGCTCTTCGCCGCGGGGGCGGAGACGCGGAAATAGGTCTCGAGCTCCGTTGCGCCGAGGGCGAGGGACGCCTCCTCATACTCGCGGGGCACGGCGTCGAGCGCGGTCTCGGAGACGGAGATGATGCTGGGCAGTATCATGACGGCCAGGACCACGATGGCGGCCAGCAGGCTGTCGCCCGCGGGCAGGTCGAAGACCTTGCGTATCGTGGGCAGGAGCACCATCATGCCCACCAGGCCGTAGACGACGCTGGGGATGCCGGCCAGCAGGTCGACCACCTCGCGGATGACGGCCGCGACCTTGCGGTTGGCCACCTTGGAGAGGAACACGGCCATCAGAAAGCCGATGGGCACGCCGATGATTATGGCGCCGGCGGTGCCGTAGATGCTGGTGAGGATCATGGGCAGGATGCCGTAGGAGGGGTTCCCGCTCTTGTTGGCGGGGTCCCAGTTCGTGCCGCCCAGGAAGTTGAACAGGCCGACCTCCCGGATGGCGGGGATGCCGGAGACTATCAGATATATCGAGATGACGAGCACAAAGGCTACGGCCACGAGCCCGCAGATGAGAAACAGCGCACGCATGACGTTCTCCAGGGCGTCCTTCGCCCGGTGCTTCGAGTCTATGCGCTCCGCGGCCTGCTCCTGCGCGGCAGCGGCGGGGTCATTCTTCGGCATGCGCTCCTTGGTCCTGAGCTTCACTTTGCCGCTTCCTCCCTTCGGTGTTATGACTTGGTTCAAAGCTGTTTACCTCTTTCTCTTTCAGGGGTGGATCTGACAGAAGTTCACGCGCCGGGTCTGAGCGCCTGTCAGATGCACCCCTCACGACAGGGCAATAGGCCCCCGGTGTGGGGGCCTTTGCCTTTATTCTGCGCTGGCTCAGCCGTTGGCGGAGACGGCGCCGGCGGCGGCGATGATGTCGGCGACATCAGCGCTCATGGCGTAGTCCAGGAAGGCCTGGGCGGCCTCGGAGAGCTCGGTGCCCTCGACGGTGACGATGACGAAGGGGCGCTGGATCGGGAAGCTGCCGTCCGCGACGGTCGCCTCGGTGGGGGCCACGCCGTCAACGCTCACAGCGGAGACGGTCTCATCGACGGCGGAGAGGGAGGCGTAGCCGATGGCGTTCGGGTTGGAGGCGACATTGCCGATGACGTCGCCGGTGGAGGAGTACTCGTTGAGGTAGGCGCACTTGTCCTGGATGCCGAGGATCTCCTCGAAGGCGCTGCGGGTGCCGGAGGCGCTGTCGCGGCCGAACACGGCGATCTCGGCGTCCTCACCGCCGACCTCGCTCCAGTTGGTGATCTCGCCGGTGAAGATCTTGGCTATCTGCTCGCTGGTGAGCTCGGTCACAGGGTTGGCGGGGTTGACGACGACGGCGACGCCGTCCTTGGCGATGACGTTCTCAACGGCGCCTTCAGCCTTCTCGTCGTCCGTCAGGGCGCGGCTGGAGAGGCCGAGGTCGCAGCTGCCGGCCAGCACGCCGCTGATGCCGGAGCCGGAGCCGGAGCCGTTGTAGTTGACGGTCACGCCGGGCTGCACGCTCTTGAAGCCCTCGATCAGGGCGAGCATGACGTCGTTCATGGAGGTGGAGCCGTCGGTGTTCACGATGCCGGTGAGCTCGATGGGCTCGCTGGAGGGCGCCTCGGAGGCCGTGGAATCGGTTTCGGGGGCGTCGGTGGGGTCGCTCTGCGCCTCGCCGCAGGCGGCCAGCAGGCCGAGGCAGAGGACCAGAGCCAGAGCTATGCTCAGAGTCTTTTTCATCTTGTCAAATTCTCCTTATATGTATTGTCGCGCGGGCTTTCCGCCCTGCATCATGGAGAATACAAAGGCCGTGTAAAATGAAAAAGCCCCGGTTTGTTAAATCGGGGTAAAGTTAAAAGTTTAATTTTTCTCTAATCCGCGCGCGCTAAGATAGGCTTTACAAGATGTGCGCGTTGACGCGGGGCGTCCCGGATGTTAGAATACAAGATGTTGGATGACGCGGCTTTGCGCGCTTTGCAAGGGGTTTGAGCGATGGATAAAAAGAGCGGCGGCTCGTTTATGCAGAAGGTCGCGGCGGTGATCGTGGACAGGAAGACGTTTTTCTTCCTCGCCTTCATCGTCATGGCCATTTTCTGCGTTTTTTCCCGCAACTGGGTGAATGTCAACGACGACATAACGAGCTATCTCGCCAAGGACACCGAGACCCGGCGGGGTCTTGACATCATGGAGTCGGAGTTCACCACCTTTGCCACGGCCAACGTCATGGTCTCGAGCATCACCTATGACGCCGCGGAAAAGCTGGCGCCGAAGATAGGCGCCATAGACGGCGTCCACTCCGTCGAATTCGACGCCACGGAGGCCCACTACAAAAACGCCTCCGCCCTCTTCGCCGTCACCTTCGACGGGGACACGACCTCCGAGGTCAGCGAGACCGCCATGGACGAGATAAAGTCCCTGCTCGCCGACTACGACACGTACATAAGCTCCGAGGTGGGCAACCCCCTCGAGCAGACGATAAAATCCGAGATGGTGGTCGTCCTCGGCATCGCCGTCTTCATAATCATCGCCGTCTTGCTCTTCACGTCCAAGACGTACATGGAGATACCGGTGCTGCTCATCACCTTCGGCGCGGCGGCGCTGCTGAACATGGGCACGAACTACTGGTTCGGCACCATCTCCTACGTTACGGACTCGATAGCGGTCGTGCTGCAGCTGGCGCTGGCCATAGACTACGCCATCATCCTCTGCCACCGCTACACGGAGGAGCGCGAGCACCTCGAGGCGCGCGACGCCGCCGTCGCCGCCCTCTCCAAGGCCATACCCGAGATCAGCGCCTCCAGCCTCACCACCATCTCCGGCCTCGCGGCGCTGACGCTGATGCACTTCCGCCTCGGCTACGACATGGGCATCGTGCTCATAAAGGCCATAGTCATGAGCATGCTCTCCGTGTTTTTGCTCATGCCGGGACTGCTGGTGCTCTTCTCCAAGCTCATAGACAAGACCCACCACCGCAGCTTTGTGCCCAGGATCTCGCTCTGGGGCAAGCTGACGGTGAAAACCAGATATGTCATACCGCCGCTCTTCCTTATAATTGCGGCGGCGGCTTTCGTGTTTGCAAACCGCTGCCCCTACGTCTACGGCTACAGCACGCTGGACACGGTAAAGCAGAACGAGAGCAAGATAGCCGACAAGATGGTGGCCTCCACCTTCGGCACGGACAACCTCGTCGCCATGCTGGTGCCCTCCGGCAGCTACGAAAAGGAGGCCCAGCTCCTCAACGTCATCTCCGCCCAGCCCGAGGTCGAGAGCGCCATGGGCCTTGCGAATATCGAGGCCATGGACGGCTACACCGTCACCAGCGCGCTGACGCCCAGGCAATTCGCCGAGCTCACCGACCAGGACATAGAGGCCGCCCGGCTGCTCTACGCCGCCTACGCCGTGAACGAGAAGGACTACGGCCAGATCGTCTCCTCCATCGACGACTACACCGTGCCGCTGGTGGACATCGTGCTCTTCCTGCGCGACCAGGAGAACGCGGGCTACATCACGCTCGAGCGCGACATGAGCGACATGCTCGACGAGATGTGCGCCGAGCTGGAGTTCGGCCTCGCCCAGCTCGAGGGCGAGAACTGGTCCCGCTTCGTCATCTATCTGAACCTCCCCGAGGAGTCCGAGGAGACCTATGAGTTCCTCGACACGCTCCACGGCATCGCCGGGGCGTATTACAGCGACTGCGTCCTCGTCGGCGAGAGCGTGAACGCGCGCGACCTGCGCGCCTCCTTCTCTACGGACAACCTGCTCATCAGCATACTCTCGGCGCTCTTCGTCGTGGTGGTGCTGCTCTTCACCTTCCGCTCCGTGGGCCTGCCGCTGCTGCTCATAATCGTCATCCAGAGCAGTATCTGGATAAACTTCTCCGTGCCCTATCTCACGAGCTCGAACCTCTTCTTCATCTCCTACCTCATCGTCAGCGCCATACAGATGGGCGCGAACATAGACTACGCCATCGTCATCTCCAGCCGGTATCTGGACCTCAAGAAGTCCATGCCCATCAAGGAGGCCATGATCGAGACGCTGAACCAGGCCTTCCCGACGATAATCACCTCCGGCGCCATGCTGGCCTCGGCGGGCCTCATCATCGGGCGCATGACCTCGGACAACACCATCTCGTCCATAGGTACCTGCCTTGGACGCGGCACGATAATCTCCATCTTCCTCGTCATGGGCGTCCTGCCGCAGATCCTGCTGCTGGGCGATATCCTGATAGAAAAGACCGCCTTCGCCATAAAGGCCCCCGAGATAACGCATGTCGAGGGCAGTACGATACGCCTGCACGGACGAGTGCGGGGTCAGATCTCCGGCTTTGTGGACGCCGACATCCAGGGCGTGTTCCAGGGCAGCCTGCACGCCATGGTCGAGTCCGGCGCCATAGAGGTGGACGAGACAAGGGCCGAACTCCCGCCGGGTGACGACACGACACCTGCGGACGACCGAGGGGAGGACACTAGCAATGAGGACTAAAAAGGCGCTGTCGCTGCTTCTGAGCCTGCTGCTCGTGCTGGGACTGCTGTCCGGCGCGGCGGGCGCGCTCGCCGAGGACGCGGCGCAGACCGGCGTCACCTATTACATAAACGGGCTGGAGGACCTCCTCAAGCTCGCGGACAACTGCGCCGTGGACACCTATTCAAAGGACGTCACCGTCATACTCCAGACGGACATCGACCTCACGGGCGCGGAGTTTTCCTCCATCCCCACCTTCGGCGGCGTGTTCGAGGGCGGCGGCCACACGATATCGGGCCTGAACCTCACGGCGAACCGCTCGCACACGGGCTTTTTCCGCTACATCCAGCCCGGCGCCGAGGTCAAGGAGCTCAACCTCGCGGGCAGCGTGGCTCCCGGCGGCTCCGCCGAGTACGCGGGCGGCCTCGCGGGCAACAACGCCGGCACCATCCGCGACTGCTCCTTCAACGGCACGGTAGAGGCCCTGACCTCCACCGGCGGCCTCGTCGGCGCCAACGAAAAGACCGGCGTCATCGAAAACTGCCGTGTCTACGGCACCGTTACCGGCCAGCACTATACCGGCGGCATCGCGGGCCAGAACCTGGGCAGCATCGTCCGCTGCGTGAACTCCGCCGCCGTCAACACGACGAGTCAGGAGATAAACACCGACCTCTCCGGCCTGAGCATCACGAACCTCGACTCCACCACCGAGCTCATCAACGACTACACCGACACCGGCGGCATCGCGGGCTTCTCCTCCGGCACCCTCAGCGCCTGCATGAACACCGGGGCCGTGGGCTATGAGCACATGGGCTACAACATCGGCGGCATCGTCGGGCGGCAGTCCGGCTATGTTGAAAACTGCACCAACAGCGGCAGCGTCCTGGGCCGCAAGGAGGTCGGCGGCATCGTCGGCCAGATGGAGCCCTACCTCTCGCTCGACCTCTCCGCCGCCTCGGCCGAGAACCTCTCTGCCGAGCTCTCCAAGCTGCACGACCTCCTCGACGTCGCGCTGCTGAACGCGGGCGACTCCTCCACCAACATCACCAACCGGCTCAACTCCGTCTCCGGCTACATGGGCAGCGCCTCGGACGACCTCGCCTACATCGCGGGCGAGACGGTGGACTTTGTGGACAACACCGTCGCCTCGCTCAACGACATACTCAGCCGCATAGACTACGTCTCCGACAGCGCGCCGTACATCCTCGGCGACGTGGAGACCGCGGGCAGCCACATCTCGGACGCCATGGGCTGGCTGGCCGAGGTGAACCGCGACCTCTCCGTCATCACCCACATGCAGGGCAGCAGCTATGACGAGACGAGCCACCGCCTGCTCACCGTCACCACCGGCACCGGCGGCTATGCCCGCGCCGACACCTCGAACCCCGCCGCGGGCAGCCTCGTCACCGTGACCCTCACGCCCGACGCGGGCTATGAGGTCGGCTCGATAGAGATAGCCGACGCCGACGGCGCCAGCGTGCCCTATGACTACGACCCCGCCGCCGGGGCCGTGACCTTCACCATGCCCGTCCTCTCCGGCGACCCCGTGAACGACCCGGTGAACGCCCGGGCCAAGAACACCGTAGTGCGCGTGGCCTTCGCGCCCACGGCGACCTATTTTGAGGATACGCAGAGCCCCGTCAGCATCGCCGCCAGCGCGGGCGGCACGGTCACGGCCACCCAGGGCTCCAGCGGCATATATGTCCTCGACATCAGCCCCAACAACGGCTACGAGCTCGCCTCTCTCTCCGTCACGGACGAGAGCGGCGCGGCGGTGCCCTACGAGCGCATCAACGACCTCGGCACTCAGTACGCCTTCACGCTCCCGGCCTCCGGCCGCGCCTGCGTCAGCGCCAACTTCCAGCGCGTGAGCGACTGGGACATAGTCACCGGCGCGGCGGACACGATAGGCTCCGCCGGCAGCGCCCTCAGCTCGGCCATGGACAACGCCCAGGCCGACGCCGGCGCCCTCATGGCCCAGCTCAATGAGCTGCTCCGGAACCCCAACCCCAGCCAGGCCGAGGCCCAGGCCCTGCTGGACGCGCTGGGCCGGCTCTCCAGCGACCTCACCTCCGCGGGCGGCGCGGCGGCCGACATCATCGGCGCCGGCAACACCATAGCGGGCGCCATGGGCCCGTACATAGCCGAGGCCGCCGTGAATCTCAACGAGCACCTGGGCTACGCCATGCAGAGCCTGCAGGCGGCCTCCAACAGCATAACCGACGCCGTCGCGGGCGTGCGCGACGTGCTCAGCTACCTGAACGGCCTGCCCGACGTGCAGTTCCAGGGCCTCGGCAGCGAGTACAGCCAGCGCGTGGACTCCCTCTGCGGCAACATGAAGAACATCTCCGACGCGCTCACCGCGCTCAACACCGAGCTCGGCAGCTCCGCCACCGTGCTGGTGGAAGACCTCCGGAAGGTCAACGACCAGTTCTCCGTCGTCATGCTCATGCTGGTGGACGCCATCAAGAGCGCCGCCAACCCGAACATAGGCGACGTGTTCACGGACGTCTCCGAGCAGGAGGGCTCCGCCACCGAGGGCAACGTGGCCGGCTGCGGCAACTCCGGCTCCGTCTACGGCGACGTGAACGTCGGCGGCATCGCGGGCGCTATGGCCATAGAGTTCGACTTCGACCCCGAGAGCGACCTCACGGGCTCGACCACCATCTCCCGCGCCTTCAACAGCCGCTGCATCCTGCGCGGCAGCGAGAACACCGGCACCATCCGCGCCAAGGAAAACTGCGCCGGCGGCGTGGTGGGCCTCATGGAGCTCGGCGTCACGCAGGGCTGCCAGAACTACGGCGCCGTCTCCAGCGAGAGCGGCGACTACGTCGGCGGCATCGCGGGCAGCAGCAACTCCACAATCCGTGCCTGCTGGGCGATGTGCCCCCTGACCGGCGACGACTGGATCGGCGGCATCGCGGGCCTCGGCATGAAGCTCTACGACTGCCGCAGCCTTGTCGAGATCGACGGCGGGGACGAGTGCCTCGGCGGCGTCGCGGGCGCCCTCTCGGAGGACGGCGAGGCCACCGGCAACCTCTTCGTCAGCGAGACGCTCCACGGCATAGACGGCATCAGCTACACCGGCGGGGCCGAGCGCGTGCCCTTCGCCTCGCTCAAGGCGCTGGAGGACGTGCCCTCGGAGTTCCTGGACCTCAAGCTGGTGTTCGTGGCCGACGGCGTGACGATAAAGACGATACATTTTGAATACGGCGACAGCATACCTGAGAGCGAAGTCCCCGCCGTGCCCGCCAAGGAGGGCTACACCGGCGCGTGGCCGGAGCTCAACCTCACCAACGTGACCTTCAGCCGCACGCTGGAGGCGGTGTACACCCCGCTGGACTCCTCGGTGGCGAGCACCGCGGTCCGCGGCGACGGCGTGCAGTCCCTGGTGCTGGTCGAGGGCAGCTTCCGGCCCGGCGCGGCGGTCGAGGCCGACGTGCTCTCCAGCGGCGAGGCGCCCGAGGACGCCCCCGCCCTCTCGCGCGGCACCAAGTCCCTGGAGGAGCTGAGCGTCTCCGTCACCGGCAGCGCGGACGAGAGCAGCGGCTACCGCGTGCGCTACCTCGCCCCGGAGACGGACCGCGTCACCTCCACCATCGCGCTCTACGTCCGCGAGGGCGGCGGAGCCTGGCAGGAGACGGACTACGACACGCTGGGCAACTACCTCTGCTTCGACGTGGACAGCTCGGACTTCGAGCTGCTGGCGGTTGAGCGCCCGGCGGACATGACGCGCGTCATAATAATCGGCGCGGCCGCCGTGCTGCTGGTG
>ENA-UBIJ01000855-UBIJ01000855.1-human-gut-metagenome-genome-assembly--contig:-NODE-855-length-11821-cov-8.137940_pt1 | contig 11821 bp, 10 predicted proteins | sample MGYA00244944_ERZ654876 | MGnify/ENA primary metagenome ERZ654876 (study PRJEB26926, sample SAMN06164748) | human gut metagenome | biome: ENVO:00009003; feature: ENVO:2100002; material: ENVO:00002003...
CATAAGAAAGGCTATTCCTTAGAGCAGATCATGGATGTAACCGAAATGAGTGAAGCTGAAATCAAGGCAATTATAGGATAAGAACATAAGCAGAACAGATAACATGTATATTTTAGTAGAAGTCCGGATATGGCAGAAATGCTGTATTTGGACTTTTTTCGTTGAAATATAAATTAATAAGAAAAAATGAGAAAAGGCAGGCTAAGAGCTCCGGCAAAATTTCCATGCATAGACTTGCAAAGCAGGACATATAAATAATGGTATAGAGATTGACAAGGGTAAAGATAGAGCCGAAAAATGACATTGTGAAGGGAGCGGTGAGATGAGAGGACAAAGATGGCTGCGTATTCTGGCAGGGGTGTTGACTGTGGTAGTTGGGCTGAGTTTGTTTGCCGGATGCAGTTTTTATAAGGTGAAAGAAGATGGTGAAGCGCTGACTTACGATATCTGTGACGACACCATGCTGCCGGAGGAGTTGTTGAGCGTCATTAACAGCAAAAAAGAAGAACCGTTTAATCTGACATATTCAAACAACACTTACACATATATTGTGATCTGCAGCGGCAGGCAGAATCGGGATGATGTTGGCGTGGTTGTAGATAAGATGTATATGGATGAAAATGCTATTTACATCGAATCGGTTCTTAGGCAGACGGCGACACCATCAGATGCAGTAAGTAAGGATACGGTATCGTATCCATATATAGTTCTTCGGATTGCACGGACAACGACACCGGTTGTATTTAAAAATTAGAAAATAGTATGGGGGTATCATATGGAACTTGTAAAAAATAAACTCAGTACAACGATTTTAAAGACTTCTAAGTATTCGCAGTTTACGATCAATGATGATTTTAATGTACCGGATGCAAAAGACGATATGGAACGGATCATTGCAAGTACAGGAAATGTCCTTTTAGATGATGTAGAGACATTGGAGAATAAGGTGCGGATATCAGGAACAGTTGTATTTAAAGTCCTGTATCAGACAGTTGGTGAAGATGTTCGGTTTGAAACCTATGAGGGTGATGTTCCATTTGAGGAATCCATCAATATGGATGGCATACTTGCCGGTGATAAGGTCGATGTCAGCTGCGTGCTGGAAGATCTGTACATAACCATGATCAATTCAAGAAAATTTGAAGTTCGCGGGCTGGTTGGCATGAAACTGTGGGCTATGGATTCCGTAGAGCTGTCCGGGGCAACCGGATTGTTAAACGGATCGGGAATCGAATGCAGGAATGAGCAGATTCCATTTACCAATAATGTGGCATCTGTAAAAGATATATTGAAGGTAAAAGAAGATTTCGAGATCGCTGCCAATAAACCAAACATCGGTCGGGTGCTTTGGAGCCGGGTGTCCTTCTATGGCATCGAGACAAAGGTTGTAGATGGGGGAATAAATATGAAAGGACAGATGGACCTGTTTGTAATCTATCTGGCGGAGGAGCCCGGCGTACCAATGCAGTATCTGAATGAGAGCCGGGAATTTGAAGGCCTGATCCCGTGTGAAGAAGCAAATGAAGGCATGATCCTGGATGACCGCATTACGATGGGAAAAGGAGAAGTCAGTGTGCGTGCGGACAATGACGGAGAAGACCGCGTGCTTCAGGTTGAATATAATCTCCATACAGATATGAAGATTTACGAAGATATGGAGCTTTCTATCATCGGGGATATGTTCTCTCCGTCGGCAAATGTAGAAACGATCTGTGAACAGTTTCCATTTGAGAATCTTCAGATAAAAAATAATGCCAAGACAAAAGTCGTACATAAAGAGCGAATCAAGAGCAGCTTCCCGAAGATCCTGCAGATCGTATATGCAACCGGAACGGTTGAGATCGATGAGGTAAAAGCAGGAGAGGACAGCATTGATATATCAGGTGCGGTAAAAGCTGAAATACTCTATGTATCAGCAGAGGATAGCAAGCCGTTACAGCAGATTGAAACGGCGATACCATTCAATTATCAGGTGGAATCCGTACCATTTGTCAATCAGGATTCGATCCGCATCAATCCATCCGTTGATCAGATTACAGCCCAGATGCTGAATTCCGATGAGGTGGAGATCAAGGCGGTGATCAATATGAATGTTACGGTATTTGCACCGGGTTCTGTGGATGTCATTACCGATATGAATATTCTGCCGATCGACTGGAATAAGAAGGCAGCCATGCCGGGTATGGTTGGATATGTTGTAAAAGAAGGCGACAGCATCTGGTCTATTGCCAAAGAATATTTTTCCAGCCTGGATTCCATCCGAACCATCAACCATCTGGAAAGCGACGAGGTAACACCGGGTGAGAAATTATTAATTGTAAAATGTTAGCAATATAAAAATCCCCGCCCGTCTCCGGCACGATGGTGGGTAGTGTTTTCAACATCAGTGGAACTTTCGTTATGAGATTCATGCTAACTGTCAGCATCAAGCCCATGTCTGAGCCTGATAAGGCAAGTTTGGGCGACTGCTGACAAATAGTTGCATGAAGCGAATAGAAAGTGCAACGAGTTGAAACACTACCCACCATCGTGCCGGAGACGGGCGGGGGTTTATTTTTCAATCCAAAATCTTCGTGCAAATCCTATTGAAAAATGTTATCATCTGTATATGAGGTATTGATAAAAATTCCCAACAATGGGGCAAAGCACGGAGGGTAATACATGCTGGAACAATCTTACTACGATGAGGCTGATAAGATTATTGCTGCATATGGGACAGAGCCAAGATTTCTGATCCCGATCATTCAGGATATTCAGAGTGAATATAAGTATCTTCCGCCGGAATTATTACGATATGTGGCGGACAAACTGAATATCGCAGAGGCAAAAGCTTACAGCGTAGCAACATTCTATGAGAACTTTTCATTTGATGCAAAAGGAAAGTTCATTCTTAAGGTGTGCGATGGAACCGCATGCCATGTCAGAAAATCCATGGATATCTTAAATCAATTGTATAAAGAACTTGGATTGTCAAAAGAGAAACACACAACAGATGATATGATGTTCACATTAGAGACAGTATCATGTCTTGGCGCATGCGGACTCGCACCGGTCATGACGGTAAACGATGTTGTTCATCCGGCTATGACACCGGAGAAGGTAACTGCATTGATAGCAGAATTGAAGGAGGGTGCGGATGAATAGAATAACAAATGTATCAGAGCTTGACGCAGCAGTAAAACAGGCAGAAGAGATGCTGCATGCGGATTCGCACAGGATCCTTGTCTGTGCAGGAACCGGATGTCTGGCGGGTGGCTCTCAGAAAATATACGACCGGTTCTGCGAGATGGCGAAGCAGTCGGAGGGCGTGAAGGTAGAATTTGTCCCGGAGGCGGAGGATACAGTTATAAAAGAATCCTGTCATGTCGGCGTGAAGAAAAGCGGCTGTCATGGATTTTGCGAGATGGGGCCGCTTGTGCGAATCGAGCCATATAATTATATCTACATAAAAGTAAAGGAAGAAGATTGCGAGGAGATCTTCAACGAGACGATCCTGCACGGAAGACCGGTAGAGCGTCTGATGTATCACAAGGATGGTGTTGTCTACAGACAGCAGGAAGAAATTCCATTTTATAAGAAACAGACCAGACTGGTACTGAAAAACTGCGGACATATCGATGCAGAAAATATCAATGAATATCTTGCGGTCGGTGGATATCAAGCACTTCGTAAGGTGTTATTTACCATGGAGCCTTCGGAAGTTATTCAGGTCATCAGTGACTCCAATCTGCGTGGACGTGGAGGCGGTGGTTTCCCGACCGGATACAAATGGCAGCAGGTTGCCAGACAGGCGGAGAAGATCCGATATGTTGTCTGCAATGGTGATGAGGGAGATCCGGGTGCGTTCATGGATCGAAGCGTGATGGAAGGCGATCCGCATAAGATGTTAGAGGGTATGATCATTGCTGCATATGCGGTTGGTGCGCAGGAGGGATATGTCTATGTAAGAGCAGAATATCCGCTGGCAGTCAGCCGTTTGAAGACTGCGATCGCACAGGCAGAGGAAGCGGGATTTCTTGGTGAGAATATCTTAGGCTCCGGTTTCTCTTTCCATATACATATCAATCGTGGTGCGGGAGCATTTGTCTGCGGAGAGGGAAGTGCGCTCACGGCATCGATCGAGGGACAGCGCGGAATGCCGAGAACCAAGCCGCCGAGAACGGTAGAGCAGGGCTTATTTGCCAAGCCGACAGTTCTGAATAATGTAGAAACCTATGCAAATGTGTCCATGATCATTTTAAATGGTGCAGACTGGTACAAGTCGATCGGACCGGAGAAAAGTCCGGGAACCAAGGCATTTGCATTGACCGGAAGTGTAAAGAATACGGGACTGATCGAGGTACCGATGGGAACAAAGCTGCGTGAGATCGTGTATGATATCGGCGGTGGTTTAAAGGATGATATCCCGTTAAAGGCAGTTCAGATCGGTGGACCATCCGGTGGCTGTCTGGTGACGGATGATCTGGAGGTCAGTCTGGATTTTGATTCATTAAAGAGCAAAGGAGCGATGATCGGTTCGGGTGGTCTGGTTGTTATGGATGAGAATACCTGTCTGGTTGAGGTAGCCCGTTTCTTTATGAACTTTACACAGAACGAGAGCTGCGGCAAATGCGTTCCATGCCGTGAAGGAACCAAGCGGATGCTTGAGATCCTGGAGCGGATCGTTGCCGGAAATGGTACGTTAGAGGATCTGGATCTGTTAGAGGAACTGGGACAGGCGATCACCGACACAGCCCTTTGTGGACTTGGTAAGAGCGCAGCCCTTCCGGTACTTAGTACGCTGAAGAATTTCCGTCAGGAATACATCGAGCATGTGGTTGACAAACGATGCAGAACCGGAAACTGTAAAGCACTGGTTCGCTATAAGATCAATCCGGAAGCATGTAAGGGCTGTTCCAAATGTGCGAGAAACTGTCCGGTCGGTGCGATCACAGGCGAGATCCGGAAACCATTTGTCATTGATACAGCCAAATGTATCAAGTGTGGTGCATGTATCGATAATTGTGCGTTCCATGCAGTATATACAGAGAATTAAGGAGGGAGACGAACATGGATTATATTACGATCAATTCAATCAAAGTGCCGATCGAGGGCGAGAAGAATGTTCTGTCTCTGATCCGAAAGGCAGGGATCGACATCCCGACATTCTGTTATCATTCAGAATTATCCATCTATGGCGCATGTCGTATGTGCGTGGTAGAAGATGACAGAGGAAAAATATTTGCAGCATGCTCCGAGACACCGAGAGCGGGCATGGTGATCTATACGAATACAAAGAAAGTGCAGCAGTACAGAAAGCTTATTATCGAGCTGTTGTTATCCTCTCATTGCAGAGACTGTACGACCTGTCAGAAGAATGGCATGTGTGCGCTCCAGTCACTTGCCTATAAGGTTGGTGTGCATGCGGTTCGTTTCCTGAATAATAAAAAAGAAGAAAAGATCGATATGAGTTCACCGTCTATCGTCCGGGATCCAAATAAATGTATCCTATGCGGTGACTGTGTGCGTACCTGCGATGAGATTCAGGGGCTTGGTGTTATCGATTTTGCATTCCGTGGTTCGAAAATGAAGGTACAGCCGGCATTTGACAAGCCGCTTGCAGAGACAGACTGTGTAGGATGCGGACAATGTGCAGTTGTCTGCCCGACCGCAGCAATCTCGATCCGTACCAATGTAACCGATATCTGGGATGCGATCGAAGATCCGTCCATCCGGGTGGTTGCACAGATCGCACCGGCAGTCCGCGTGGCAGTTGGAGATAACTTCGGTATACCAAAGGGCGAGAACTGTTTTGGTAAGCTGGTATCAGCACTTCGTATTATGGGCTTTGACATGGTATTTGACACAAGCTTTGGTGCCGATCTTACGGTTATGGAGGAATCCAAAGAATTTGCGGCGCGTCTTGCATCGGATGAGAAGCTTCCGTTATTCACATCCTGCTGTCCGGGATGGGTCAAATATTGTGAAGAAAAATATCCGGAATTTGCAGATAATCTGTCAACCTGCCGTTCTCCACAAGGAATGTTCTCAGCAGTGATCAAGGATTATTTTGCGGAGAAAGATAAAGAAGATGGTAAGAGAACGATGGTTGTATCGATCATGCCTTGTACAGCAAAGAAGGGAGAGATCCTCCGACCGGATAATTTCACGGATGGCAGACAGGATACCGATTATGTCATCACAACGACAGAGGTTGTGCGGATGATTAAGCAGATGGGACTGCAGTTTACCGAACTGGAAAATGAATCCGCAGATGCACCATTTTCGGTGGCTTCCGGTGCAGGCAAGATCTTCGGAACGACAGGTGGTGTAACGGAAGCGGTGCTCCGTCGTCTTGCGGAGGACAAATCCTATAACACGATCCGTGAGATCAGTTATACAGGTGTCCGGGGATTTGAAGGAACGAAGGAAGCAACGATCGAGTTAGATGGCAGAGAAGTGAAGATTGCAGTTGTACATGGTCTTGCAAATGCAGGACGGTTGCTTGACCGTATCCGATCCGGCGAAGCAAGCTATGATTTCGTTGAGGTTATGGCGTGCAGACGTGGATGTATCATGGGTGGCGGTCAGCCATCCGGCGCAGGCCCAAGAACCAGACGGAGCCGTATGGAAGGTATGTACAATGCAGACGCAAGCTCCAATGTCCGTTTCTCCGAGGAGAACCCGGCAGTCCGTCAGTTGTACGATCATTTCCTTGCCGGAAAAGAACATCGTCTGCTGCACCGGAATCTGTAAGCTTAATATTAAGATAAAATGGGTATATCTTCCATAATAAGGTAGATATATCCATTTTTTATTTCCTACTTTGTTACATGCATGATATAATGAATGCAAAATTGTTTGCTCGCAAGGATGCTGATTTTGCAGAATGCATTGAGTGAGCTATGCTCACGAAATAATGAGTGCAAGAGAGCTAACATGCTTGCATGCAATGCCATGGTTTGGAGAGAATGATATGAATGTAATGCCGGTTGAACGGATTATTGAAAAAGTAACAGAAATTTGCAAAAAAAATAATATAAAGCATTTAAAATTGTTTGGCTCTTTTGCCACAGGAACAGCAACGGAGTATAGCGATATTGATTTTGTTGTGTATGGATGCCCGGATATACTGAAATTGGAACGGGATATGGAGGATGTAGAAACGCTTCGGAAGATAGACATATTTGATTATGACTCAATAAGGAATAAGCAATTATTGGAGGATATAGATTTATATGGAAAACAAATTTATTAACAGATATCGTACATTTTGTAATTGCCTGAACAATCTGAAAAAAAGTCAAAATGCAGATCCGGAACAGGATTTCGTACTGGAGGGAACGATTCAGAACTTCAATCTTACGTTTGATATTTCATGGAAAGTAATGAAAGATATTCTGGTGAAGAAACTTGAAATTACGAATTTTGCACTTGGCTCACCACGGGAAGTTTTACAAACAGCATTTACGAACCGCTTGATAGATGATGATCGCTGGGTTGAGATGTTGAAAATAAGGAATCAGCTTGCACATGATTATGATGGATCTTTGGCGGAAAATGTATTCCAGAAGATTGTTGAAACGTATATTATTTTATTTGAAAGATTCAGAGATGAAAATAAAAAATTCTATGAAAACTGGGATATGGATGAAATGCATTTTGAGTAAACATGTCATATAGAATCACATATAGAATCTACGTTTTTAACAATTGTCATTCACCATTTGGTGTGCTACACTTAATTAGTAAATTTTTTGCGAAAGGGATTGACAAAGGATGCAGAAAGGAAAAGGCTTAAGCACAGCACAGCACAGCACAGCACAGCACAGCACAGCACAGCACAGCACAGCACAGTTAAATAGCGCTTTTTTGCATGCGATAAAATATAGAACGACAGTCAAAGACCTGGAACAGGATAATAGGAGATTATCCCGTTCCGGGTCTTTCTGCGTTTGCATCAACCCGGAGTAAAAAGAAGAAATTGGAAGGAGAGACAATATGAAAAACAAGAAACAAATGAACAAATTGGCATTGCAGACAAAATTAAAACGTCTGATGGTTGCCGGAGGACTGGCAACCTTGGTGGCAGTACCACTGTTATTTAGTAATGCAGGAATGAGGAAAGTTGATGCAGCTCAGGGGGATGTGAAGATCAATTCAACGAATTTCCCGGATAAAGGATTTCGGAAATATATTTCTGAGAATATCGACTTGAATAAGGATGGTGTATTGTCAAAGTCAGAGATTAAGAGCGTAAAGACAATATATCTGAGTGAAAGTGAAGAAGATGGCTATACATGTAAAAGTCTGACCGGTATCAATATATTTACAGAGTTACAGACATTGAAGTGTGCTGGTAATAAACTGACGACGTTGGATGTCAGTAAAAATACGAAGTTAGTAAAATTAGATTGCGGCGTCAATAAACTTACGAAGCTGGATGTCAGCAAAAACTCCAAATTAGAATATTTGGATTGTTGGAACAATAAATTGACGAAGCTGGATGTCAGCAAAAACTCCAAATTAGAATATTTGTCTTGTAGGAACAATAAATTGACGAAACTGGATGTTAGCAGAAATTCCAAGTTAAAATATTTGGATTGTTATACCAATAAACTTACAGACTTGAATATAAGCAAAAATCAAAATTTAATAGTATTAAATTGTTCGTTTAATAAGCTTTCAAAATTAGATGTGACAAAAAATAAAAAATTAAGTTTATTAAAATGTAGCGATAATAAACTGACAAAGCTGGATGTTACCAAGAATACAAGACTGATTGAATTGGATTGTAGTCGCAATAATCTGAAACAACTGAATTTGAGATATAATGAATGGCTTTCTAACCTGTTGTGTTCATATAACAAACTGACAAGTCTGGATACCAGTTATAATAAGTCATTACGCAATGTGGATTGTTATCACAATAAATTAACAAAATTGGATTTTGGTGCAAGTCCTTTATGTGATCGTATTGATTGCAGTTCAAATAAACTAACAGAAGTTATTATAGCAGAGGGCGTAAAAAAAACTAGTGTTTATTATGATCAGGAGATAGATCGTTCAATAAAAATAAAAAATAAGAAGACAAAACCGATGAAAATCGGCGAGTATATTACTTTATTTGATAATGGGAAATATGAATATTATGTATTTCGCATCACTGGAAGCAAGAAAGGGAAAGAAACCGTAACATGTGTATACTATAAATTGGATATATTCGTACCTTATGATGAGTTATCAAAAAAAGTTAAAAAAAGTTTTAAATTTGGAAATACAACATATAAGGTAACAGCAATCGGGGAAAATGCATTTAAGGAGTTGAACTCCTATTGTGAAGATGAAAATATTTGTGAATCCATTACAATTGGTAATTCTGTGAAAACAATTGGCTCCAAGGCATTTGCTGGTACAGAGGATTTAAAGTACATTATCCTTGATGAATCAGTTGAAGAAATTGGATCATATGCTTTTGCCAACAGCAAGGATTTAAAGGTTTTAAAGATCAAATCCACGAAGCTTACATCCAAAACGCTGAACAAGAATGCATTTGCCGGTATTACGTCAAAGACAACAGTCAAAGTACCAAAGAGCAAGCTTAGTACATATGAGAAGCTTTTCCGTAAATGCGGACTGAGCAAGAATGTAAAGATCAAGGCAATCTAAAAGCCGGAAAGAGCAATATAATATACCCAAAATTATACAGCCTGAGTATCTGTATATTATGCAGAAATGCAGACTATATGAATACTGTAATTGAAACGATCTTCCAGAATATATTTGTTCCGGAGGATCGTTTTTTGTAATGACATAGAATGGTTAAGGATAATATTATTTGATTAAAAAAGAACTTCTTTCCGCCGGCGGTTTTTGTATTGTAAACCTATTTTGAAAGGAGTTTGAATGACAAAAGAAAGAGCGAATCATAAAACTGCGGATGAGAAAGAAATAATTCAATGGCATCCGGCATTTTATTGTGCGATACAGTTGGAATTTAGAGAAGATGCGGAATATCTGGAATTTTCGGGATATCTGTCCTGTAAAATTACTGCAAGAACTTGAAAAAAGTGGCTTTGAGGTTGAAAAAAGACAGTCAGGCATTTACTATATAAGTGGAAGCCTGTTTGATACGCAGATCGTAGCTGCAGATCAATTGGCTGAGGATGAACAGGTGCGGCTGCGGTCTTTGACAAAACGCCTGACACCAGCTCAGTACAAGAATGTTGTAAAGCAGTCAGAACAATTGCCGGAGCGGAAGAGGCAGCTTGCGGAGGCGGTTATACAGGTAATGACGAAAGCAAATGTAGAAAAGATAGATAATTGGAAGGAGCGTGTTGGTATGTACTGGAAAGATACATTGCGGGAGATAATGGCAGATGATATTGAAGAGATTAAACGAGAAGCAGTAGCAGAAGCAGCAGTAAAACTCTTATAAAATAAACATAATCAGGAGGCGGCTATGCTTAGAGTTGGCGTTACAGAACTGAATATTGGATTTGAGAATAGGGAAGAAGCAAAGAAATGCTGCCTTGAAGTTATGGAAGAAGCATGTGCAAATGGAGTAGAGCTTCTGGTATTTCCGGAGATGACACTGACAGGATTTACGATGCGGCCATGGTTGCATGCGGAAAGCTGGGATGCGGATAACATCCCGGACAGTGTTTCATTTTTTATGGAGAACAGCAGAAAATATAAGATGCCGATGGCATTTGGATATATTCGTGCAGTTATGGCCGATGGCAGCCTGATGGATGATGAAATGAAAGAAAAGGCTTATGAGAACCGGCTGGTACTTGTGGATGGAGAAAATGTGTTGCTTGATTATGCGAAGATCCATCCATTTTCATATAGCGGTGAGGATAAGGTATATCGGGCAGGAGAAAAGCTTGTACAGGCACAGATAAAGGATATCCGGATAGGCGGATATATCTGCTATGACCTTCGTTTCCCGGAGATTTTCTCTGCAATGAGAGATCAGTATGAAGCTATCATGGTGATCGCAAACTGGCCGGAAACGAGGGCGGAACAATGGGAAACACTCTTGAAGGCAAGGGCGATCGAGAATCAGGCATATGTGATCGCAGTCAACCGGGTTGGAGATGGAGATGGGCTTCACTATATTCCGGGCTCTCATGTATATGACTGGCTTGGGCGGGATGTATCAGTTCGGGTTAGTGAGAAGCTGCGTGTCGCAGATATTGATCCCGGGGCAGTCAGACATGCAAGAACAGAATTTCCACAGACAAATGACAGAAAGAATACATTTTATAAGATGCTTTATTAATGAGATGTGCTTATAGACAGTTGGATCGGCATGAAAAATACATGATATGTTTCATGCCAATCCGACTGGTTGTAAGTACATTTCATTTTTTGAAATAGGGCTACCGCAATCCCACTGGCTTTAGACGGTGGGTTAAGGTAGCCGAAAGTGGTGGCTTGTGTTATACTTGGGTTATGGGAACATGGAAATCAAAAAACAGACCCAACAATGTCTATCAGTAAAATAGTAAATCTGATGAAAAGTTATACAACATATCATATTTGGAAAAGATATCCCAATTATTTACGAAAACATTTCTGGAGAGAACATACTTTTTGGACGGACGGATATTTTGCGTGCAGTTTAGGAAATGTTTCAGAAGAGATGCTGAGAAAATATATAGAAAACCAAGGGTAAAAAGGTGGTGACAGTGGATGCTAAAAGCATACAAATATAGGATATATCCTAATAGCGAACAGAGAATACAGATTGCAAAAACATTTGGCTGTTGCCGTTTTGTGTATAATCAGACACTGGCATACCGGAAAGAAGTATATGAGAAAGAGAAAAAATCAG
>ENA-UBIJ01000874-UBIJ01000874.1-human-gut-metagenome-genome-assembly--contig:-NODE-874-length-11619-cov-4.613629_pt1 | contig 11619 bp, 10 predicted proteins | sample MGYA00244944_ERZ654876 | MGnify/ENA primary metagenome ERZ654876 (study PRJEB26926, sample SAMN06164748) | human gut metagenome | biome: ENVO:00009003; feature: ENVO:2100002; material: ENVO:00002003...
TCATCACGGCGCCCAGCGCGCCGTTATCCAGCAGGCAGCGCTTTATCTCGCCCACGGCCTGCGCCGCGCGGCGGTCCAGCGCGTCCTCGAACACGTTGTACATCCGCCGCGCCACGCCCGCCACGTCGCCCGCGCGCAGCGCCGCCACCAGCCCGTCCGTGTCCGGGCGGCAGCGCGTGCGCAGCGTGTCCAGCCGCGCGAACAGCTCCGGCGTCGAGCACGTGAAGTGCGGCATGCAGATCACCGCGTCCGTCCGCGGCAGCGGCGGCAGCGGCGTCAGCACCTCGCCGCGGCCCGTCGCCAGCGCCGTCCCGCCCATCAGGCAAAACGGCACATCCGAGCCCGCCCGCAGCGCCGCCGCGCACAGCTCGCCGCCCTCCAGCGGCGCGCCCGTCAGCTCACCCAGCGCGCGGATAACCGCCGCCGCGTCCGACGAGCCCCCGCCCAGCCCGGCGCACACCGGGATGCGCTTGGTTATTTTAATGTAGGCCCCGGAGTCGATGCCCGCCGCCTCGAAATACGCCTTCGCGGCCTTCACCGCGATGTTCCGCTCGTCCGTCGGGATGTAGCTCCGGTTCGTCTCCGCGCGGAAAAAGCCCGGCTCGCGCAGCTCCACGTGCACCTCGTCCGCCAGCGCCGCCGCCTGCATGACCATCCTCAGGTCGTGAAAGCCGTCCGGCCGCCTGGTGAGCACGTCCAGCGAGAGGTTCAGCTTCGCCCGCGCCCGTGTGTCCAGCCCGCTCACAGCTGGAAGAGCCTCGGCATGAGCTCCACGCCGCTCTCAAGGAAGGGGCCGCTCTCGCCGTTCTTCTCCGTGTAGCCGAGGCCCGAGGCCGGGCCCGTCTCGCGGCTGTCGTAGATCATGTACGGCACCGGCGTCGCGCCGTGGGCGCCGTTGCGCATGAAGGTGCGGTGGTCGGAGAGAATAAGCAGGCGGAAGTCCTCGCCCCGCTCGCGCAGCGCCGCGCAAAGGGGCTTCGCCACGCGCTCCGAGAGGCACTCCACGCTGTATATCTTGTGCTCCAGGTCGTGGTTGTGCGTCGCCTCGTCCGGGCCCTCCAGGTGGACGGCGGCGAAGTCGTGGTCCTCCAGGACCTTCAGCGCCGCGGCGGTCTTTGCCTCGTAGTCGGTGTCCCACTCGCCGGTGGCGGTGGGCACGCTGATGGGCTCGAGCCCCACCAGCCGGGCGATGCCGTGGCAGAGCGGCACCGCGGAGACTACGCCGCCGTCCGCGCCGTAGTGCGCCGTGAAGTTCGGCAGCGCGGCGCCCTTGCCCTCGGCCCAGAACCAGATGCCGTTGGCGGGCAGCTTGCCCTCGGCGGCGCGCTTTTTGTTTATGGGGTGCTCCGGCAGGAGCTCCGCGGCCTTTTCCATCAGCTCCAGCAGCACGGCGGCGTTGGCGCAGCCGCGCGGCAGGATGGGGCCTATCTTCTCGTTGAGGTGGTCGTGCGGCGGGGCGAGGACGATGCCGTCGATGTCCGCGTCCGACTGCACCGCGAGGTGGCGGAAGCTGGAGCCGGGGTGCACCGTTATCTTCGCCTTCTCCGCCAGCGCGGCGAACTCGGGCTCGGCAAAGAGCCACTTTATGAGCTCGTCGGACTCCTCGCCCTCGATGGAGCCGGCGCTGTGGGAGATCATCACCCGCTCGGCAAAGGGGCCGTGCTCGTCCCCGCCGAGGTTCACCATGTTGCAACGGTAGGCCGCGCCGCCCGCGGGCATGACGCCGCCCGAGGCCGCAAGCTCCAGCGGCGCGCGCCCGGAGAAATATTTGCGCGGGTCGCAGCCGAATATGCCCATTATGGCCGTGTCGCTCCCCGGCGGAAAGCCCTCCGGGATGGTCTGCACCAGACCGAGCTCGGCCTTTTCGCAGAGGGAATCGAAAAACGGCTTGCGGCAGACCTCCAGCGGGGTCTTTCCGCCCAGCTGCTCGAGCGGATCGTCGGCCATGCCGTCGCCTATTATGAGGACATATTTCATGTGCTTTCCTCCTCTTTGTACTCATTTGAGCGTAGTATAACGCAAACTCCGGTCAAATGAAAGAGGAAGTTTCCCCTGCGGGGGCGAAAGCTTGTTAAAAAATTATTCTTCCCTTTACACGTGGTTTGTGGTATGCTTTAATGAGATGCGAAGAACGACATCCAGGGAGGTCGTCAGTTTGAATTCCATGAATCAACTCCAGGCGCAGCAGGAAGTCCGCGTTTCGCGCGAGGACGAGGCCCGGCGCCTCAAGCTGGAAGAGGAAACTTCTGCGGACATGGCGCTCCTTCGCGCCATTCTGGACGCGGAGCACCGCGCCCGGGAGGTGGAGGAGGCCGCTCAGCAGCGCCGCACCGGGCTGGAGGAGCGCATCCAGGGCCGCAAGGACGAGCTGCTCGAGCAGATCCGGCAGGAGACGCGCGCCGCCATCGCGGCGGACGCCGCCGCGGAGCACCAGCGCGCCGACGCCGAGATAGCCGCCGAGCAGGCCGAGGCCGCCGCGCGGCGCTGCAGAAGAAATATCAGCTCGCGCGCGAGGGCTACGTGCAGCGGGTGTTCGACATAGTCACGGGTAAACGCGATGAATAACAGCAGCCTGCGTGCGCTGGACATCGCGCTGGCCACCGAGGCGCGCGCGATGTACGCGCACCTCCTCTCGCAGGAGGACAAGGAGAAGATAGCCACGCTGCACAGCGCGGACGAGCTGGTGGCCTTTCTCGGCCGCAGCGAGGCCTGGCGGCCGGCGTCGCTGGCCCTGCCCCCCATCGGCGCCACGGACGAGCAGTTTTCAGAGGCGCTCTACCGCTGCCTCTTCGACGACTACGAGAGGCTCTACCGCTTCGCGAACGACGCCTCGCGCGGCTACCTCATCTTCTGGACCTATGAGATGGAGCTCAAGGTCCTGATGGCCACGCTGCGGCGGCTCTCGGACGCGGCCCTGACCGAGTTCGTGCCCCTGCCCAGCCAGGCGGAGCGGCAGATGCGCAGCGTGAACATAGAGCTGCTCAAGAAAGCCAAGACCTTTGACGAGGTCAAGGACGCGGTGAAGGGCAGCCTCTACTCCCCCATCCTCGAGGCGATGGAGATAGACCCCAAGACCGGTATGCCCGACCTCACCAAGGCCTCGATGCAGCTCGCGGCCCACTTCTACCGCGCGCTGGGCAAGCAGCTGTCCTCCGGCTACCGGGGGCCCTCCAGGAAGGAGCTGCAGCGCACCGTCACCTTCCGGACGGACATGCTCAACATCTCCTATCTCCTGCGCCTGCGCCGCTTCGGCACGCCGGTGCAGCAGGCGATGGACATGCTGCTGCCGCTGGAGGGCGCGCTGAGCCGGGACATGCAGCGGCGCATACTCGAGGCGGACACGGACGAGGACGCCGTGGCGCTCATCCGCTCCTCGCGCCTGGGCAAGTGGCTCTCCGGCGTGGAGGACGTCACGCCCGAGCAGCTCGGCCGCGCGGCGGAGACCGCCTATTACCGCAAGGTCATGCACGGCACGCCCAACCTCTGCGCGGTGGACGCCTTCCTCACGCTCAAGGAGAACGAGGCCGACATGCTCCGCCGTGCCTTCGTGGCGCTGCAATACGGCCTGAACCCGGCGAGGTATATGCTATGACACACTTTTATAATATCCGATGTACCCAAACCATTACCCGAAAGGGGGGTTGATGCTTGGCAACAGAAAAAATGCTGAGGGCCGTTGTCTCCGGCCCTGCTGAAAAACTGGATGAGGCCATACGGAGCCTTGTGCTCGGCATGGAGTTCCATCCCCTGCCCGCCTCCGAGGTCTTCGGCCGGGGCGAGCTCGACGCGCCCTCCGGAGACGACCCCTACCGCGCGGCGCTGAGCGCGGCGCTCTCGCTGCTCTCCAAGCTGGGCGTGGCGCCCGAGTTCCGGCCCTTCGAGGACCAGGGCTACGAGCTGGAGTCCTGCGAAAAATACATCTCCAACGCCTCGTCCGAGGCCGCGAGGGTCATCACTCACCGCAACGCGGAGATGAGCCTCGCCGCCGACAACGAGGAGCTCATCACGCGCCTGGAGCCCTTCTCCCTGCTGACAGTGGACCTGGAGGAGCTGCTGGGCGTTCAGCACGTGAAGCTCCACTTCGGCACCATCGAGGAGGACATCTGGGACGAGGTCCGCGCCGAGGCCGAGCACGAGCACGGGGTGTTCCTCTTCCGCTCCGGCTTCCAGGAGGGACGGGTCTGCTGCATACTGCTGACCCTGCCCGGCGAGGCCATACTCGAGGAGGACCGGCTGCGCGACTTCGGCTTTGAGAGCGAGGCCGCGCCCAACGCCGCGGGGCTCACCGGCGTGCCGTCGGCGCGCATAGCCGCGCTGCGCGCCGAGGCTGAGGACGCCCGCCGCCAGGCCGCGGACCTTGCAAAGGAGCTCGACGCGCTCAGGGAGCGCGAGCGGGAGCGGGCGCTCTCCTGCTACTCCTACCTCCGCTACATGAGCGAGAGCTTCGACCTGCGCCGCTTCGCCGCGATGGGCGCCGACGAGTTCTATCTCTGCGGCTGGCTGCCCGCGAGCGAGCTCAAGGAGTTCCAGGCTGAGGCCGACGCGCTCGGCTGCATCTGCTCGCTGGACAAACCCGGCCACGCGGACATAGGCCACGTCCCCGTCAAGTTCCGGGACGGCTTCTTCTCGCGCATCTTCGCGCCCTTCGTGAAGATGTACGGTCCCCCCGCCTACGGCGAGACCGACCCGCGCGTCTTCATGTTCATCACCTACTGTCTGCTCTTCGGCCTCATGTTCGGAGACGTGGGCCAGGGCGCGGTGCTCGTGCTCTTCGGCCTCTTCCTCTACAAGAAAAAGGGCATGTGGCTGGGCCGCATCCTCGCCGCCGTGGGCTGCGCGGCCGTAGTGTTCGGCTTCGTATACGGCAGCGTGTTCGGAAACGAACACCTCCTCCCCGGCTTCAAGGTGCTCGAGGGCGACGGCGTCGTGACGATACTGCTCTCCACCGCCGGCGTCGGCGTGGTGCTCATCCTCATCTGCGGCGTCATGAACATACTCACGGGCTTCCGCCAGCGGGACTACCGCAAGGCCCTCTTCTCCGCCAACGGCGTGACGGGCGTGCTCTTCCTCGCGGGCATCGTGAGCTGCGCCGCCTCGGACGCGCTCTTTGCCACCGGCCTGCTCTCGAACGGGGCGGTCTGGTGCGTGCTGGCGCTGCTGCTGCTCACCATCTGGCTGGGCGAGCCGCTGGTGATGCTGCTCGGCCTCGCGCCGCACGGGCACGAAAAGACCTCGGTCGGCATGATGCTGCTCGAGGGCTTCTTCGAGCTCTTCGAGGCCTTTTTGAGCTGGCTCTCGAACTGCCTGAGCTTCCTGCGAGTGGGCACCTACGCCATCTGCCACGCCATCATGATGCTCATAGTCTACGCCCTCTCGGAGACGAGCGGGGGCTACTCCATCTTCGGCCTCGTGCTCGGCAACGTCATCGTCATGGGCATCGAGGCGGCCCTGGTGTGCATCCAGGCGCTGAGGCTGGAGTTCTACGAGCTCTTCGGCCGCTTCTACACGGGCCGCGGCAAGCCCTTCGAACCCGCGCACATCGACTATTCCGCCCCCGCTCAGCGCGCGGCCTGACCGGCGCTGTCCGTAAATAAAGACTTTCATAATCGGAGGTTCCTAACATGCTTAAGCTCATCTGCCCCTTCATCGCCGTTCTCGTACTGATCGTCCTTCCGCTGTGGCTGATCGCACGCCGCGCCAAGGCGGGCAAGAGCGTCAAAAAGCCGCTCGTAGCAAATCTCTGCGGGTTCTTCCTCGTCATGTTCGCGACTGCGGCCGTGTTCCTGAGCCAGGGCGTCGCCGCAGCGAACGACGCGGCCGAGGTCGCCGCCGTCGCCGGCAGCACCGACTGGACCAAGGCCATCGGCTATCTCGCCGCGGCGCTGGCCGTCGGCATCTCGGGCATCGCCTCGGGCATCGCGGTCTCCAACTCCGCCTGCGCCGCCATCGGGGCCCTGACCGAGAACGAGGGCAGCTTCGGCAAGTCCATAGTCTTCGTCGGCATGGCCGAGGGCATCGCGATCTACGGCCTGCTGATCGCCATCGTCATCCTTCTGTTCTGATGCGCTGCTTTTGCATCTCGGACGACCCCGACGTGCTCAAGGGCATGCGCCTTGCGGGCATAGAGGGGGCGCGCGCCGCCACGAAAAAGGAGGTGGACGCCGCGGTGAACCGCGCCTGCGCGGACAGCGGCGTCGCCATACTCATCGTCACGGAGGGCTGTTACGCGCTCAGCCGGGAGCGGCTCGATGAGCTGAAGCTCTCGGCGGGCCGGCCGCTGGTGAACATCATCGCGGACAGCCGCGGCTCCGTGCGCGCGAGGGACTACATCACCCGCCTCATAAACGAGGCGATAGGCATCAAGATTTGAGGAGTGGCCCAATGCAGGAAGAAAAGAGCAAAATCGAAGGCTTCACCTCCGCCGTCATCACCGCCGCCGAGCAGCACGCCGCCCGGATAAACGAGGAGACCGAACAGCTGGAGCGCGAGGCCATAGACAATTACGCCGCGGACCTGAAGGCGGCCGCAGCCAAGCGCCGTGCCGCGGCCCTGGCGGACGCCAAGGTGCGCGAGAACAAGCGCGTTGTGAGCGAGGGCCTCGCCGCGAAGCGCAGCCTGCTGCAGTTCCGCGAGGACTGCGCGGCGGACGTGTTCGCGGAGGTGCGCCGCCGCGTGCTGGCGCTGCACGACTCGGCCGAGTACGCCGGGACGCTGAAGGACCAGCTGCTGCGCGCGCTCTCGGCCGTGCCGGGGGCGCACAGCGCCGTCGTGGAGCTCAGGCACGAGGACATGGCCCGCGCCGCGGACCTCGCCGCCGCCGCGCCCGGCGTGGAGCTGAAGTTTGTCGAGGGCGCGTTCACCCTCGGCGGGCTGGTGCTCGACTGCGCGGAGGCCGGCCGGAAGATCGACCTCACCTTCGACGCGGCGCTGGAGGACCTGGAGGGCCGGTTCTCTGAGATAACCGGCTTCAGTCTGGAGGACGCAGATGGCAAATAAGACTGAGTATTACATCTACGGGGTCAACGGCCCCGTCGTCAAGGTGCGCGGGGGCCGGACCCTGCCGCGCATGAGCCTTGTCTATGTCGGCAACCAGCGCCTCTTCGGCGAGGTGGTCTCCTCCGCCGGGGAGGAGAGCATCGTGCAGATATACGAGGACTCCGGCGGCCTCTCCGCGGGAGAGCCCGTGTACCCGACCAACGAGCCCATGTCCGTCCGCCTCGGCCCCGGCCTCATAGGCGGCATCTTCGACGGCATCGGCCGCCCGCTGCAGGCCATAGAGGAGCGCGCGGGCAGCTTCATCTCCAAGGGCATCAACATAGAGAGCCTCGATGAGGAGAAGCTCTGGGACGTGGAGGTGCTCATAAAGGAGGGCGACGAGCTCAAGCCCGGCGAATTTTTCGCCCGCTGCCGCGAGAGCGAGATGACGGAGCACCGCTCCATGGTGCCGCCGCGCGTCTCGGGCCGCGCCGTGGACGTGAAGCCCTCGGGCAGCTACACGGTCGTGGAGCCCATCGCCTATGTGGACGACGGGCGCGGCAACCGCACGCCGCTGACGCTCTCGCAGCGCTGGCCGGTGCGCGAGCCGAGGCCCTTCACGGACCGCCGGCCCATAGACCGCCCGCTGGTCACGGGCCAGAGGGTCATAGACACGCTCTTCCCCGTCGGCAAGGGCGGCTGCGCGGCCATACCCGGCCCCTTCGGCGCGGGCAAGACCGTCGTTCAGCACCAGCTCGCGAAGTGGTCTGACGCCGACATAATCGTCTACCTCGGCTGCGGCGAGCGCGGCAACGAGATGACCCAGGTGCTCGACGAGTTCCGCGAGCTCAAGGACCCGCGGACGGGCCGCCCCCTCATGGAGCGCACCATCCTCGTCGCGAACACCTCCAACATGCCCGTCGCCGCCCGCGAGGCGTCCATCTACACGGGCATGACCATAGCCGAATACTACCGCGACATGGGCTACCACGTCGCGCTGATGGCGGACTCCACCTCCCGCTGGGCGGAGGCCCTGCGCGAGATCTCGGGCCGCCTGGAGGAGATGCCCGCCGAGGAGAGCTTCCCCGCCTACCTGCCCAGCCGCCTCGCCGGCTTTTACGAGCGCGCCGGCTTTGTGGACACGCTCGGCGGCGCGGAGGGCTCCGTCACCGTCATAGGCGCGGTCTCGCCCCAGGGCGGCGACTTCTCGGAGCCCGTCACGCAGAACACCCAGCGCTTCGTCAGGTGCTTCTGGGCGCTGGACCGCTCCCTCGCCTACGCGCGCCACTTCCCCTCCATCAACTGGACCACGTCCTACACCGAGTATTTCAACGACCTCATCCCCTGGTACAATGAGAACTTCGGCGAGGACTTCACGCAGCTGCGCGTGCGCATCATGTCGCTTCTCAATGAGGAGTCCTCCCTCATGGAGATAGTCAAGCTCATCGGCGCGGACATCCTGCCCGACGACCAGAAGCTCATAATCGAGACGGCCAAGGTCATACGCGAGGGCTTTTTGCAGCAGAACGCCTTCCACCCGACGGACACCTATATGAAGCCCGCCGACCAGATGAGCATGCTGCGCGTCATACTCCGGCTGTACGACGGGGCGAAGGCCCTGGTCGCGGCCAACATACCGCTGCGCCTGCTCACGGAAACGGGCGTGTTCGCCGCGCTGGAGCGCATGAAGTTCGACCTCGGCGGCGGCAAGAGCGCCGAGTATTTCACGGAGCTCGTGGACAACGCCATCGCCTCCGTGCGCCGCGCTAACGCATAGGGGGTGGCAGAATGCGCATAGAATACACGGGTCTATCCGAAATAAAGGGCTCCCTCATCGCGCTCGAGGGCGTGCAGGGCGCCACCTACGACGAGCTGGCGGAGATACTCCTCCCCGACGGCAGCCGCCGCCGCGGCAGGGTCATCCTCATAGAGGGCGACCGCGTCGTCATCGAGGTCTTCGAGGGCACCAGCGGCATAGATATGGAGAGCGCCTGCACGCGCTTCCTCGGCAAGCCGATGACCATCGCCCTCTCGGACGAGATACTCGGCCGCGTGTTTGACGGCACGGGCCGGCCCATAGACGGCCTGAGCGAGGTCTACGCCGCGGAGCGCCGCGACATAAACGGCGCCGCCATAAACCCCGTCTCCCGCGAGTACCCCAGGAGCTTCATCCTCACGGGCATCAGCTCCATAGACGCCACCTGCACGCTCATCCGCGGGCAGAAGCTGCCCATCTTCTCCGGCGCGGGCATGAGCCACAACGAGCTCGCCGCCCAGATAGTCCGCCAGGCCAGGGTCATCGCCACGGAGGGGGACGACGCCCGCTTCGTCACGGTGTTCTGCGCCATGGGCATTAAGAACGACACCGCCGACTATTTCCGGCGCGACTTTGCCGAGTCCGGCGCCCTGGGCAGGACGGTCATGTACCTGAACATGGCCTCCGACCCCATCATAGAGCGCATCCTCGCCCCGCGCTGCGCCATGACCGCGGCGGAGTACCTGGCCTTCGAGCTCGGCTACCACGTCCTCGTCGTCATGACCGACATGACCTTCTACTGCGAGGCGCTGCGCGAGTTCTCCAGCTCCAAGGGCGAGATACCCTCGAGAAAGGGCTTCCCGAGCTACATGTACTCGGACCTCGCCTCCATCTACGAGCGCGCGGGCCTCATCCGGGGCAAGCCCGGCTCCGTCACGCTGGTGCCGATACTCACCATGCCGGGCGACGACATCTCCCACCCCATCCCGGACCTCACGGGCTACATCACGGAGGGCCAGATAGTCCTCTCGCGCGAGCTGGCGCAAAAGGGCATCTACCCGCCGGTGAGCATACTGCCCAGCCTCTCCCGACTCATGAAGGACGGCACGGGCGAGGGCTTCACGCGAGCCGACCACCCGGACCTCTCGAACCAGCTCTTCGCGAGCTATTCCGAGGTCGCGAGCGCCCGCAGCCTCGCCACGGTCATAGGCGAGGATGAGCTCTCCGAGGGCGACAAGCTCAGCCTGAAGTTCGGCAACGAGCTCGAAAAGCAGTTCATCACCCAGGGCATGTATGAGGACCGCAGCATCCAGGCCACGCTCGACCTCGGCTGGAAGCTGCTCTCCATACTCCCGCGCGACGCGCTCTCCAGGGTGTCCGACAAGGTGCTCGACGAGCACTATGTCCAGGTCGAGCACAAGCTGTGAGCGGCGCCTGTTTCCTTGAGAGGGAGGTGAGAGCTTGGCGCAGTCAGCGCCCACAAAGGGCAATCTGAACGCCGCAAAGCGTTCCCGCGCACTGGCGGACAACGGCTACGAGCTGATGGACCGCAAGCGCAACATATTGATACGCGAGATAATGGACCTCATAGACGAGGCCGAGAGCCTGCAGCAGCGGATAGACTCCACCTTCTCGGAGGCCTATGCCTCCATGCGCCTTGCGGAGATCTCCATGGGCGGCTCTGCCGAGAGCGGCGCGAACGTCGTGCCGATAGACGACAGCTTCTCCATCCGCTTCCGCAGCGTCATGGGCGTGGAGCTGCCCGTCGTCAGCGCCGAGCCGGAGGAGCCCTCCGGCCCGCCCTACGGTCTCGCCTTCACGAGCTCCGACCTGGACGACGCGTACTTCAAGTTCGCGGAGGTCAAGGACCTAATCCGCGAGCTGGCCGAGACGGAAAACTGCATCTACCGCCTGGCCTACGCCATCAAAAAGGCGCAAAAGCGGGCAAATGCCCTGCAAAATATCGTCATCCCCGGCCTCAACGCCGAGATCTCCCGCATCTCCGACGCGCTGGAGGAAAAGGAGCGCGAGGAATTCGTGCGCCTGAAGGTCGTCAAGGCCCGGGAGGACCACTAAAATAACCACGTGGAGGACATCAACATGAAAAAGCTGATATCTCTCGCGCTCTGCCTGGCGCTGATCCTCGGCCTCGCCGCCTGCGGAGGCAGCGATTTTGAGAACGCCATGACCAAGGCCCAGGCCGCCGCGGCCGAGCTCAAGAGCATGCACGTCGACATGGATATGAACATCTCCTTCACCATGAGCGCGGAGGGCCAGAGCGTCGAGATGCCCGTGGCGATGACCATGTCCATGGACACCCTCACGGACCCCATGACCTCGGACAGCACCGTCAGCATGAACATGTACGGCATGGAGTTCAGCTCCCGCAGCTATATCCGCCAGGACGGCGACACCTACACGGCCTACACCTCCACCGACGGCGGCTCCACCTGGAGCGCCCAGGAGGTCGACGTGGGCGACATCAGCCAGTACGACGCGGCCAAGAGCCTGGACTTCTACCTCGGCGCGGCTGAGAGCTTCACGCTCACCGGCGAGGAGGAGCTCGACGGCGTCAAGGCCCTGCGCTATGACGGAGAGTTGACCGGCGACAAGCTCAATGAGGCCATGGCCCTCACCGGCGCGGACGACATGATCGCCTCCACCTCCGGCACCGAGGCCCCGAGCTTCACCGGCAGCATGCCCATGACCATCTGGCTCGACAGCGAGAGCTATCTCCCGCTGCGCTACGACCTCGACATGGGCGAGATCATGACGGGCTACATGCAGCAGAGCCTCGGCGAGACCGACGGCGTCACGGTCGACTCTGTCTCTTATACACATCTGACGCTGCCGACGATCTTACGCGTGTATATTTCGGTGGTCGCCGT
>ENA-UBIJ01000884-UBIJ01000884.1-human-gut-metagenome-genome-assembly--contig:-NODE-884-length-11541-cov-4.318475_pt1 | contig 11541 bp, 10 predicted proteins | sample MGYA00244944_ERZ654876 | MGnify/ENA primary metagenome ERZ654876 (study PRJEB26926, sample SAMN06164748) | human gut metagenome | biome: ENVO:00009003; feature: ENVO:2100002; material: ENVO:00002003...
TAAGATCGTCGGCAGCGTCAGATGTGTATAAGAGACAGCTTCTGCACCGTCACCGGCTGCCGCGACATCATCACCAAGGAGCACTTCGGCCTCCTCAAGGACGGCGCCATCCTCACCAATGCGGGCCACTTCGACGTCGAGATCGACATGGCCGGGCTGCGCGAGTACGCCGTCAGGAGCTATGAGGCCCGCCACAACATCACGGGCTACGAGCTGCCGAACGGCAGGACGGTGTTCGTCATCGCCGAGGGCCGCCTCGTGAACCTCGCCGCGGGCGACGGCCACCCGGCCGAGATCATGGACATGAGCTTTGCCATCCAGGCCCTCTCCGCCGAGTACCTGGCGAAGAACCGCGGCTCTCTGCCCTGCGCGCCGCTGAAGGTGCCCGAGGAGATAGACAAGGCCGTGGCGCGCCGCAAGCTGGCGTCCATGGACGTGGAGATAGACGAAATGACCGAGGCGCAGAGGGAGTACCTCGGCATCTGATATTCAACTCGGGGAGCGGTGAGCGGGTTTGGAGGAAAACAGCAGCGAACTTCGCCGGGAGCACCTGCGTGAGCTTTTGGACGCGCACCGGATGAAGGCCCTCCAGCTGGAGCTGGAGGATATGAATGAATTTGACATAGCGGAATTTCTAACCGAACTGGGCGAGGAGGACGGCAAGCGCATGGCCACCGTGTTCCGCCTGCTCTCCAAGGAGCGGGGCGCGGAGGTCTTCGCAGAGCTGGACGCGCAGGAGCAGGAGGTCATAATCAACTCCATCACGGACACGGAGCTGGCCGCCATCATCGAGGACATGTACGTCGACGACGCGGTCGACATGATGGAGGAGCTGCCCGCGAACATCGTCAAGCGCGTCATGCGCAACGCGACGCCGGCCACGCGCAACCTCATAAACCAGTATCTGAAATATCCGGAGGACTCGGTCGGCAGCATAATGACGGCGGAGTTCGTGGACCTCAAAAAGTACATGAACGTGCGCGAGTCCATCGCCCGCATCCGCCGCATAGGCGAGGACAAGGAGACCATCTACGTCTGCTATGTCACCTCCGCGGACCGGAAGCTGGAGGGCGTCGTGACCGTGAAGGACCTTCTGCTCTCGGACGACGAGGCGGTCATAGAGGACATCATGGACACGAACGTCATCTTCTGCCGCACGACGGACGAGCGCGTGGAGGCCGCCGAGCTCATCTCGGACTACGACCTGCTGGCCATCCCCGTCGTGGACAAAGAGGGGCGGCTCGTCGGCATCGTCACGGTCGACGACGTCATCGACGTCCTGCAGGAGGAGGCCACGGAGGACTTCGACCGCATGGCCGGTATCGCGCCCTCGGATAAGCCGTATTCGCGCGCGGGCGTGCTGGAGATCTGGAAGCGCCGCATACCCTGGCTGATGTTCCTCATGCTGTCCGCCACATTCACGAGCATGATAATCACGGGCTTTGAGGAGGCGCTCGCAAAGTGCGCGGTGCTGACGGGCTTCATCCCGATGCTGATGGGCACGGGCGGCAACTCCGGCTCGCAGAGCTCCACGGCGGTCATCCGCAGCCTCTCGCTGGGCGACACGGAGCCCAAGGATATCCTCTACGTGGTGTGGAAGGAGATCCGCGTTGCCGTGGCCTGCGGCGTGTCGCTCGCGGCGGTGAACTTTGTTAAGATGCTCCTGGTGGACCGGATGCTGCTGGGCAACTCCGAGGTGACGGTGTCCGTCGCGGCGACCGTCTCCGTAACGCTGATATTTGTAGTAATGTTCGCCAAGGCCGTGGGCAGCACCCTGCCCATGGCTGCGGAGAAGATAGGCATAGACCCTGCGGTGATGGCGAGTCCGCTGATATCCACCATAACCGACGCCGTGTCCCTGCTCATCTATTTCACCCTGGCGACCTTGCTGCTGCACATATAAAAAACAACAGGGGAGTCAAGGGGAAGAGCAAGAATGGACATGACGGAAGTCGTATCCCAGATGGGGATACTCGTATTTGTGATGGTGGTGGGCTTTGTCTGCGCCAAGCTGGGCGTGACGAACTCCGACTCCAACAAGCACCTCTCGAACATCGTGATGAACGTGCTGCTGGTGTGCACCATACTGTACTCCGTGATGAACACGGAGATGGAGATGGACCTCGCGGACCTGGGCTTTGTGCTGCTGAGCTTTGTGGCGATGTTCGCCGTGCTCTCGGCGCTGGGCTGGGTGACGGCCAAGGTGCTCCGCCCGGGGGCGGAGCGGAAGGGCATAACCTTCTTCGCCGTGACCTTTGCGAACACGGTGTTCCTGGGTTTCCCGGTCATCGAGGCGATGTACGGCGCGGACGGCATCTTCATCGCGACGATATCGAACATACCCTTCAACCTCATGGCCTATACGGTGGGCTACGGCGCAGTGCGCGGGGGCATGAAGGGCCTGACGCTGCGCAAGGCGCTGGCCCCGCCGCTGGTGGCGTCCTTCGTGGCGGTGCTCATCTTCCTGAGCGGCGTCGAGATACCCGAGTTCGTGGCCGACTGCTTCGGCTCCATGAGCGGGGCGACGATACCGATGTCCATGCTCATCGTGGGCACCAGCCTCGGTTCCGTGTCGCTCAAGGGCGCTGCGGAAAACTGGCGGGTCTTCGTGGTCGTGGCGATAAAGCTCATCGTCGCGCCCATCCTGGTCTGGCTGGTGACCAGCCTCTTCGTGAAGGACGAGATGCTCCTCGGCGTGATAGTCGTCCTCTCCTCCGCGCCGACGGCCATGATAGCGACGATCTTCGCCATAGAGGCCGGCCGCGACGAGGGCTACGCCTCCGAGTGCGTGTTCATAGGCACCGTTCTTTCGGCCGTGACCATGCCTCTGATGATATGGCTTCTTCTTTAATAAAAAGGCCGAAAAAGCCGCCCCATTTGGGGCGGCTTTTTGCATTTGGGAAAAGCAAATTATTTGCTGTATACCTCGATCTCCATGTCCGACATCGGGTAGGAGCAGCAGGGGTGGAAGTAGTGGTACTGCGTATCCGCAATGCGCAGGCGCTCATAGCGGCTGGCGTGGTACTCGCCCTTGATGAGGCGGCTGCGGCAGAAGCCGCAGTAGCCCACGCGGCACTTGTTGTTCACCGCGAGGCCCGCTCGCTCGAAGGCGGTCAGCACCGTCTCGTCGCTCCTTGCGGGGACGGTGAGCACTTCGTCGCGGTAGTGGACGGTCAGCGTGTAGTCCTTCGGCGCGCCCGCGTCGTAGACGTCCTCGGTGCGCTCCATGCGGATGAACTTCTGCGCGAGGCCCAGCTTGGGCAACTCCCTGTCGAGGAAGTCGCACATCGCGCCGGGGCCGACGACGTAGATGCTGTAAGGCTCCGTGCCCGCGTACTTTTTCACCAGCTCCGCCGTGATGAAGCCGTGCTCGTAGCCGGACTTCTCCTCCTCGCTGAGGACGTAGACGGGCTTTACCTTGCTCGTCGCCTTCGCGATGGCGTCGAAGTCGGCCTTGAACACGAGGTCGGCTTCCGTCCTTGCGCCGTAGAGGAGGATGAGCTCAAAGTCCTCGCTGCCCTCCTCGATGGCCTTGGCCATGGACATGAAGGGCGTGATGCCGCTGCCGCCCGCCAGGGCCACGACGCGCCTGCAGTCGCGGATGCGCGAATAGGTTATGTGCCCGCCGGGGTCGGTTGCGGTCAGCGTGTCGCCCACCTTGGCCTCATTGTGCAGCCAGGCGGAGAGGAAGCCGCCCTCCTTGAGCTTGACCGTGATGCGGTACTTGCCCTCCAGCGCCTCCTTCGGGCTGGACGAGAGGGAATAGGTGCGCCGCGCGACGGAGCCCGCGAGCATGGTGCGGACGTTTATATAGCTGCCGGCCTTGAAGGGGGCCAGAGCGGTGGTGCCCTTCTCCTTGTCGGGGACGAGGACAAAACTCTTGGCGTCGTGCGTCTCGTCGATTATCTCGGCGATCTTGAGGTGCTGCGCCGTGGGGTGCAGGCGCTTGGCCAGCTCGTTCACGCGGTAGGTGCCGGGCAGGGGCTTGGCCTCGGCGGAGGCTATCATCTCGGCGCGGTTTTTGCGGAGGTTCTTGAACTTCAGCATATCGAATACGCCGATAAGTCCGACCTTGACATTCATCTTACTCAGCCTCCTTTTTCATTTCCATGAGCGTCAGCTTGGCGGCGAGGTTGCCGGACAGGTAGGAAGAGTTGTAGCCCGAACCGCGCATGGCGTGGCCGCCGCAGAACTGGAGCCCGGGCAGGTGCTTCTCGTCGTACATGCGCATGACGCGGGGCATCATGTTGTCGAGACCCGTGAGCAGGTAGCCGTAGATGGCGCCCTGGGGCGAGCCGGTGTAGTGCGCATAGGTCACGGGCGTGCCGACCTCTATCTCCTCGATGGCGTCGCGTATCTTCGTGCCGGTGCCCTTTTCAAAGGCGTCGATGAGGCGGTCGGCTATCTCGTCCTTGAGCTCGAAGTAGTTCTCGGGCGTCGCGATGTCGCCGAAGAAGTCGGAGAAGTAGAGCGAGGTGAAGTAGAGTATGGTCGTGCCCTTGGGCGAGCAGTCGGGCAGAGCGTTGTTGAGGCAGACCGTCACCTGGGTGGGGTTCTCGATGCTGCGCATGTCGCGGAACTCGGCCTTGGTGTCGAAGCTGTTGTAGATGAAGTAGCTGTAATCGTTGAGCCCCAGCTCCTCGTGGGACTTGTTCAGCCCGAGGAACATGGAGACGCCGCGCCCGGCCAGACCGCGCGCGTTGGCGAGCTTGAGCTCTTCCTCCGGGATGTCCTTGGCGTCGACCATGCTGCCGTAGACGAGGTGCGGGGAGGCGTTGCTGACGACGTGCTCGGTCGCTACCTCCTTGCCGTCGGCAAAGCGGACGCCCGCGACGTGGCCGTCCTTCGTGATGATGTGCTCGACCTCGGAGTTATACCAGATCTCGCCGCCCTTTTCGAGGATGGTGTCCGCCAGGGCGCAGCTTATGCCGTGGGAGCGGTTCTTCGGCACCTGGGCGCCGAGGCTGATGTAGAGCCAGACCATGAGGGCATAGTGCAGGAAGCTGAGCTGGTCCTCGGGCGTGCCAAGGTAGGACCAGTAGACGTTGAGTATCTCCTGCGCCTTCTTGGGCATCTTGATGGCGTCGAGCACCTTGTCGATGGGGTAGGCAGCGACGCGCATGAAGTTGGGGTACTCGCTCTTGAGCACGGCGGTGTCCGGGTTGCCGCGCGACTTGGTGAGATAGCTCATGGCCCGGCGGCACTCGCCGGCGAGCTCGAAGAAGGTGGTGGTGGATTTGCGGCTGCCGGGGACGTAGCTCTCCATCTTGTCGATGAAGTTTTCTATGCCGAAGGGCATGGTGTAGTCCTCCCCGGTGCTCAGGGAGATGCCGCGGTAGGCCTCGGGGACGGTCACGAACTCTATCTTGTCGAGGACGCCGAGCTCCTCGAAGAGGTCGTAGAGGTTGCCGCTGTTGCCGGGGGTGCCCATGTCGCAGAGCTCGTGGAGCGAGGCCTCGAACTCGAAGCGCCCGCGGATGAAACTTGTGGCGAAGCCGCCGGGGAGGTTGTGCCTCTCGGCGAGCAGGACCTTTTTGCCGGCGTTCACCAGCGTGAGCGCCGCGGCGAGACCGCCGTTGCCCGCGCCGATGACAACGGCGTCGTAGTGCGGAACTGCCATGTCAAATCACCGTGCCTTTCAAAAGTATTCTGTGGCCATACCACAGTATAAACCCCTGCGCCGGAAAATGGAAGAGGGAAAATTAAAAATTTAACGATTTTAAAAAACTCGTGCGTTTTGATATTGCGTGTGCTATATTATTTAATCAGTATTTTTCGAAGGGAAAGAAACGGAAATGAAGATAAGCGACATACTCAAAGAGGACCGCGTGACGCTGACCTACGAGGTCTTTCCGCCCCGAGCGGGGGACACCTACGCGGCCGTGGCGGAGAAGGCGAGGACGATATCGGCGCTGCGCCCGGCGTTCATGAGCGTGACCTACCGCGCGGGCGGCGACACCAGCGACTACACCGTGGAGCTCGCCTCGGACATCTCCGGGCGCTTCGGCGTGGAGTCCCTGGCGCACCTCACCTGCGTGTCCTCCACGAGGCAGCAGGTCGCGGACGTGCTCGTGAAGCTGCGCGAGCACGGCGTGCAGAACATCCTCGCGCTCCGGGGCGACATCCCGCCCGAGGGCCCCTCGGCGCATGACTACGCCTACGCGGCGGAGCTCGTGCGCGACATAAAGGCCCAGGGCGACTTCTGCGTCGGCGGCGCCTGCTATCCCGAGGGCCACCCCGAGGCGGGCGGCAAGGCCGCGGACATAGAGCACCTCAAGGAGAAGGTGGACGCCGGCTGCGAGTTTCTCATCACGCAGATGTTCTTCGACAACAGCATCTTCTATAACTTCCTCTACCGCATCCGCGAGCGCGGCATAGACGTCCCCGTAGTCGCGGGCATCATGCCCGTGACCAACGCCAAACAGGTCAAGCGCATCACCCAGCTCTCGGGCAACTACCTGCCGGAGAAGTTCAAGGCCGTCGTGGACCGCTTCGGTGGCGACCCGGCCGCGATGCGCCAGGCGGGCGTGGCCTACGCCACGGGCCAGATCATAGACCTCATCGCCAACGGCGTGAACCACATCCACGTGTTCACCATGAACAAGCCAGAGGTCGCCCAGGGCATACACGCGAGCATATCGGAGCTCCTCAAATGAACACGGAGACCTATTGGCGCGAGATCTTCCGCTATCTCGGCTATAAAAACGGCGCGCGCCCTGAGGGCGGGACTCTCCGCATGATAGAGCGCGCCGAGGCCGATATCCGCACCGCGGCGGAGCCCAGGCACGCGAAATGCTATTTTGCCCTGAGCTTCCCCGACAAGGGCGCGGTGGAGATCGACGGCATCCGCATAGAGAGCGCCGCGCTCCGCCGCAACCTCGAGGGCTGCGAGGGCGCCTGGCTCTTCGCCGCCACGCTCGGCGCGGGTGTGGACCGGCTCATATCCCGGCTCACGGCCCTCGGCCGCATGAGCGAGGCGCTGGCCGCCCAGGCCTCCGCCGCGGCCTTCATCGAGGATTATTGCGACGAGGTGAAAGACGCCCTCCGGGACGAGGCGGCGGCGCAGGGCCTGAAACTCCGGCCCCGGTTCAGCCCCGGCTACGGCGACTTTTCGATAGAGCACCAGCGCGACATCGCGCGGGAGCTGGACACGGCGCGGCGGCTGGGCCTCACGGTCACGGACAGCCTGATGCTCGCGCCGTTGAAGTCCGTGACCGCCGTAATTGGCGTCTCCCGGCGCGAGGGCTGTACGGCCTCGGGCTGCGCCGCCTGCGGCAAGACCGACTGCGAATTCAGGAGGCAGTGAAATGGACATTAGGGAAATACTGGGCAAACAGCGGCTGTTCCTGGGCGGCGGCACGGGCACGAGCCTGCAAAAAATGGGCCTCAAGGCCGGAGAGCGGCCGGAGACCTGGAACATTCTGCACCCGGAGCGCATAGAGAGCCTGCACCGCGCGTATCTCGACGCGGGCGCGGACATCATATACACCAACACCTTCGGCACCAACCGGCTCAAGTACCCGGCAGGCGGCGAATTTTCGCTTGAAGAAGTTGTAAGATCCGCCGTAAACGTCGCAAAAGCCGCCCAAAGGGCCTGCAAGCGTGAGGACAGCTCCTGGGTCGCCCTCGACATCGGCCCCTCGGGCAAGCTCCTCAAGCCGCTCGGCGACCTCGACTTCGAGGACGCAGTCTCGCTCTTCGCCGAGGTGGTGAGATACGGCGCCCAGGCCGGGGCCGACCTCGTCGTCATCGAGACGATGGGCGACAGCTACGAGCTCAAGGCCGCCGTCCTCGCCGCAAAGGAGAACTGTGCTCTTCCAATAATCGCTACGGCGGCCTACGACGAAAAGGCCCGGCTGCTAACCGGCGGCACGCCGGAATCCGTGACCGCGCTGCTCGAGGGCCTGGGCGTGGACGCCCTCGGCCTCAACTGCGGCCTCGGCCCGGCGGAGATGCTGCCGATAGCCGAGCGGCTGGCCGCGGCGGCCAGCCTCCCCGTCGCAGCCGCGCCGAACGCGGGCCTCCCGCGCTCCGTGGACGGGCAGACGGTGTTCGACCTCGGCCCGGAGGACTTCGCCCGGGGCATGAGGGCCATCGCCGAAACCGGAGCGCAGCTCCTCGGCGGCTGCTGCGGCACCACGCCGGAGCACATCGCCGCCCTCGTCCGCGAGTGCCGCGACCTCCCCTTCACGCCCGTGACGAGAAAGCGCCGCACAGTCGTTTCCTCCTTCTCCACGGCGGTGGAGATAGGCCCCGCCCCCGTCATCGTCGGCGAGCGCATAAATCCCACGGGCAAGCCCAAGCTCAAGGAGGCGCTCCGCAGCGCGAACATGGATTACATCCTCGCCGAGGGCGCGGCGCAGGAGGACGCGGGCGCACACATACTGGACGTGAACGTCGGCCTGCCCGGCGTGGACGAGCCCGAGATGCTCGAGCGCGCGGTCTGCGCCCTGCAGAGCGTGACCGGCCTGCCCCTGCAGCTCGACAGCTCGGACCCCCGCGCGCTCGAGCGCGCGATGCGGCGCTATAACGGCAAGCCGATGATAAATTCCGTGAGCGCCAAGGCCGAGAGCATGGCCGCGGTGTTCCCGCTGGTGAAGAAGTACGGCGGCGTTGTCGTCGGTCTCGCCCTCGACGAGAGCGGCATCCCCGAGACCGCCGAGGGCCGCGTCGAGTGCGCCGAGCTCATATACGACACCGCGGCGGAGTACGGCATCGCGCGCGAGGACGTGGTCATCGACACGCTGACGCTAACCGTCTCCTCCGAGCCGCAGGCGGCGCAGGTGACGCTCGAGGCGCTCGGGCGCATACACGACATGGGCGGGCACACCATCCTAGGCGTGTCCAACGTGAGCTTCGGCCTGCCCGCGCGGGAGAAGATAAACTCGGCCTTCCTGACCCTGGCGCTCAGCGCCGGGCTGGATTGCGCCATAATGAACCCGCTCTCGGCCGCGATGATGAGCGCCTGGCGCGCCTTCGCCGTGCTGACAGCGCGGGACGCGAGGTGCGAGGACTACATCGCGCACGAGTCGAACGCGGAGCCGCCCAAACCGGCGGCGGCCTCCGGCATCTCCCTCGGCGGCTGCATAGAAAAGGGCCTCACCGACGCCGCCTCCGCCGAGGCAAAGCGCCTCGTCGCCGCGGGGGCCGAGCCGCTCGAGGTCATAAACAGCGAGCTCATCCCGGCGCTCGACCGCGTGGGCAAGGGCTTCGAGGCGGGCACGCTCTATCTCCCGCAGCTGCTGATGAGCGCGGAGGCCGCAGGCGCGGCCTTTGAGGCGCTCAAGTCCGGCATGAAGGGCGAGCGCGGCAGCGAGTACCCCGGCAGGATAGTCATCGCCACCGTGCGCGGCGACATCCACGACATCGGCAAGAACATCGTGCGCACCCTGCTTGAAAACTACGGCTTTTCCGTCACCGATCTGGGCAAGGACGTCCCGCCCGAGGCTGTGCTGGAGGCGGCCAACGCCCCGGACGTGCGCCTCGTCGGCCTCTCGGCGCTGATGACCACCACCGTCGCCTCCATGGCCGAGACGATAAAGCTACTGAAAAGCCGCCTGCCCGGCATAAAGATAATGGTCGGCGGCGCGGTGCTCAACGAGGAGTACGCCCGCGAGATCGGCGCCGACTTCTACGCCCGCGACGCCATGGCCTCCGTGCGCTACGCCCGCGAGATATGCAAATGAAAAAGCCGCCCGGCGGAAAACTCCGCCGGGCGGTGTTTTATTCCCCGTGCGCCCTGAGATACGCGCCGCGCACGTCCTCGGGCATGTCCTCGGGCCGCATTTGGGCGAGGCGGTCCTCGTTTCCGTCGTGCATCGCCTCCGTGTAGTACCAGCACTTGAAGCGCAGCATGTCCAGCACGCGTTCCAGGCGCGCTATCTCCGCCTCCACGGCGGCGTGCTGCGTCTCAAAGAGCTCCAGCCGCTGCGGATAGGTCGAGCTCCCCTCCATGCACCAGTCCATGAAGCGCTTGATGTCCCGTATCTCCAGCCCCGAGCGCTTGAGGCACTCTATGACCCGCAGCGCCTCTATCTCCCGCTCGCCGAAGCGCCGCATCCCCGAGGCGCGCTCCATCTGCGGGAACAGCCCCTCCTTGTCGTAATACCGCAGCGTCGAGACCGGCAAGCCGAACATCTCAGACACCTGGCCTATCGTGTACATACCCCGCGCCTCCGAAAAAATTTTAAAATAAGTCTTGACCTGAAGTCAGCTTTAAGTATTACACTGATGATAACAGGACAGACTTCAGCTGTCAAGCGTAAAGGAGAATGTTAAAATGCAAAAGCTCACTTTGACGGATAAATGGGACAAGACCTTCCCGCTGGACGAGCGGGTGCACCACGAGAAGGTGACCTTCCACAACCGCTACGGCATAACGCTGGCGGCGGACCTGTACGCCCCGAAGGGGGAGACGGGCCCCTTTGCGGCCATAGCGGTGAGCGGCCCCTTCGGCGCGGTGAAGGAGCAGTCCTCGGGGCTGTACGCGCAGGAGATGGCCATTCGCGGGTTCCTGACCATCGCCTTTGACCCCTCGTTCACGGGCGAGAGCGGCGGTGAGCCGCGGAATGTGGCCTCGCCGGACATCAACACGGAGGACTTCCAGGCGGCGGTGGACTATCTCTCGACCAGGCCGGACGTGGACCCGGAGCGCGTCGGCATAATCGGCATCTGCGGCTGGGGCGGCATGGCGCTCAACGCGGCGGCGATAGACACGCGCATCAAGGCGACGGCGGCGATGACGATGTACGACATGACGCGCGTGACGGCAAAGGGCTATTTTGACTCCGAGGACAGCGAGGAGGCGCGGCATGCCAAGCGCGTCGCGATGAACGCCCAGCGCACCGAGGACTACAAGAACGGCACCTACGCCCGCGCCGGCGGCGTGGTGGACCCCCTGCCCGAGGACGCGCCGTTCTTCGTGCGCGACTACTACGCCTACTACAAGACCCCGCGCGGCTATCACGAGCGCTCGCTTAACTCCAACGAGGGCTGGAACGTGACGTCAGCGCTGTCGTTTTTGAACATGCCGATACTCCAGTACAGCGACGAGATACGCAGCGCGGTGCTGGTTGTGCACGGCGAAAAGGCTCACTCGTGCTATTTCTCCCGCGACGCCTTTGCGAAGCTGCGCGGCGAAAATAAGGAGCTCATGATAATCCCCGGCGCAGTCCATACGGACCTGTACGACCGGAAGGACATCATTCCCTTCGATAAGCTCGAGAGCTTCTTCCGCCAGTACCTAGCCTGACCCGCGCCCCTCTGCGCGAAGCGCGTTTGAAAGTTTCGCCCGCCTTTTCAAAGGCGGCAAAGCCTCTGGCCGCGCTCCGCAGAGCGCGGAATCCCCTTTTTGCTCTCATAAGATCAGGAAGGGGGTCCAAGGGGGAAACCCTATCAAGGGGTTTCCCCCTTTTCTTTTCGTTTCTACGTGTGCGCCGTTTCATTTGGCAATAGCCCTCGCTGGCCCTGCCCGTTCCACCCCGTTTCTTTGCGCAAGAGCAAAGAAATGGGGTGGAGCCCCAAAGAAACGCGCTTATGGGT
>ENA-UBIJ01000887-UBIJ01000887.1-human-gut-metagenome-genome-assembly--contig:-NODE-887-length-11525-cov-7.879512_pt1 | contig 11525 bp, 14 predicted proteins | sample MGYA00244944_ERZ654876 | MGnify/ENA primary metagenome ERZ654876 (study PRJEB26926, sample SAMN06164748) | human gut metagenome | biome: ENVO:00009003; feature: ENVO:2100002; material: ENVO:00002003...
GTAATCGCATCTGCACCGGCCTCGTCACAGGCCCGGGCGATGGTCTCCGTATCCTCGTCATCCGTGTGGGCCAGATTCTCCCGAGAGAGGCACATGCCGACGGTCTTGATGCCGGCCTCACCGGCGTAGTGGCTGCCGTTGGTGCGGAAGCTGTACTGAGTGACCTCCGGTGTTTGGCCCGCAGCTCCGCCAGGTTCGTCTCCACATTGGTATGGCAGATTTATTTAGGAAATGGGAAATAGGCGGCTCCAGATCTTCCGGCTGACAACCCGCCTCCACGATCAATTTGGCCGGCAGATAATCCACGCAGAAGATCGCCGGCTTCCCGTCGGCACAGAGCGGCCGGGAGACCCGCAAAACCTCGTTCCCCTTCTGTATTTAAAATTTCCTTCCAAATAGGCTCCACCTTTTAAAGCTATCATTCCCCCTAGAGTTTGTCAATAGGTAAGGTGAGAATATGGAAAACAGAAACGATGGAATCATCTTTAATCCGAATCTGATATGGCTGCCTACACCGCCACGAATGGAAAGCGCCGAGGATTTTGCGTATGTTGATGCGTTCCTTCCTGACAGCACCGGAGAGCGTATTGAGGACGGAAAATTGCAGCTTTACGGCATCGGCAATTACACAATGAAAATCGGCGGTACAGTCTATGAGGTATCCACCCATTTCAGTACCGACGGTAAGCAAAGCGTGCTGCAGCAGTTCCGTGACCTGCTGCTTTCACAAAAGCTGATATAACCGCATAATCGAAAAAGGCAACCAGGCATAGTAAAATACACTTGCCTTTGCTATGCCCCGTTGTCGGAAAGGAGCATTTTACTATGGCAACAGCAAACAAAACCATAGGTCAAAAGGAAGAACTCATTATATCTCCATCCGTCTATATTTCGGCGCAAACACTACATGGTATTGACAACGCCAGCTGGTATGTTCTAAACTACTTACATCTACTTCTTTCATGAATTAGTCTCCTTGTTTTTGTAAGTTTTGGTCGGCAAACCTCATCCTTACTCTAACTCGGAGACTTTTTCTTGTCTACTTCTCCCCTCGCCATAGGCTATTTTTTTCCCCCGCTCTGCCGGGGGTTGCCATTGGTAGCCAATACGAAAAGGATGAACAGCCGAAGCTGTTCGTCCTTCCCACTCCATGGGGCTGTAACGACCGGTATCCCCAAGCTCCTTTGCAATGGCGAGAGCGTCAGGATAAAATAACGGTCGTCCTGCGTTTTATCCCGCATGTAAAAATAATCTCCATCATTTTTCTCAGAGTAATAAGGAATGACATATTTGCAGGGTAGCTTGTAGCCCTTCGTGCTTTTTGCGTTCCCGGTTTCGCAGCCGTGGAGCGTTTCACATTCTGCCAGCAGCTCCTGTCCTGCAGCGACTCGTTGGCAGCGTTGACGATGGCGTCAACCTTCGTTTTTGTGATGTCATTTCTGACGATTTGAAGCGGCAGATTCAATCCCCATCCTATCAAAGGGGCATCGGTGTCCGGGCGATCAGAATGACCGCCAGAATCGCCCCCACAAATGCCGCAGCCCCTACGACCGTCAACACCTTTTTGCCGAGGTTCTTCTTCGCTGCCTTGCAGGTCAGCGCGGCGCAAGCCATGCAGACAGCCGCAGCCACAAGTGCAATGCCCAGCGTTTCCCATAGCCAGGATAGTTCATATAGGATTCTCATGCGTCTATCATCTCCTGTTCGTTAAACTGGAAGTTATCACTCTGTCAGTCGATTCTCCTCACCCCAAACGCAGAGCTGATCCAGCACAATCATCAGCGATTTCCCACGCTCCGAAAGTGCATATTCTACCTTCGGCGGGATCTGCGGATACTCGGTGCGGACGATCAGTTTGTCGGCTTCCAGCTCCTTGAGATTCGTGCTGAGGGTCTTGTCGGAAATGGTTTTCAGATACCGTTTCAGTTCATTGAATCGCACCGTCTCAAACTCCATCAGGCAGTAAAGAATGACCATCTTGTGCTTGCCGGAGATCAGCGACAGCGTGTAGGCAAAGCCGGTGTCCTCGAAATTGGCGTTCTCGATATAATTCTTTATCATTTCACTTTCTCCTAAGATAGTACCTATCATAATTATCAGTACTTGAATTTATAATTTGCATGGATATAATTATAAGCAGGATGAACAGTCCTGTCAATCTGATCACAAGGAGAAGTTATCATGAGAACAAAACTGAAAATCACCGAGGGTATTTTCCCAATGCCGGTTCTGATGGTTGCGACTTATAACGAGGACGGCAGCGTGAATGTCATGAATGCCGCATGGGGCACTATGCAGGAACGGGACACCGTTGCGCTGAATCTCACCGAAACCCATAAGACCGTGCAGAACATCAAGGCGCGGGGCGCATTCACCGTCAGCATTGCCGATGCTGCGCACATGGTCGAAGCAGACTATTTCGGCGTGGAGTCCGGCAACAAGGTAGCCGACAAATTTGCCCGCAGCGGTCTGACCGCCAGCAAAGCAGAAACTGTAGATGCCCCTGTCATCAACGAGTTCCCGCTCTGCCTGGAGTGCAGGTTCATCGAGTATCAGAACAATGAATACGGATGCGGCGTCATCGGCAAGGTGATCAATGTCACTGCCGATGAAAGCGTTATGGTGGACGGAAAAATTGATATGTCTAAGGTCAATGCCATCGCATTTGACCCCTACACCCACGGTTATTACAAGGTCACCGAGCGTGTGGGCGAGGCGTTCCACGACGGCTTGAAGCTGAAAAAGTAAGGTGTGCAAAGAAGGAGCTTTCGCATAAGCGAAGGCTCCTTCTTAAAATATGTGGATTTCACAAATTCCGATTTATACGCTTCTCATAGTCCAAGTCCATCAACCCACGCCGCAAGCTCATTATGTCCGACGCTATCGCACAGACTGCTTGAACCGGCGGAACGCGCCTTTTCCCCGGATGGCATAGGCAAGTTCCTCCTGCACCTTTCCGGAAGAGAGCCGGTCAATGAAAGCCTCCATCATACGGTATTGATGAATCTCATACTTGGTCGGAAAGCGAAGAAACCGCTCCGGCGTATTTTCCATTTCAGCGGCAAGAGCTTTGTATTCCTCCATCAGATCAGCCATCAATGGGTCGGCAAGATAGACGGTCTTGCGGTCTTTGTGTCCCAGAAGCTCGTGAAGACTTCGTTTGCTTCTTCGATTGCCTGAATGACCTGTTTTATCATAATTATTACGGTTCTTTGCCAAAAAAGTTCTCGGTAACACCGGGGGCTTTTTTGGCAGCCGGCCGTGCTTTCTGAGCGCCCATTTTCTCCTTAAATCCGGCAGGCGCGAAATAAGGTGAAAACAGCACTTAAATTGTGAACATTTTATGAACGAGCGTAAAAAAGTGCGCATATCGCTTGCGCTCTCGGAAAATCAATGATATATATTCTATATATGTCATAATGTATACAAATGCGTAGAATAATATGGTTTCTGCCGGGGTTCGCTTGCCCGGGACATCGCGGAAACAGGGGAAAGGCGGCACGACAGTGACAGAGAAGGAACTGAGAAAATTAAACCGCGCAGAGCTATTGGAAATGCTTATTGCGCAGAGCAAGAAGCTCAACCGCGTGGAGGAGGAGCTGTCGGCCGCCCAAAAAGAACTGGAACGGCGTAAGATTGCCATCACCACCTCCGGCTCACTGGCAGAGGCGGCCCTGAAGCTAAACGGCATCTTTGAGGCAGCCGACCAAGCAGCCGCGCAGTATCTGGATAGCCTCCGGGAGCAGGAGAGCAACGCCGAGCGCATTATTGCCGAGGCCGAGGCCAAGGCTCACGAGATCATCAATGCCGCCGAGGTGCAGCGGCAGGCTATTCTCGCCGATGCGGACAAGGAAGCCAAGCGGCGCATTGAACTCTTTGACCAGCAGTTCAAGGAATTTTTGAACACGCACACCTGATTGAGGAGAAAGGGCCGTATGAAACCAGAAAACAAAGCAACCGATACGGCTGTGCCCTCCGTGGACGAGCTCACTGGCGAACTCAACCGAGAAAAATATCACAGCCGATACAAAAAGCTGCTGCGCAGCACCATCTATACGCTGGTGATCGTGGCCGCGATCAGTGTGCTGGTGGCTACGCTGCTGCTGCCGGTTTTGCAGATATACGGCACCTCCATGAACCCGAACCTGCACGAGGGGGAGATCGTGGTGTCGGTGAAGTCTCCACAGTTCAAAACCGGTGACATAATCGCCTTTTACTATAACAACCGCGTTCTTGTCAAGCGCATTATCGGCTGCCCCGGCGACAGCGTTGTCATCACCGACAGCGGCGACGTATATGTGAACAATACCATGCTGGATGAGCCGTACCTAACCGAAAAATCCTATGGCACCGCCGACATTGAATATCCGTACACCGTACCTCAGAATTCCTTTTTCGTCCTGGGCGACCACCGGGAAAGCAGCGTGGACTCCCGGTCGTCCCTGGTGGGCTGCGTGGAAAAAGAAGAAATCATAGGCAAAATCGTTTTCAGAGTGTGGCCGATCAAGCGGATCGGTTCCGTGGACTAACATCGCCTGGAAATACGGGGAGAAATTTGCATGAACAGGGACATTCATTCGCAGGCTGAACAGCTGAACAAGAAGCACCGCCGGAAGCGCACCTGGTACAAGATCTTATCTGTGCCCATATGCCTTGTGGTCTTTGTGACGACGTATGCGCTCATTCTGCCGGCTATCACCATGGAATCCACGCCGGATACCTACTGCGGCATTGCCGAGCACGTCCACACGGACGATTGCTACGAGCTTCCCGGTACGCCGGCCCACAAGGAGATCCAATGCACTGCCGGGGCCGATCTGGGCCAGGGCGAGTACATCGTCCACAAGCACGACAGCTTCTGTTTTGATGATAGCGGTGAGTTGCTGTGTGCGCTGGCTGAGCAGGACGAGCACGTCCACACAGACGCATGCTATGACGGTGACAGCCTAATCTGCGGTCTGGTTACGGGGATCGTACACCAGCACACGGCGGATTGCGTCATATCCGTTCCCGCCACCGAGCCCCAGGGCCTGGTGTGTACCGTGGAGGAGCATAAGCATACGGAAGCATGCTTCATGAATCCGGAGGGCGAGGCACCAAGCGGCGAGACCGGCGGTGATGTCCCCGCTGACAAAACGCCAGCCAGCGATGTCCCCACCGGGGACGATCCCTCCAATGAGACACCCAGGGGAGATGTCCCCACCGATGCAGCCCAAGGCGGCAATGTGCCGGGGGATGCAGTTCGGAGCACCGGTGCAGCAAACGGCGATACGCCCGAGGACGACGCGGCGGTCAACAGCACCCCGGCCCGGGCGCCTGCCGCCAGCGGCCTTATCACAGATGTGACCCTTACCATCAATGACAATGTTTCCGCTTCCGGCTGCTATGAGGTTGCCGTCACCGGCGGTGCTGCGGCGCTGGAGGGAAAAACCGTCCGGTATCTGTGGTATAAGAGCACCGACGGCGGAGCGACCTATACGGCCGTAAAGGCGAAAAACTTTACTGTTGGCAGCAACACCGTGTCCAACATCAGCGGGGACCGTGGCGAAAAGCTGTTCCTGGCCCTGGACGGCGGAACCGTCAGCGACACGCTAACCTCCGTGACATACAAGGCCGTACTGAAGGTGGACGGCACCGAATATAACAGCGTGTCGGCTGCCCGCACCAACACCACCTATCAGGCCTCCGTTCTGAACGGCAGCTTTGAGGCACCGGATCTGACCAATCACGAGTACCAGGAATTTGTGCCCGAGGGAACTGCGGGTCTATTTTGGAAAACCACCGGTGAGAATACCGAGGGCAACCAGCATGTATATGGCGGAAGCGCTACCGCCGCAAATGATAAAAAGCACTACATCGAAATCGTTGACACGAGCGACGGGGCCCATAAGACGAATGCAGCCAACTGGCATAATCAAGGCTCTGCAACGAACGGAAAACAGTACGCCGAGATCAACGCCGGCGCTGCAGGTGCGCTGTATCAAACCATAGCGACCATCCCGGGGACGACCATGTATTGGTCCGTGGACCACTGTGGCCGCAACGGAACGGATACCATGGCTGTAGTCATGATGCCGGAAAGCAGAGCAAAGAACATCACCACACAGACGCAGCTGCAGCAGGTGCTGAATAATCCAGGCAATTATGATGCTACGGTTGAAAGTGATCTATCCGCCCAAAAAGGCGTGTGGACCACACATTCCGGACAGTACACCATCCCGGAAGGGCAGTATGAGACCAGATTCTTCTTCATGGCTGTAAGCACGTCCGATAACAATCCATACGTCGGCAACCACATCGACAACGTGTGGTTCAGCCAGCAGATCCCGCCGGTTTCCTCGGAAAAGCCCTATTTCACGCTGACAAAGCATGTGGTGGGTCCCCTGACGGAGGATGACCTGCAGCTGCTATCCGGAAAGCTGACCTTTATGGTTCAAAGGTCCACTAACAGCAGCTTTACCAATCCCGAAACCGTCAAGACGTACACCGCCACAAATTTGGGCAGCTGGACGCCCAACGAAGATGGCTCCTGGACACTGTCCGCCCGTATCTCCATGAAGGATCAGGAGCTCGGCGATTACTACAGGATTGCAGAGAGCGGCGCAGAGCTGGATGGGTTTAACCTGACTATGACGGATACGAACGCCGCCGTGCTGCTGCAGAACACCACAGACACGGGCTTTACCTTCACCAACACCTATGCGGATGCCGGGCGAGCCCTGACGCTAAAGAAAATCGTGAGCGCTCCCGACACCACAGGCAGCTTTACCTTTACCGTTTCCTATACGGATGCCGGCGGCAAGCCGAAGACAGAAAGCGTTACTCTGAAAAACGGCGAGTCGACCACCATCACGGGCATCCCCAAGGGTGTCCAGGTCACCGTGACGGAAACCACCACAGACGGCTACACCGTTATTATGAAGGATCCCAGCACCGTCACCGTCCTCGCCGGGAGCAGCAGCTATACCTTTACTATGAGCGATGACACGGCCATGGATATCTACAATACATCCATCGTTGCACTGCCGGAAACCGGCGGCATCGGACGGGGAATCTTTCTGTATGCCGGAATCGGTCTGATGCTCACTGCCGTTATTACAGGATGTCTTCTGAGGCGCAAGTACGGAAAGGAGGGTGATTAACGCTTTTGTTTCCTCTCCTGCCCACGCAAAATATATCTGTACCCGCGCCGTAGGAACTATCCGTTTCTATCAAACTACTTTAAATCAGAAAGGATACGCACGATGAAAACGATGAGAAAGCTTTTCACGGTTTTGCTGGCCCTGGCCATGACGCTGGCTCTGGCTGTGTCCGCCTTTGCAGCAGACACCGGCAGCATCACCATTACCAATCCCCAGGGGGATCACACCTACACCGCCTACAAGATCTTTGACGTGACCTACACCGCTGACGGGGTGAACTACTCCTACACCATCAGCGATACTGACGCCGCCTTTTCTACCGTCAAGGCATACGCCGATGTGGCCGCCAACGGCCTCAACCTAACAGCCGTTGCTAACACGAACAAGTATAATGTGAGCATCGGCGCCGGCTTCTCCGCCGCCTCCTTTGCCCAGTATCTGAAAACGAATGTGGGTTCTCTCGGCACCGGCACCGCCTTTACCAAGGTTGGTGACACCATGAAGGCCTCCGACCTTGCCCTGGGCTATTACTTTGTATCCGGCACCAGCGGCACTGTCTGCGAGCTGGCTACTGCCAAGGATATTCAGATTCGCGACAAGAACGAAGTGCCGCAGATCGAAAAGGTTGTGGATGACAACGACGGCACTGTGGAAATCGGTCAAGTGCTCACCTACACCATCACCGGCAAGGTCCCCTCCACCAAGGGCTACACCGAGTTTACCTATCAGGTGACAGATACCATGACCGAGGGGCTGACCTTCAACAAGGACGTCAAGGTCACCATCGGCGGCGTGGATGTGACTGCCGCTGCGACTATCACCAACAATGAGAACAGCTTTGTGGCCAGCGTCAATATGATGAACTATCAAGATCAGATCGACGCACCTGTAGTCATCACCTACACTGCCACCGTCAACGAGAAAGCCATCCAGCGCGAAAAGGAAACCAACGCCGCTACGCTCAAGTACAGCAACAACCCCGCTGACAAAACCACTTTTGAGGAATCCAGCGTGGAAGTGGATGTGTTCTCCTTCAATATTGTCATCAATAAGTACGCAGCCAACAATGCAGAAACCAAGCTGGAGGGCGCCAAGTTCGTGCTGAAGAACAATGAGGGCAAGTACTATAAGTATGACGCCGCTACCAAGGCCGTCACTTGGGTCGCTGCCAAGGCCGATGCCACTGAGGTCAGCACCGATGCTAACGGCGCTGCGCGCTTTGACGGGCTGCAGGCCGGTACTTACAGCCTGGAGGAGACCGTCGCCCCCGCCGGCTACAACCAGCTTACCAAGGACATCACCATCGTGCTGGACAAGAACGGCTCTGCGACCATCGACGGCGCTGCCTCCGCTCCCGGAGCTGCCCATTCCCTGACTACGGGCGTTGCCAACTCCACCGGCACCGTGCTGCCCGAAACCGGCGGCACCGGCACCGTGATCTTTGTGGCCCTGGGCGCTCTGGCTGTCATCTGCGCAGGCGTATTCCTGGTGACCAACAAGAGAATGAGCAAGGAATCCTTCTGATCCTGCATCCCTGACACACTGCACCGCCATGGGAGGCGGAGGTTCGCCTCCGCCCTCCCGATGGCATATCCTTTTCCAAGGCGGACGCATCCGAATACACCCGACACCGCCTATTGCAGGCGGCCGGGCAGCCGTGTGTTCGGCTTCGTGCGCCCTGGAACGCAACAGGAGATGAACCCGTGAGAAAGCGAAAAGTAATCACCTTAATACTGCTGGGCGTTTTCCTGGCGGGCCTCTCTCTCCTGCTGTATCCGTCCGTCAGCAGCTACTGGAACTCCATCACACAATCCAGGGCCATCGTGGACTATGACACCATTGTCAAGAGTCTGTCGCCTAAGGACTATACCGCCTATTTTGAGCGGGCGGAGGAATACAATAGCGAGCTGAAGGCGCTGCCATTCCCGCTGACGGAATACCAGCAGATCAGCGGATATGATGATTGCCTCAATGCCGCCGGCGATGGCGTCATCGGCTATATCGATATCGACAAGATCCAGGTGAAGCTGCCCATCTATCACGGCACGGACCCCTCAATGCTGAACCATGCCTGCGGACACATTCAAGGCAGCAGCTTTCCTATTGCAGGAAAGGGTACCCATGCGGCTATCTCGGCACACCGGGGCCTGCCCAGCGCAAAGCTGTTCTCGGATCTGGACAAGCTGGAGGTGGGCGACACCTTCCGGATCACGGTGCTGGACAAGACCTTTATTTATGAGGTGGATCAAATTAAAACCGTCCTGCCGGACGATGTGAGCGACCTGCTCATCGACGAGGAGAAGGAACTCTGCACCCTGGTCACCTGCACGCCCTATGGCATCAATTCCCATCGGCTGCTGGTGCGCGGACACAGGATCGAATCTGAGGATATGCGCTCCTTTGGGGCTATATCGGATGCGTTTATCATCGATCGGCTGATCGTTACACCGGTGGTGGCAATGCCCATCATCCTGCTGCTCATTCTGTACGTCTGCTTTAAGCCTGCGAAGCGGAAGCTTCCCATCAATGACGAGGGAGAACTGATATGAAAAGAATAAGCTACCGGATCGCAAACTTTATACTGATTGCTGCACTGCTCCTGTCGGGAGCAGTGACCGCCCACGCCGCCTCCACCACGGAGGCCAGTGAAAAGGTGCAGCTACGCAGTGATTGCGCCCTGGACGTGACCTATTCCTCCGAGGGAATGGTCTTTGCCGGGCAAGACATCAAGCTCTGGCACATTGCAGACATTACCGAGGATGCGCAGTATACTTTGGCCGGGAGCTTCCGGTCATACCCCATCCAGGTCACCGGCACCTCCTCTCAGAGCGAGTGGGATGAAATGACCATCACTCTGAACTCCTATATTCTCGCCGATGGCATCGCGGCTGACCAAACTGCCAAAACCGATGCGATGGGCAAGGTCGTCTTTGATAATCTTACTGCGGGCATATACCTGGTTTCCTCCGTGCGCACAGAGCAGGATGGCAAATACTATGTGTTTGAATCCTTCCTGGCGGCCGTGCCGGGGGTGGACAGTGAGGGGCAGTGGGTGTATTCCGTCTCCGCAAGGCCAAAAATGAGTGTACACACACCAGCAAAGGGCGAGGTCACCTATAAAGCGGTGAAGGCCTGGAGGGATGGCGGCCAGGACCGCCCGGTTAGCGTCTCTGTGGAGGTTCGCAGGGACGGACAGCTGCAGCAGTCCGTGACCCTCAGCGCTGAAAACAACTGGATGTACACATGGAAGGCTGTTGATGATGGCAGCGTATGGACCGTGAACGAAGTGAATGTGCCAGAGGGTTATACGGTGGGCATTCAGCGCAGCGGCGATACCTTCAGCATTACCAACACCAAGCCGGAGACGCCTGCAGGAAATCATCCGCAGACCGGCGACACAGCCAATATGACCCTGTATGTGCTCTTGATGGCTGCATCCGGGCTGGCGCTGCTGGTGGTGGGCATCGTGTTGAGGAAGAAGTCCCGTGCGAAGTAAAGGGCTTTCCATCCTTCTTGTTGCGCTGGGCGTTTTGCTGCTGGGCGCTGCGGCGGTATTATTCGTCGTGCGACAGGCGCAGGATAAGCAAAGGGCAGCTGACATTCCCTCTCTGATTGAAAAAATCGAAGCAGCTCTGCCGGAGCGCTCAGCGGGTGTTATCGAAAATCGCGCTGACAGCGCCATGGCTGCCGTGGAGATCGACGGAATTGATGTAATCGGCCTGCTGGAGCTCCCGGGCCGAGGCATTAAGCTGCCAGTAAGCGCAGAATGGGACAGCTCCGAGCAGAGCTTTCGTCCAGCCAGGTTTATGGGCAGCGTGTATGACGCTACGTTGATCGTGGGGGGGCGCTGCGAGGATGGCAATTTCGATTTTATCGATCAGCTGGACGCCGGCGAGGAGCTTACCTTCACCGACATGACCGGAAGGGTATTCCGGTATACGGTGCGTAAAATTCGCCACGCTGATAATGCCAGAGCCGAAACCTTGGCTGACTCAGAGAGCGCGCTTACCCTGTTTGTGAAAAAAAATGGAGCTTTTCTCATCGTCCGATGTGCAGCGGCATAGTATTCTCCTTAATAGGAGGTGCAGAACAGCCCCTGTAGACAATGGCAAGCTGCGTCGTCCCACGCGATGCCGCTATGATTCATTATTTAACTTTTTGTTTATAACCCATGAAGGGCCACAGCTGTAGATAGCTGCCCTACCCGGAGGTCGATGGCCAGGTGCAGCGCACCTGATACCCGGCAAAACAAAGCTGAAATATCTGTACCTCTGTATCCCCTGCTGAAAAAGCAGCCAACGCCATATGCGTTGGCTGCTTACAGCGTGTCAAAAAAGCCTCGCAGAGTTTGCCGCCCGCAGGCGGCAAAGAAATAAAATCATT
>ENA-UBIJ01000903-UBIJ01000903.1-human-gut-metagenome-genome-assembly--contig:-NODE-903-length-11285-cov-7.899644_pt1 | contig 11285 bp, 11 predicted proteins | sample MGYA00244944_ERZ654876 | MGnify/ENA primary metagenome ERZ654876 (study PRJEB26926, sample SAMN06164748) | human gut metagenome | biome: ENVO:00009003; feature: ENVO:2100002; material: ENVO:00002003...
CCTCTTGTTATGCTTCCGTAGGGGCCGATGCCCACATCGGCCCGCCGTACCGCACTACCTGTAACCGTCCGTAGGGGCCGGCGTCCTCGACGGCCCGTTTTGCCGCACCTTCTTGTAACGCTTCCGTAGGGGCCGATGCCCACATCGGCCCGCCCCACCGCACTACCTGTAACCGTCCGTAGGGGCCGGCGTCCCCGACGGCCCGTTTTGCCGCACCTCTTGTTATGCTTCCGTAGGGGCCGATGCCCACATCGGCCCGCCGTACCGCACCATCAATAATGCTTCCGTAGCGGCGGACGGCTCTGTCCGCCCCCTACGCCTTACCGCACGATTTTATAATAGGTCCGGGCCGTGGCCATATAGATCAGCGTGTACACCGCCGCAAATACCCCGAAGGTGACAAGCGAGCAGACCACAAACAAGCTCGTGCTGGACAAAAGCAAAATGTGCAGCACCTTCTCCAAAATAGGAAATGCAAAGGCCAAATGCATCCCCGCCACCACCAGCGGCAGGAAAAATACCAGCAGCACCTGGCTGTTGATGGTGCTTTTCACCTCCCGGCGGCTCATACCCACCTTCTGCATGATCTGGAACCGGACCCGATCCTCGTAGCCCTCGGAGATCTGCTTGTAATACACGATCAGCACCGTGGCAAACAGGCACACCAGCCCCAAGATAATGCCCAGAAACAGCAGGGCGCCGCACATGGCCGTCACGGACTCCCGGGCGCCCCACACGGTGTTGCCTCTGATGACCAGACTTTCACCCGGCTCCTGCTGCTGGGGAAAGGCCGCCTCCTTCAGGTACTCCTCCACATCCCGCTCCAGCTTTTCTCCTACATCACCGTTCGCTCCCCGGCCCGCAAAGCTGGCCGCAATGCGCCGGGTGTAGTCCGAGGCCGCCTCGCCGTAAGCCGCTTTCTGCTGGTCGAAAATGTGCGCCAGCACACTCTCGTCCTCCACCACGATGCCGTAGCTGTTGGTGGCCGCCGCCTCCATGCCGGAGGAAATGGGAAACAGCGGGATGGTGGTCTTGATTTGATAGGTGTCCTCCCCGATGGTAAGCGTCGGCCGGTCAAACCCGCTCTGGCGGATGTCCATAGGACACACGGCGATCTCGTCCTTCGCCAGGTTCAAAGCCTCCCCGCCCAGGCTGCGGTACATCTCCTCGGTGATATAGGTAATGACGCTGAGCCCCTTGAGGTTGTCGGCGGCGTTGCCGCTCACCCGCTCACAGGTCAGGGTGTCGTTTTCGTAGATATAAGAGACCGTCAGATACTCCTGGAGGGCTATCTCCTTTATGGTCAGGCCGTTTTTTTCCGCCCCCTGCTCCACGGCCCGGAGCATGGTCTCCCGGGGCATATCCTCCGAGTGCAGCAGCTGGCCCTCGTCGCTCCACTGCAGATACCGCGCGGAGAGATAATAATCCTGGGGGTAGTTCCGCTTCACTGTCTCCTCCGCCCCGGCATACAGGCTCACGGTGGTGGAGATCATCACCAGCACCCCCGTGGCCAGAATAGCGATGGAGGCCAGGCCCACGGCGTTCTGCTTCATGCGGTAGAGAAGACCCGAAACGGCAGGCATGTGTTTTTTATTATAATAGAACCTTTTGTCCTTTTTCAAGGCCTTCAGCACAAAAATACTCCCGGCCACGAACAAAAAGTAGGTGCCGATGATCACCAGTATCACCGCCACGAAGAACAGGACAAGGGCCTTCAGGGGGTTCTGGGTGGTAAGGGAGATGTAATAGCCCCCGCCCAGGGCCAGCAGGCCCAGCACCAGCAGCGGCCACTTGACCTTGGGCTCCCGCTCGCCCACATTGGCAGAGGAGAGCATCTCCACAGGCTTGAGGCGGGCGATGGTCACGCAGTTGACGCCGTAGGCCACCACATCCAGCACCAGGAAGAAGGCCCCGGACAGGGCCAGACTCCTGGCGTTTATAAAGTAAAAGCCCAAAACGATCTCCGCGTTCAGCAGCTGGCAGATGAGCAGGGAGCAGAGCTTGTAAAACAGCACCCCTATTGCAAGCCCCAGCACCACGGATGCCAGGCTGCAGAGGGCTGTTTCGTGGAAAAGCACCCGGCAGATGTGCCGCTTTTCCAGGCCCAAAATATTATAAACGCCAAACTCACGCTTGCGCTGCTTCATGAGAAAGCTGTTGATATAAAACAGCAGAATTACCGACAGCAGCATCATCACTACCACGCCGATGGACATGAACACCTCAATGTATTGCCCGCCCCGCAGCTGCAGGATGCGCTCGTCCGCCCGGAGGGTGAATACAATGTAAAACACGCACAAAAGCCCCGCCTCGGACAGAATACGCGGAAGGAAAAACCGGCGGTTCTTGCTGATGTTGCTCCGGGCCAGCTTCAGAAAAAATCCCGTTTTCATTCAGCGTCCCTCCCTGTGCGGAGCATGGTCAGGGTATCGCTGATCTTTTTATAGAGTTGCTGATCGCTGCACTCACCCCGGTAAATTTGGTGGAACACCACACCGTCCCGGATGAACAGCACCCGCCCGGCGTGGGAGGCGGCATCCACGGAGTGGGTGACCATGAGGATGGTCTGACCCTGGCCATTGACCTTTTCAAACATCCGCAAAAGATCCGCCGAGGACGCGGAATCCAGGGCCCCGGTGGGCTCGTCCGCCAAGAGCAGCTTGGGGCCGGCGATCATGGCCCGGGCCACGGCGGAGCGCTGCTTCTGTCCGCCGGATACCTCATAGGGGAACTTGTGCAGGATGTCCTCGATGCCCAGAGACCGGGCCAGGGGCAACAGGGCCTGCTACATCTCCTGCACACCTTTTCCCGCCAAAACCAAGGGCAGGAGGATATTGTCCTTAATGGAAAAGGTATCCAGCAGGTTAAACTCCTGGAATACAAAGCCCAGGTTGTCCCGGCGGAAGGCGGCCAGGTCCCGCTCAGGGATAGTCTCCAGACTTTTGCCTGACAAAAGCACCTCTCCGGCCGTGGGCTTATCCAGGGCCGCCAGAATATTCAGCAGAGTGGTTTTACCGGAGCCGGACTCGCCCATGATGGCCACATACTCCCCCTCCTGCACGGAAAAGGTCACGCCCTTCAGGGCCTGGACCCGGTTGCCGCCTAATCGGGTGGTATACGTTTTTTTAACGTCACTTACCTGTAAAATTTCCATATCGTACCTCCGTAGTTCTTTTTTACAGGCTTATTTTACCGCTCTTTTCTCCCCTGCGCCATTGCATAGGGTGACAGCCCTGTGACAAATTTGTCACAGCCGCTTATGCGCCTGTGGAGCCGTTATTTCTGACGGCTTAAAGCTTGCCCGTCCGTTCCGCCCATACCTGAAAAAAGATTCTTTTTTCATAGCATTTGATATAGTATATTGTCTCTGATAGATACTACTTGCTATACATCATCCAGCGTTATATGCTGCTTCAGCCGTTTGTCAAGTATACCCCTGCAAAGCAGCAGGGACGGAGCTGTGCTCCGTCCCTGCTGCCGCCGGTAAAATGGAGCTGCGCTCTACTCCCCGGTAAAATTCTTTTACCTGCCGCCGCGGCTGCTGAGCTTGCCCAGGTAGCGGTAGATGCTGGCCTCGGAGCTGTGCAGCTCCTTGGCCACAAAGCTCACGGATCCCTTCAGCAAAAATACGCCCTTGCGGTCCAAAATCTCCATGATCTCCATCTTTTCATCCTGGTTCAGCCGGTCCACATCCACAGGATAGTTGGCCACCACCGAAGACACGATGCTGGCGGTGGCGCCGGCGATGGAGGTGGGGAAGCCCTGCTCCCGGGGCGACTCCGAGGGGTCGTTTTCATCCACGATGAGGCTGGTGCCGCTGGGCTCCGCCGGAGTCAGCGCCCCGCCGCACAGATCCATCACCTGCTTGCTCAGCGCCTGGTAACGGCTGCTGTCAAAATTGATGCACAGCAGGCCCACCACGCTGCCGCTGCGGTCCTTGATGAACATGCTGTTGGAGTGCATCTTCTTGCCGGTGACGGAGGTGCTCTCAAAGGAAAGCACATAGTCCTGGGTCTCATACAGCCGGCCGGAGAGGAACTCCAGCATCTTATTGCTCAGGGGAGAGCCCAGATGCCGGCCCGTCAGCTCGCCGTTGGAGATGGCGATGATCTGGTTGGAATCCTCTGTCAGCTCGTGAAGGGCCACCTCATAGTCCGGGCCCAGAATATGGCCCAAAAAATCTACCAGCAGTGTATAGTGCCGCCGAATCTCTTTATCCATACAATCTTCCTCCTGCTCCGCTGAAATACCTTACTCGCCCTGTTTTTGTTGTGTCTCGTCGGCGGCGTGGGCGTCGTCAGCGGCGGGAGCCTCTGTGGCTTGGATGTGCTGCAGCTCTTCTTCCTCCAGTACCCGGTAAGCCACCTTACCCACCAGGGTCTTGGGCAGCTCGTCCCGGAACTCGATGTCGTAGGGCATGGCGTACTTAGCGATGTGCTTGCGGCAATAGCTCATAAGCGTATCCTTGGTGGCCTGGCTCTTTTCAACGCCGGGCTTCAGCATCACAAATGCCTTCACCTTCTGCATGCGGTAGGCGTCCGGCACACCGATGACGCAGCTCATCTGCACATCCTCATGGGCATCCAGAATATTCTCGATCTGACCGGGATAGACATTGTAGCCGGAGGAGATGATCATCCGCTTGGCCCGGCCGCGGAAATAGATGAAGCCCTCGCTATCCATGGTGCCCAGGTCGCCGGTATACACCCAGGTGAGGCCGTCGTCGTGCCTGCGCAGGGTCTGGGCAGTCTCCTCGGGATGGTTCATATACTCCTTCATCACTGTGGGGCCGGCCAGCAAAATTTCGCCCTCCGTGCCGTAGGGCACCTCCTCATCGGTACCGGGCTTAACGATCTTGATATAGGTGTCCGGGAAGGGCAGGCCAATGGAACCCTCCTTATACATATTCACCGGCGTCAGGCAGCAGGCGGTGACAGTCTCGGTGGTACCGTAACCCTCCCGCACCTGCACAACGGCGTGGTGGTCATAAAGGAACTTATCAAACTTCTTCTTCAGCTCAATGGACAGGCTATCTCCGCCGGAGAAAACGCCCTTGAGGCTGGAGAGGTCGGCACCATCCATGCTGGGCAGGCGCAGCAGCGCCTCATACAGGGTGGGGACACCGGCAATGAAATTGCACTTATACTTCACGATCTGCTTGGCATAGCTCTTGGCGGTGAACCGGGGAATGAGAATGCACCGGCCGCCGCTGGCCAGCATGGAGTGGACGCACACGCCCAGGCCGAAGCCATGGAACAGAGGCATAGCCGCCAGCATCCGGTCTCCGGGGCGGAACATGGGGTTGGTGGCGATGATCTGCTTGGCCAGGGCATTGAAATTCCCATTGGTGAGGACGATGCCCTTGGTGGTGCCGGTGGTGCCGCCGGAGTAGAGGATCACCGCCGGGTCGTCTGCCTTGCGGTCCACCCGGAAGTTCTTATAGAAGCAGTGGCGGCTGAGATCCATGAACTCCTTCCATCGGATGACAGGGGCATCCTCGGGGATCTTCTGGATCTTGCGGCCCTCAGTGAGCATATAGCCCGCACGGACGGGCTGGCTCAGGGCATCCTTCACGGAGGCGATGATGATATTCACGATGCCGGTATTTTGGCGGATATGTTCAAACTTATTATAGAACTGGTCCAGGGTGATGGCGGTGATGGATTGAGATTCATTGAGATAGAACTCAATCTCTTTTTCCGCCGACAGAGGGTGGATCATGTTAGCGATGCCCCCCACCAGGTTTACGGCGTAGAACATATAGATGGCCTGGGGGCAGTTGGGCATGGCGATGGTCACCTTGTCCCCGGCCCGGATGCCCAGCACCTTCAGGCTCTTGGCGCAGCGCTCGATCTCCTGGATCATCTTTTTATAGGTGGTGGACTTGCCCATAAAATCAAAGGCAACGTTGCCGGGATACGCCCGGGCCACCTGCTCCAGCGCCTGGAACATGGAGCCGCCGAAATACTCCAGATGCATGGGTACATCCCCCATATGGGCGGCCCAGGGGGTCTTGACTTCACTCATACCGCACTTCCTCCTTCATAGGCTTTTCCAGCTCCCAGGGATGCTCCAGCAGATATTTCAGGAGCCGGACAGATTTGGAATAATAATACCCATCGGCCAGACGCTCATCGATGGTCAATCCCAGGTCCAGCGTCTCTCTCATGGCAGCCTGTCCCTGATCATTGAAGAAGGGCCGCAGAGCCTTTTCACCGATGATGCAGAACAGGGAGCAGGTGCCCCAGTTGGTCAGGTGGTGATAGCCGCACTTGAGCTTGATAGACCCCAGGTTGGACAGCACCACGGAGCTGTAATAGGGATCGGTTGCAATCATGTCCTGGGGAACCCAGCCGTGCTTATCCAGGAACATGATAAACTTCACGGCGGCCTTGCCCAGCCAGCGGGGCAGCTTATTAAGAATATCCATGTTCTCCGTGGAGGAGTCCACCTTCTCGCTGCGGCACTCCGTCACCTGGCTGCGGATGTATTGGTGTACATCCTGCAGGCAGAAATCCTCCCGGCTATGCAGGAAGGCCAGTGCCTCGGCACCCTTGTCGGAAAACTGCTTTTTCACCACGAAGGAGGCGGACACCTCGTTGCGCTGGTAGAAATTGCTGTTGACTATGAATCGGTTCAGCTTAGGCCGCAGCGTGATGGTTTTGATGAGGGCCGCCACCACAATGTGAAACATGGTGTAGGGAAACTCCGTTTCCGTCTCGTTGAGCCTTGCCAGGTACTCGTTCATGGCCGTCAGGTCCACCCGCAAGGAGATGTATGCCTCGTTGTCGCAACGGTTGGGATAGATGATGCCGGTGATAAAATGCAGAGAATCCAATTCCCGCAGCAGCCGTCCATCCCGGCGGTCGCCCCGGCGCTTTTTTTGTTTTTCCATTTTTACTCCTGTTGTTTATTTTTTAGACTGATAAAAATTTCTTCCCACTATAAAACACAGTATAGCAAATCCAAAGCCGTTTTTCCAGTATAAATTTTTAGGATAGGCAAAAAATCCGCCCGGGGGCGTGGCGGGGTGTGGTTATCCCGCCGCCGAGAACCATTGCATTTCACATCATGTGTCATGCCGACCGTGGCTCCCTTTCTTTCCCCGGCGAAAGAAAGGGAGGAAAGAACGCCGCCAAAACCAAGGTTTTGGAATCCTTTCCGCGGGCGGGGAACGGGTCGTGTCGAAATCTTTCAGCCCCGCGAATTGGAATGTGCAAATTCAATCCTTGCTTTCGTATAGCCTCTGCGTCTCTCTCCGCGATGCGCTCCGCGCTTGTGCTGCCTTAGCGGGACAGGGGAAATCTTTGCGTCTACCGTGTGGCGCGATGTGGACATTGCATCCTACGCACATCTACCAAAACCATCCGTAGGGGCCGGCGTCCCCGACAGCACGCCCACCGCACCTCCTGTGAAAATGTCATTGCGATGCCAGCGACATTCGTTTTCAGGCTTCGCAATCCGTCTCCCTCGTCCCCATATTTCCTCAAAAAAGGGGCCCTGCCATCCCGGCAGGGCCCCTTTTCAAAACAATTAACTTTATCAGAAATCCGCGTTGCCCACGGTGCGGGGGTGCAGCTCCACGTCCCGGATGTTGCTCACGCCCGTGAGATACATAACCATCCGCTCAAAGCCCAGGCCGAAGCCTGCGTGCTTGCAGGTGCCATAGCGCCGCAGGTCGCAGTACCACCAGTAGTCCTCCGGGTTCATCCCCAGGTCCCGGATGCGCTTTTCCAGCATCTCCAGCCGCTCCTCGCGCTGGCTGCCGCCCACGATCTCACCGATACCGGGTACCAGGCAATCCGCCGCGGCCACGGTCTTTCCGTCATCGTTCATGCGCATATAGAAGGCCTTGATCTCCGCCGGATAATCCGTCACAAACACGGGACGCTTGAACACCTCCTCCGTCAGGAAGCGCTCGTGCTCCGTCTGCAGATCCGTGCCCCAATCCACCTTAAAGTCGAACCGGTCGTTGTGCTTTTTCAGGATCTCCACCGCCTCGGTGTAGCTGATGCGGCCAAAGTCGCTGGAGGCCACATGCTCCAGCCGCTCCTTCAGCCCCTTATCCACAAAGCTGTTGAAAAATTCGACCTCCTGAGGGCACTTTTTCAGCACACTGGAAATAATATACTTGATCATGGCCTCCGCCACATCCATGTCCCCCGCCAGATCGCAGAAGGCCATCTCCGGCTCGATCATCCAGAACTCGGCAGCGTGGCGCTGGGTGTTGGAGTTCTCTGCCCGGAAGGTGGGGCCGAAGGTGTATACATCGCCAAAGGCCATGGCAAAGTTCTCGGCGTTCAGCTGGCCGGAGACCGTGAGGCTGGTCTTTTTACCGAAGAAATCCTGGCTGTAATCCACCTGTCCGTCCTCGGTCCGGGGCGGGTTCTCCAGGTCCAGGGTAGTCACCTGGAACATCTCGCCGGCGCCCTCGCAATCGGAGCCGGTGATGATGGGGGTCTGCACATACACAAAGCCCCGGTTCTGGAAGAACTCATGCACCGCGTAGGCCGCCACGGAGCGCACCCGGAAGGTAGCGGAGAACAGGTTGGTCCGGGGACGCAGGTGCTGGATCGTGCGCAGGAACTCCACGCTGTGGCGCTTCTTCTGCAGGGGATAGTCCGGAGCGGACTTGCCCTCCACCTCCACACGGCTGGCCTTTACCTCCAGGGGCTGCTTGGCCTCCGGGGTCAGCACCACGGTGCCATGCACCACCAGCGCTGCACCTACATTCTGACCTGCGATTTCCTTATAATTATCCAGCACAGAGGCGTCCAGCACCACCTGCAGATTCTTGAAGCAGGAGCCGTCGTTCAGCTCGATAAAGCCAAAGCCCTTCATATCCCGGATGGTCCGCGCCCAGCCGCATACCACCACTTCCTTGCCGTCCAGGCTCTCCCTGTCGGCAAACAGGGCGGCGATTCTCATTCGTTCCATAGTAATATCCACCTTTGTTTATCGTTTTTAACAGTATGTACCATTATAAACACTTTTTTTTAATTTGGCAACACATTTCCTCTTGACAAATAGGAATAAGTGTGAGAATATAAGCACAAGTTTAGATTATAAATATTTGTTTACGAAAGGAGGCTGCCATGACACAGCGTGAGAGACAGATCCTCAACTGGATCGAGGCGGATCCTATGATCTCCCAGCAGGAGCTGGCGGACCGGGCGGGCATCACCCGCTCCAGCGTGGCGGTGCACATCTCCAATCTGATGAAAAAGGGCTGCATCGCCGGCAAGGGGTATATTGTGACACGCAGCCCCTATGTCACCGTAGTGGGCGGCATGAATATGGACATCGGCGGCCGGCCCTATAAGACCCTGGTGGGTAAGGACTCCAATCCCGGTGCCGTGCGCATGAGCCCCGGCGGCGTGGGCCGGAACATCGCCCACAACATGAGCCTCATGGGCCTGGATGTGCGGCTGGTCACGGCCTTCGGCGACGACGTGTACGCCCAAAAGCTGGCGGCAGTATGCGGCGAGCTGGGTATCGATATCTCCCAATCTCCGGTGATCCCCGGTGGCCACACCTCCACCTACCTGTTCATCAACGATGAGACCGGGGATATGCAGCTGGCCGTGGCGGACATGGACATTTACGAGAATCTCACCCCCGGGGAGCTGGCCAGCCGCCGCCAACTGCTGGACGGCAGCCAGGTGGTGGTGCTGGACACCAACCTCCCGGCGGAGAGCATTGCCTGGGTGGCGGAGAACTGTAAAGCTCCCATCTTTGCAGATCCGGTCTCCACCGCTAAGGCCGAGAAGCTCCAACCCGTTCTGGGAAGGCTGCACACCCTCAAGCCCAACCGCCTGGAGGCGGAGCTGCTGTCCGGGGTGAAAATTACCGACGATGTGAGCCTGCACCGAGCGGCGGATGCCCTGCTGAAAACAGGACTGCACCGGGTGTTCATCTCCCTGGGAGCCGATGGGGTCTTTGCTGCTGACCACAGCGGGCAGAGCTTGCAGCTGCCGGCCCTGAAGGGAGGCATCGTCAGCACCACCGGCTGCGGCGACGCCTTTATGGCGGCACTGGCCTGGGCCTATCTCCAGGGCAGTGACCTGGAAAAATCAGCCCGAGCAGGCCGGGCGGCGTCTACCATCACCATGGCCAGCGCCGACACCATCAGCGCCGTCATGAGCGAGGATGCGCTGCTGAGGCACATGTAAATCCGTTTCAACAAACTACATTATACATAGTATTAAACAGGAGGTATTTCATTATGCTGAACCGTTATCTGGACATTGCACCCGAAGTGAAGAAGGCCCTGGATGAGGGCAAGCCCGTTGTGGCTCTGGAGAGCACCATCATCTCCCACGGCATGCCCTATCCCCAGAACAAGGAGACGGCCCTGAAGGTGGAGGAGATCATCCGCTCCAGCGGCGCCGTGCCCGCCACCATCGCCATCATCGGCGGCCGCCTGAAGGCGGGCCTCACCGCAGACGAGATCGACTACCTGGGTAAGGCCGGCCACGCCGTGACCAAGGCCAGCCGCCGGGATCTGCCCGTGCTGGTGGCCAAGGGCATGGACGGCGCCTGCACCGTCACCACCACCATGATGATCGCCGCCATGGCGGGCATCAAGGTCTTTGCCACCGGCGGCATCGGCGGTGTGCATCGGGGCGCGGAGACCACCATGGACATCTCTGCCGACCTGGAGGAGCTGGCTAAGACCCCCGTGCTGGTGGTTTGCGCCGGTGCCAAGGCCATTTTGGACCTGGGCCTGACCCTGGAATATCTGGAGACCAAGGGCGTTACCGTTATCGGCTACGGCACCAAGGAGCTGCCTGCCTTCTATACCCGCTCCTCCGGCTTCGGTGTGGACTATGAGCTGGACACCCCTGAGGAGGTGGCCACAGCCTTCCATGTGAAGCAGGTGCTGGGCCAGGAGGGCGGCCTGCTTGTGACGAACCCCATTCCCGAGGAGTACTCCATGGATCCCGCCGTCATTAATAAGGCCATCGACGAGGCTGTGGCCGAGTGCAAGGCCAAGGGCGTACACGGCAAGGAGACCACCCCCTTCCTGCTGGCCAAGGTAAAGGATCTCACCGGTGGTGACAGCCTGGACAGCAACATCCAGCTGGTGTATAACAACGCCCGTGTGGCTTCCGCTATTGCCTGCTCCCTGAGCAAGCTGGAGAAGCAGGGATGAACGTGGCGGTCCACACCGCATTGCTGATATGGCTCGCAGGTGTCAACGTAGTGACCTTTGCCCTGTACGGCATTGACAAGCACCTGTCTCTTATACACATCTGACGCTGCCGACGATCTTACGCGTGTAG
>ENA-UBIJ01000926-UBIJ01000926.1-human-gut-metagenome-genome-assembly--contig:-NODE-926-length-11072-cov-5.412090_pt1 | contig 11072 bp, 10 predicted proteins | sample MGYA00244944_ERZ654876 | MGnify/ENA primary metagenome ERZ654876 (study PRJEB26926, sample SAMN06164748) | human gut metagenome | biome: ENVO:00009003; feature: ENVO:2100002; material: ENVO:00002003...
TCCGTCTCGTGGGCTCGGAGATGTGTATAAGAGACAGGCCCTGGCCATGGCGAGCCAGAGGTCAAGGCAGAACACCGCCCAGAGCGCGAGGCCGACGAGCCCCACGAGTTCGCCCTCGATAATGCCCGCGACGGCCCAGCAGAGCCAGCCGGCGACGGGGAAATACATGGCATAGCTGCTGGTCGCCGCCTCGCAGAGCTTGGTGAGGAAGTCGCCCTCGCCGAGGCAGTTATAGAAGATGTACCCCGCCCAGGCGACGCAGATGACGACGAAGACGGCCCGCGCGATATGGCGCTTTTTGTCGCTGCCGGAGGTCAGGCAGTAGATGGTCATGGCCGTGAGCTGGCCGGTGAAGAGCACCAGCGAGTAGCCGAGTAGGATGACCACCATGCCGACTATGTTCACGCCGTAGCTGCCGTGCATCCAGCCGTACTGGAACAGGATGAAGACCCCGGTGATTATCGCCGTGCCCAGCTGCTGGAGCATTCCGAAGAACAGCACCTTCAGCGGCCTGAACGGCCCGGCGAAGAGGAAGTTCACGTCCGGCATCTTGAACACGCTCATGCCCGTAGAGAAGCCGGAGTTGACTATCAGGACCAGCATCAGCGCGTAAAAGCCGAGCACGATGGCGAAGAGCTCGCTCATCGGCCTGAAATACTCCTTCTCGGAGGCCCCGGCCTGGCCGCCGACGACGACCATCACCATGAGCGCTATGAGCACGATGGCGTATATGAGCTTTGCCGGGGAGCGGAAAACGCCCTTTATCTGATTCTTGAAGCGGGTGAAGAGCAGGTAGGAGAGCGGACTCATGCGCGCTCACCGCCTTCGGTGATCTCAAAGAACAGGTCCTCGAGGCTCTGGCTGGCGGTGTCCTCGGGCGTATTGCGCTTGGTGGCGGCGAAGCGGCCGTTCATCATGATGTGCGCCACGTCCCAGTAGTCCTCGACGCTCTCTATCATGTGCGTGGAGATGAGCACGGCGCGGCCGTCGGCGCGCAGCTCGCGGAAGATGGTCTTGAGCTCCTTGATGGCGTGCGGGTCGAGGCCGACCAGCGGCTCGTCGAAGATGAGCACACGGGGGCGGTGCACCAGAGCGCAGCAGATGGAGAGCTTCTGCTGCATGCCCTTGGAGAGCTCGCGGCCGAGCTTTTTGCGCTTGTCGTCGAGCTCCAGGCGCTCGAGCAGGGAGTCGCCGTAGCCGTCGTCCTCCACGCGGTAGGCGCGGCGGATGAATTCGAGGTGCTCCTCCACGGTCAGCAGCTCGTAGACCGCGGGAAGCTCGGGTATGTATCCCAGCTCGCGCTTGGCGGGCAGGGTCTTGTTGGGCTCGCCGCAGATGAGGATGTTGCCGGAAAAGCGCAGCAGGCCCGCGATGCACTTGATTATGGTGGATTTGCCCGCACCGTTCGGCCCGAGCAGGACTGCCGTCTCCCCCGCGTTCACGGAGAAGCTGATGTCGGAGTTGGCTACGGTCTTGCCGTACTTTTTGGTGACGTTTTCGATGCGCAGCAGCTCATCGGACATAGGTTGGTCCTCCTTAACTGTACTAAGCGGGATTATACACTATGCTTTTCCACAACGCAACAAGTTTTGCGTAGGCACTGAAAGTTTTGTGTGATATATTCATAGGAAAGGGGTGACGGGTATGACGTTTTCGGAAAAGCTGATAACCCTCCGCGCCGGGCGGAGCTGGTCGCAGGAGCGGCTGGCTGAGGAGCTGGGCGTCACGCGCCAGGCCGTGGGCCGCTGGGAAAAGGGCGTTTCGCATAGTTGAAGATACGCAGCCCGCGCAAAATAATAGGTCAAAAACAAATTGGCAGCATATCAATTGCTTTGATATGCTGCCAATTTCATTTTCGTATTAATTACACATTAAGACCGGCCATAAAACCTTCACGAATGTTCTGAAAACCGTTCTTACCACTAGATGCGTCGCCGGCAACTATAGTGGGTATGCCCAGAGCCTTGATACTCTCAGCAAATCCCGCGTCGGGTCGAAGACCGGTCGCCATTACGACTGTATCGGCGGCTATCTCCTTATCCACACCCTCATGCTTGAACCGTACATATCCGTCACCTATTTCGGTGACATTGGCACTGGTATAGATATCGACTCCGTCATTCTTAAAGTCGCGCATCAGATACCATGTCGGGTTTGGTTCGCCATCACGGACGATCTCAGGCATCATTTCAATTATGCTCACTTTACGTCCACCATACTCGGACAGGTAATCTGCAGTTTCAGCTCCAACGAGACCACCGCCGATAACTACGACGTTGTGACCATACTCTACGCGCTCACGCAAAACGTCCTGAGCGAACACCACATTGGAGTTGTCATGTCCGGGGATCGGCGGAACCATATCACGAGCACCCGTCGCAACTATCACAGCATCAGGCTTTATAGCCTTGAGCTTTTCTGCATCGATCGTGGTGTTCAATTCAATATTAACGCCATATTTCGAGAGCATGACCTTCTGCCAGTACAGGAAGCTGTTATACTCAGACTTTCCGGGAGGAATAGACGCGGCAATCCAGCGGCCGCCGAGCTCATTGGACTTCTCGTAAATCGTGACATGGTGTCCACGCTGAGCGGCTATGATGGCCGCTTCGCAACCGGCAATGCCGCCGCCTATAACGGCCACGTTTTTCGGCTGCTCTACAGGCTTTATCTCATACTCATGGGCATGCCCGGTCATAGGACGAACCAGGCAAGTAAACGGCTGCTCCTTGGCATTTTGACCTCTGCAGCCCTGAAGGCATCCAATGCAATACGCGATCTCGTCTATACGGCCGTCACGCACTTTGTTAGGCAGCTCGGGATCGGCAAGAGACGCCCTGAACATGGTGACAAAGTCAGCAATACCGGAGGCGATGATCGATTCCGCAAGACCGGGCTCGTTTATGCGTCCAACTGCTATGACGGGTATATGCACCGCCTTTTTGACCTCTTCCGCATTACCTACGTACGGCGCACGTCCTGCGGCTGCCGGAGGGATTATTGCATAGAAAGAATCCTGGCTGCCCTGCGAGCAGTGTATTACGTCAGCACCCGCTTCTTCCACAAGCTTCGCAGTATATACAGCTTCACGAGGCGTGATGCCGTCGTTCATGTAGTCGCTGCCATTGATGCGTACGGACAGAGGAAAGTCCGGGCCTACGGCCTTTCGTACCTCAGCTATCACCTCAAGCAGGAAGCGGTTGCGGTTATAAAGCGAGCCGCCGTATTCGTCATTACGCTTGTTCGTACGCGCGGAAAGGAACTGGTGAATAAGGTACCCGTGGGCGGCATGTATCTCTACCAGGTCATAGCCGCAGTTTTTAGCACGCAGAGCCGCCTTGCCGAACGCCACACGTATTTCATCAATTTCTGCTTTGGTCAGTTCCCTCGGCGCAAATGACAGCCGGCAGCGCACAGCGGACGGCGCGACCGGATACTTGCCGCCGATCTTCTCTTTCGCATCACGCCCCGGATGATAAAGCTGCGCTCCCATCTTAGCCCCAGCGGCGTGAACGCGTTTTACCATTTCAATGTGACCGGGCATGAAGCTGTCGTCCCAGAAAGCCGGGAGATTGGAGTATGTGACATGACCCTCCATTATTGGAAGATCCTCAGTCATAATCAATGCCCAGCCGCCTCGTGCCTTGTCCTCCTGGTATCGTATAAATCCCTCGGACACTGTGCCATCGGCATTGCACAACCTGGTAACGGCACTTGATACGATCATTCGATTTTTCAGCTCAAGGTTCCCTATCTTGTACGGGGAAAGAAGATGCTCATAACTCATTATATTCACGCTCCAAATCTTAATACTAGAATGCGCTCTAGTTTGCATATTATAATATCTCGACCGATTTGTCAAGTATTTATTAATTTTTTCGTTTTAATTTGACTGAAAAATATTGCAGAATAACTTTGTTTGTCAAATAACAGCAAAACTTAACGTTATATTTTGGACAATTAAACGAATTGAAATATTGCTATTGACAATGAATTAACGCAGGTGCTATATTGATTGCGAGCTAGAGCGTGCTCTAAAATGCACTCTAATCATAAGACCGTAGGAGGAAAACACAATGGTAAAGTTTGTTGGACTTATTAAGAAAAAAGAAGGCATGTCCATGCGTGAGTTCGAGGAGCACTGGCAGAAGGTCCATGTTCCCCTGATGCTCAAGACTCCGGGCGTTCTGAAGTATAGGATCAACATTGTAGACAAGCAGGAATCCATGAATCCGGAAGCCCCCATAGATGGATTTTCCGAGGTGTGGTTCGATTCTCTTGAGAGCATGAATGCTTGCCTTAATTCTCCCGAGTTTGACAAGATCCGTGAGGACGTTCCGAATTTCCAGAGTCAGATCTATCGTGTCGTTCTGCACGAGCATGTGATAAAAGACTAAAGAACAAGGGGGAAATTACGATGGAAGAGAAGAAAGTAGTGGTTGTTACCGGCGGAAATCGCGGTCTTGGCAAAGCGACCTGTGAACTTTTCCTGGAGCGTGGGTATAGGGTCGCAACGTTTGCCCGCACTCCGACTACGTGGCACGAAGAAGACGAAGACTTTATCAGCTTTTGCTGTGATATCCGCGATCGCGTAAAGCTTCGTGACACTCGAGACAAGATACTTGCAGAGTTTGGCCGCATTGATGCACTGGTCAACAACGTTGGTGTCCAGGGCGAGTGGCGCAAGAATATAGATGTTCTTCCTGATGAAAACTGGGATTGGAACGTCGACGTTAATATGACCGGCACCTTCAATGTGACGAAGATCATAGGCTCTGAGCTGCTGAAGAACGAAAATGGCGGCGCCATCGTGAACATTGCTTCTATGGGCGGCCTTTGCGGTATATACGGCGGCACGGTTGCTTATTGCAGCACCAAGCGCGGTATAACTATGATGACCGAGTGCACTGCTCTCGAGTGGGGACCGAAGAATGTGCGTTGCAACTGCGTTTGCCCTGGACCGATCGAGACCGAGATCAATCGCGCTCGTTACGAGATGCCCGGAGTGCGCGAAGGCAGAGCCAACCTCACCGCTCTTAAGCGCAGCGGCGAGCCCAGGGATATTGCCGAAGCTGTTTACTTCCTTTGCTCCGACCGTGCGAAGTGGATCACCGGCGTCACTATAGCTGTTGACGGCGGCATGACCAAGACCACTCTGAACCCCTTCGTCGACCTGTCGTGAGGTGCACCATATGCAGAAAAAACAGATGAGCAAACTGCACCTTTGGCTTTTGCCCCTGGCTGTCAGCTTCACCTGGTATGGTGGACAGATGGGCAGCGGCACTGCATCCGGTGCGAACCACATGAACTATTTCGTGCGTTTCGGCTGGTATGGTGTTATATTCGCCGGTGTAGCCCTGCTGTTTGAGCTCTGGTATTACTACTGGACAATGGAGCTTTCACGCACGACCGGCATATATAAAAGTTCCACTTTCCTGAGAGAAGTTTTTCATCCGTATGATAAGATCCTGATGCCTATTTATGACGTGCTTGCTCTGAGCGCGTTCACGGTATCTACAGGCTCCTGCATGGCGGGCTGTGCAGAGGTTCTGAATAGTTACTGGTCCGTGAATTATATGCTTTCTCTGGCGATAATTTTCGTGGCGTTTATGGTAATAGCTTGGTTCGGCATGAAGGCCATACGTGCTGTTGGATCTGCGCTCACAATTTGCATGGTGGCGATAGTTATATTGGTCATCGTCGTCGGACTTCCTGCCAACTGGGACAACATAGTATATAACTGGACTAACAGAACTGTTGGAGAAGGTCCTAAGTACGGCAGCTTGGGCTGGGCTATTTGGTATGTTATACTTTTCGCTGCACTGCAGACCCAGGTCCTTTCCACCATTGCTCCTGCGTGCGAAGGAATGATAAACAAAAAGAGCGACTCTCTGAAGGCGTCCCTGGTTGGATTTATATGCCTGTTTATCACTATGGTTCCCCTGTCCCTGCTTCTTCTCGGTCGTTGGCCTGGAAACCTTAATGGCACCAGCATATTCCTGCTCGAAGCCGTGCAGAATCTGCCCGCAGGCGGCCTTATCAAAATACTCTACCCGATCCTGCTCGTCTGCGCGTTTATAACCACTGGACCGAACTACATCTTCAACCAGACAGAGCGCTGGAGCGAAGCTAAGTTCTGGACCAAGATCACCAAGGAAGACAGTTTCTTCAGGAAAATGAATGTCCGTAAATTCATAGTCATGGTGATCTACGTCGGCATAAGCTTCCTGCTTGCGGTCAAGGGCTTTGGATTTGTAACGAACACTCTTATGCCGGCTCTCAGCTATGGCTGGTTGATCACCCTCGTCGCTTTTGGTATTGCCGTACCCGTAAAAGTCTGCGCATATAGGCGTGCACTCAAGAACGGCAAGGAGATCGTAACAGCTGAGCAGCGCAGGGCTTCTGCAAATTAATAGTTAGGAAGGGAATAGCTATGGAAAAGAAAGTAGCAATTGTTACGGGTGCATCACGTGGTATTGGCCGCTGCATTTCCGAACACTTCCTCAGGAGCGGTATGATCGTCTGCGGTCTCGACTTCCGTATAGATACCATGAAAGAATGGAGTGCCAGCTACGAGAATTTTGTGCCGTATGAGTGCAATATCGTTGACAGGGCAAGAATAGCTGAGATCCGTGAAGACATCATCAAGAAATACAAGAGTATAGATATTATGGTGAACAATGCCGGATATCTGTCTCCTGGACGAAACGAAATGGAGTCGTTTCCTGATGAGTATTGGGATGAATGTGTCGCGGTAAATCTCACCGGCACCTATAACATGACCAAGGCATTCGGCAGCCTGATGATAGAGGCTGGCAAGGGCGGCGCCATCGTAAACATCTCCTCTATGGGTGGTCTTTACCCGATTCCGAGGAGCGGCGCGTACTGCCCCACAAAAGCGGCGGTCGCCATGCTGACAAAGGTTTGCGCTCTTGAGTGGGGCAAGTACGGTATACGCGTTAATGCAATATGCCCGGGCACGATACTCACGGACATGAATCGTTCCAGGCTCGAGTCTGACCCCAAAATACGTGAGGAGAGGGAAAACGTAATACCTCTTCGCTCGATAGGAAATGTTGAGCAAATTGCAAACGTTGCCGAGTTCCTCTGCTCTGAAAAAGCAAACTATATCACCGGAGAAACCGTTTTGGTCGATGGCGGAGCTGTTCTGGAGGGCATCGCTATCAACGGCAAAGTGTAAAATAATAAGAGGTATGGATAACGTCCATACCTCTTATTTATTTAATTATTTTACTTTTTATCTATCACTACTTTATCCAAATAACTGTCTAAGATGATATTCATATGTTCCTCGGCATTTATTCCGCCCTTGGTAACGCACCAGTGAAACATGACTCCTGTGGCAATTGTAGCGAGGATCAACTTCATCTCAGCCGGGTCAAGTTCAGGGCGTATTTCCCCACGTTTCTGAGCCTCGGCAAAGTACTGTTCGCATTTATCCTGGATATAGAAAGTACCTGCTTCTTTCTTGCGGTGGATAGAGTCAAGACCACCATTAGATGTGGAGTAGTATGCGGAAGTAAATTCGAGGCCCAGCTCCAGGCAGAGTCTGACATGCATTAAGTAGAGATCCTTGACCTGGTCCCTGACTCCAAGCACAGAAAGACGTTCTTCGTTCTCGTCAATATACTTTGTGTGATACCTGCGCAGGAAGTAGGCGTAAATATCATCCTTGCTCCCAAAGAAGTGGTAAAATGTACCGTTGGACACCCCGGCCTCTTCACATATATTTTTAACTGTCATGGCCTCAGCGCCGTATTTGGACATGAGCTTTATCGAGGCCTTTAGTATATTATCTTTAGTTTTCTGAGATTTGATGTCTCGCTTGGTCATAAAATTAGCCATCTTTATCTCCTTCATTAAGCATATTATTTTCTCTATTTTAGCATAGTTGCAGAAAATATTCAACAATATTTGAGCACATTCTAGATTATCGAAATGAACACAAAAGCGTCGCGGGAAATTGTTATCGTCTAGGGTGACACAACGCGAAACATCCATTATATACAAGATGAAGGCTAACTACGGATGACGCTTATACCGTGACCCGGGTACGTTCCAGAATGGAACGTACCCGGGCTTTCTTTATTCTTTACTATCAAGCATCAAGCCGCTCAGCTCCTGGCTGATCACGCCCGACCACTTCTGCGTCGTGTCATGTTGCGGATAGTGGTCGCGCCAGGCGTCGTAGGCGTCTTGTGTTATCTCGCCAGCCTTGAGCTTCTCCGCCTGCTCTGCCCAGGCACAAAGCATCTCATGGAGCCTGTCTGCGTCCTTCCCGGCACGCGGATCGACACGCAGAGTTATATCCCCGGCGTCGCTGCTTATCCGCAGGCCGTACAAGTCCTCCAGCGTGAACAGTGTGTGCATCAGACCTACGTAGGAGTCGATGTCCGGCACGGACAGTGCCGCCGGCGAGACATCAAGCACCTCTGCAAGCGCCTTCGTCAGCTCGGATTTCGGAGAGCGTGTCCCGGACTCGTACTGGGCAAGCCTCACGTCCGCGGATTTCTCCGGAAACCCCACGGCCGTCCCCAGTTGCTTCTGTGTCAAGCCGCGCTTGTTGCGGAAGTACCGTATGCGTTCCCCTATCGCCATTGCAATCGCTCCAATCAAACGGTTTCTTTGCAGAGAATATAGCATATATGTTTAGTATTGTCAACAGAAACTTAATTTAATTTGTTTAACTTTACTCGATTGACTTAAGCATATTTGCATAGTATAATGTGCAGTGAATTAAGCTAATAAGTTTAATATAGCATAATGGTATTTCGCCCGGGCAAATCGGAGGCGACAAGAAAGTATCCGACACGAAATAAGGACCATTATGCCAAAATTCATGAAAGGAGACAAACTATTTGAGCATTGAAGCAAAAGAAAGTGCTGCCCCTTGTCCATCTGTTGGAGCAGATGTGGGACAGGCGCTTTCGAGCGGCTGTTTGCGCACCAAGAACGGCAGTCACATAACGCTGACACTGCAAAGGTGATAATGGTGACGGTGGTGACGATGAAAATATGGGTGTTAAAACATCGTCACCATCGTCACCGGGGCGAAGGGTACGCCGAGACGGCCCTGTTGACAAAAGCGCCATAGGGTACAGCATGGAGCTGCGTCCTATGGCGCTTAGAGTTTTACGGAGACTCACGCCCGGGTGTTTCCGGGTCGTAAGGAGCTTTACCATTCGTTTCAGGTTTAATGCCGTCGCCGAAAGAAGGCAATGCTCGTGAGCCTTGCCTAAACCACGCTTTCGCAATCGTCTCAAGTTGTGTTCAGCCTTCTGGTGAGAAAAATTCCCCTCGCAGTAGATTTTTCGCAGCCGCAGCGCCTCATAATATCCAGGCGTCCCATCATTCCTCAAGTGCTGTTCTTCACTTGCCCACTTGAAATATGCCCTCTCAACCACACGGTACTTCGCATCCCTGGAGATGCACCGGCTGCGCAGAGGACATGCCGAGCACTCTCCCGCCGACGCCTTGTAGCGCTTCTGCCCCAGGCGGTCCCTGTAATTTGAAAATATGAGACGACACGCGTTTGGGCACGTCAGCGTATCGCTCTCACGGTCATATATGAAATCTGCCTCTGAAAATACGCCGGATGCGGGCTTCGGCAAATTGCGCTTAGGTATGTACGTCCGTATGCCCATGTCCAGCATGTCTTTGTGTATCTCCGAGCTGTCGTACGCAGAGTCCGCACACACCGCCTCCGGCTTGAAGCCGAAAACCGCTATCTGCCGTTTTATCCTCTCCGAATGTACTGTTGAGTCCGGAACATTCCCGGGGGTGGTGTGCACATCCGTGATCAGCCCATGCCTGGCGTCGCAGGTCTGATGGCTGAGGTAGTAGAAGCCCAGGGGCTTTCCCGCGCGCTTCATGAAACCGGCGTCGGGGTCAGCCGGACTCTTAACGAGCTCCTTGTACCCCTTTTTCTTCTCTTTGCGGTGCTTGGGGTAAACACCGTCCTTCACCGCCTGCTCATTAAGCCTTTGAAGATATGCGGATGGCTCCGCTTCCACGGCAACGCGCTCCACAACGTCGTTGCGGGCATTCGCCCGCACATGGGTGGAATCCGTGAGCAGCAGTTTGCCGTCTATGAGACCGTACTCAATGCATTTCCGAACCACTTCGTCGAACAGTTCCTCGAACAGCGCAGCGCCATTGAATTTGCGGCGGCGCAGTTGGGAGAAGGTAGAGTGGTCGGGTACCGGCTCGTCGAGGTCGATGCCGAGAAACCAGCGGTATGCAATGTTGACGCGCACTTCTTGCTCCAAGCGCCGTTCAGAGTCTATGCCGTACAGGCAACCGAGCAGCAGCATCTTGACAACGACCACAGGGTCGATGGACGGCCGGCCTCTGCGTGAGTACAGGCTTTCTACGCGCTGGTAGATGAAGCTGAAGTCCATCAGGCCGTCCAACCGTCTGAGGAAATGTTCCTGCGGCATGAGCGACTCCAACGTTACACACAACATCTTCTGCTGTACTCCATCCCTGCGAGTCATCATCCCCACATCACCGCCTTTGCTTTTCCTCCAGTATACCATATGCGTCGCGGCTATGCGTAATTTTGTCAACAGGGCCGAGACGGCGTACCCTTCGTGAAGAAGCTTTGTCCAAGGGCGCACTTCTATACATGGCCATGTATGCGCGTCAGGTCTGCGTCGCTGCGCTCCGGTCAAGGGCATGGCCCTTACGCCGCGGCGCGGCTAACCCAATTTCAAGGAGGTATGGTTATAGCTAAAACCAAGGAACAACTTCAACGTGAGTGCGCCGAGCTCGAGCAGCGCATCCGGCAGCATAAGAACCAGCTGCAACGCCTCGAGCAGCGTACAAAGCATATCGCCAAGGGTGAGCGCCAAAAACGCGCACACCGGCTCATCACCCGCGGCGCGGCGGTGGAGAGCGTCGCGCCAACTGTGCGAGTCTTGAGCGAGCGCGAGTTTTACGAGCTTATCGAGCGCATCTTTGCCCTGCCGGAGGTGCAGGCGCTCTTGCCGAAAGGCGGTGAGCTGTCTCTTATACACATCTCCGAGCCCACGAGACGGACTCCTATCTCG
>ENA-UBIJ01000928-UBIJ01000928.1-human-gut-metagenome-genome-assembly--contig:-NODE-928-length-11060-cov-15.732758_pt1 | contig 11060 bp, 10 predicted proteins | sample MGYA00244944_ERZ654876 | MGnify/ENA primary metagenome ERZ654876 (study PRJEB26926, sample SAMN06164748) | human gut metagenome | biome: ENVO:00009003; feature: ENVO:2100002; material: ENVO:00002003...
GAGATAGGAGTCCGTCTCGTGGGCTCGGAGATGTGTATAAGAGACAGCAGGAACACCCTGTCGGATTTTACTTTATCTATGCTTTTCTGCGATAATACACCGCTTCAAACCCGGCTTTCCCTGCCGTCAGAACATCGCTCATATAATTATCCCCCATATGAACGATCCTCTTGCCGCCGTACTCGTTTTTAATTATCCGATACAGCCCTCCGTCCGATTTTCCGCACCCGTATTCACACGAAACGAACAGCTTTTCATAACCGCTAAACCCGTTGTCGCAAAGCAGCTTTGAGATAACGCTTTCAGGAAGATACATATCGGTCGTGATAATGACCGTTTTTCCGCAGGAGATCACCCTGCCGTATACATCAAGCATGAACGGGTCGGCACGGCAAACCGAAAATTCCTCATCGCATTCGGCTTTCACGGCTTCTTCGACAGCATCGTCCGTAAGCCCTGCTTTCACGGCTATAATACGATAAATATCATTTATGCACGGCTCTTTCTTTTCTTTTCTTGCCTCAGTTTCACTGTCGGCCCTGATTTTGCCGAAATTCTCTATGCCAAGCGTTCTGCCCGTATTGTCGAAAACTTCTTTTTGTGAAACACTGCGGAAGATCAGCGTGTCGAAAATATCAAACGATACTACATCTGCTTTACACAAAAGCGTCGCCGTTTCCTCAGCCGACAGCGAGTATTCTCCGAATTTCCTGTCGGGAAAATGAAACACGCTGTACTTAAGATATAACAGCAATGCGTACCCCCACGCCGCTGCGGGCATTATCCCGTGAAGCCTGCTGTGAGATGAAACGAAGGAAAAATAACGGTTCTGCACGGAAGCGTTGCCGCTTATCAGCTTATCGTATATCTTCTGTTTTCCGCTCACATTGTTTCACCGCCTGTTATTCTTCCTGTTTTCCTATTTCGTCCCTTGTGACAGTAGCCTCGTGATTGTAGAATTTCTTCAGCTGTTCTACCGATATATAGTCGCCCGTCAGCTCTCCGCTTTCGTTGATAAGATATTTACCGTTCCACATAGCCGTCCACAGCCACATTGCGTTATCCCTTGCCATTATGTCAGGGTCCGGATATACGGCACACTCCGTGAGTGCCAGCATACGCTTGTTCAGCGTTAATGAATCCGTTGCATACATCGCCGCAAGATGAGCGGTATCGGTATTGTCATATACGTCACAGCCGACTATATCGACATAATCGTCACCGGGGAACATCAAAGGGTCAATATCCGCCGTGTATATCCACAGCAGGTTTGACAGCCCGTACAGTTCGTCAAAACGTCTGTGCATAGTCTGCCACAGCCATTTATAAGTCTTGCTGTTCTTTTCCCACCAGTACAGCCCCGCACTGCTTGCAGGCAGCGGTCGGAAAAGCACCGTAACACCGCTGTCCTTGAGAACGGAAAGCTGTTTTGCTATTGCGTCCATATCCGACAGCACAGCATAGCATTCCTCCGATATTGTTTCGTCCTCAAGAAGCTGTGCCAGCGATTCCTCATTCATTACTGCCAGATCCTCATAGTCGCTTACAGCCGCACCGATGTCAAATGTGCTTTCTTCACGGTAGAAGGTAGTCTTTCCTATAGGCGTATACCAGTACCAAGTGTATGACACTATACCGCCGTTTTTAGCCCATTCCTGTGAAAGCTGAATATCCGTGTTATTTTTCACAAGCTTCGCACCGCTTGCCGTATAGTATCTTAGATCACTCGCTCTTATCGCAGGAAACCGTCCCGTGTTCTTTACGATTGCGTCAATTTCGGTATTTGTGTTAGGCGTTACGGCCTGCGCCGTAAGCGTTTTCCTGCCGTAAATGCTTTTGAGATAATCCATAAGTTCAATACGGTCGGTATTTACATCCTTGCCCGAGATCCACGTTCCTGCCTGCGAGTAACGCTTATCGGCCGCTTTTTCCGTGTTCTTTACAGTTATCTTGTCCAACGAAACGCTGTTTTTTACTGTCTGGAGAGTTATCCTGTGCGTTCCCTGCGTAAGATATACAGGACATAACGAATGGCTCTCAAACGTATCGCTCTGTACTATGTTATACGCTCCGTACAGTTCGCCGTTCATACGTTTATAGCTGCCGTTTTCGCTGTTTATCTGCTTGTCGCCGTCAACAATAAGAGTGATGCTTCCGCCGTCATCTGACAGTGCGGTTATCGCAATATCGTAAAACTGTGTCGAAGGCACTTCCATATCAAACGATACCGATTTGTAAGCGCCCACTGTGATATATCCCTCGCCGCTGTACTTTCTGTCATCCGAGATCAGCTTTGTTCCTTCCGTCTTTTCCGCTTCAAGAACATAGCTGAAATTTGATTTGTTGATTTTGTATTCTTTGGTTTTATTTTCGGTCACAATACTCGCCTGCGGTACAGATGTTTCCCCGTTTGACGAGGTATCCGCACTGCCGTCTGAAGTAACTGAGGAATAGTCGATTTCCGAACAGCCGGCAAGCATTATGACGGCAAGCGTGAGTGCCGTTAGTTTCCTGATATGCAAGTCAGTCCTCCTGCTTTATTACCACAATGTCGCCCGACTGTATCTTGTCGGTGAACTTTGCACTTTTCCCGTTTACCGTAAGCACAAGTCTGCGTGTGGGATTTTCAATATCAATATTCGCTCTTTCAAACAGGTCTATAAGCATATACGGGGTTTTGCTCTCCTTTTCGGGAAGATCGGTCGGAACGCCGTTGAAGATTACGGATACAAAATTTCCCTGCTCCGCTGTCTGTATATCCTCAGCCGTTTTTTCTCCCGATACGCTCTCAGCGGCAACGGCGGCTTGTACCGCTTCAGAAGACGAGCCTTTATCAAAGCCCAGTATATCTCCGTCACAAAGAACATAGCTTTCGGGCTTCTCCTCGCCGTTTACATATACGGCTGCGGTCTGCGTATCTCCGCCGTACTGCATAAGGAACGCTCCGAGCGTTCTTGCGTCGTGTATCTCTATATTGTCAAGCGGCTGTATCTCATAGTCCTTGCCGACTTCTTTTCCGTTTGCGTAAGCACGTTTTCCGGCTACCGCATTTTCACCGCAGAATATGACGCTTACCCTTGAAATATCGTCCGCATAATCACGGATAAATGCGTGTGCGTTTTCGCCGTTCACCGCAGGCGTAAGCGTTATGCTGTCGCCCTGCTTTATCTTTGTTGTGAGTGCGGCAGGCTTGTCGTTTACAGTGATTACCGCAGGAATAAACGCAGTGCCTTTGAGCATCTTCGTTTCGCCGTTAAGAATGAACTTAAGTCCTGCGCCGCTGTGGCCCATTATCTGAGAGGTTTTGAAGCCTGCCGAGCCGAGAAGCTCAAATACGCTGAGCGACTTTGTATCGAACACCCTCACCTGCTCGCCGTTTAGCGTAACGGTCGAGAAATCATACGCCATATTGGTGCAGGCAGTGACCGCAATGCCGACAGGAGTTACATACTCAGGACCCAGCTTTCTGTCGCCCACATCAACGTTTTTCATAAATTCCTGACCGCCTACAGCGACCCTTCCGTGATCTATTCCGAGCTTGTCCGCAAGTGCGTCCGCAAGGCCGTTAGCCATACTTCCGCCGCCTATAAGGAACATTGCGGCAGGGCTCTGACCGTTTGCGTCACATACCGCCTGACTTATCACATCCGCAAGGCTGTCAACGGACGGACTGCATTTCTCGAAGAAATCAGCTTTAGATATTGTCTGCTCCCTGCCGAAAATGTCACGGTATGTAATGCTGTCCGTGCCGCCGCTCGCCTGTATTTTCATGCTCTCCGCCATATTGAAATCAACGAAGAATTTCCTTACAATATCCTCGCTTATCTCATCGCCTGCGACAGTTGCCATCGCATAGGCTACTATTGCGCCGTCACGGGCTATCGCAATATCAGACGTACCTGCGCCTATATCCACGAGAGCAATATTGATAAGCCGTATCTCCGGCGGGATTATCACGTTCATTGCGGCGATAGGCTCGAGCGTCATGCTCTTCACCTTAAGACCCGTCTTGTCCGTAGCGGCATACAGGCCCTCTACTACGACCTCGGGCAGGAATGCGCCGATAAGCTCTATAGTGACCTTGTCGCCCTTATGCCCCTCAAGGTTTACCATTGCGTAATCGTCAAGGTAATAATGCACTACCGAGTGACCCACGCAGTAGAATACAGCGTCCTCGTTTCTGTACTTCTCGTCAATCCCTTTCTGCGCCTTCTGTATCGTTTCGCATTCCATCGTGCGTACCAGATCCGCTGTGATAGTGTTCTTATCCGAAACGTCAAAATCCATCGACACACGGTAGGTCTTGAGCGCACGGCCTGCGGCGGCTATAGAAACCTCTGTCAACCTGATGGAGTTTCTCTGCTCAAGCGTTTCCTTTACGGTGCGTGCTACCTTTGCTACCTGCTCAATATCCTCTACCTGTCCGTCTATCATTGCACGCTTCAGATGCGGAACGCTCTCGGTATCGGTCACACGGAAGGTTTCGCCGTCCATAAAGCCCAGTACGCCTACGACCGTCCTTGTGCCTATATCAAGCGCAAAAACCGTATCTCCCTGCGGTTTCAGCGTCTTTTTAGCAGATGCTGACGGCTTCTTTGCCGTAGTTTTCTTTGCTGTAGCTGATTTTGCAGTGGTCTTTTTATTTTCGCTTGTATTTTTTGCGGCAGATTCTTCTTTTCTCGGTCTGCCTCTCCTTTTAGGTGCCGCCATTTTATTTACTCCCTTTCATTAAAAATATCACTGATTGTACCATAAATTCCGTAAACCCGTACAGGTTTACATAGCTTTTTTGATTTTTTCGGTTTTCCGTATTTTGATTTTTTCCGATACTGATTTTTATCGAAAATTCGATAATATCATTACTGCTGATTATAATTATAATTAAATTTACGGAATAATTCAACCTTTTTTCTGTTTTTTATCACAAAAAAATTGAAAATATCGTCAGGATATGATAGAATAATAACTGATATGGGATATTTGCTTATCCAAATGCGAAAAGGACAGACGCACTAAGAAGGAGAGTATATGGAAATTTCAGATTTTGCCGAAGAAATGACAACGCCGATACACGATTTTCTTGTAAAGAACAGTGAAAGTCATACGATACGCTGTTATATGCCGGGGCATAAGGGAACGGAGGATCCGCTTGATATTACCGAAATCGACGGAGCAGACAGCCTTTACGACACCGACACAAACGGCGGAAAGGGCATAATAGCGCAAAGCGAGAAAAACGCATCAAAGCTGTTCGGCAGTAAGAGAACGCTGTACTCCTGCTCGGGAAGTACGCTTGCGATACAGATAATGCTCACCCTCGCAAAGCTGAGGGGCAACGGCAAGGATCATGTTATCGCCGGCAGATATTCGCACCGAAGCTTTATAAATTCCTGCGTCCTGCTGGGGCTTATTCCGTCCTGGGTATATCCCGAAGAATATCTCAGCGCCGCCGTTACTCCCGAAAGCATAGAGGCAAAAATCAATTCAAGAACGCTTGCGGTTTTTATAAATTCAATTGATTATTACGGCGGTATGAGCAATATTTCCGCTATAGCGGAGGTGTGCCATTCGCACGGTATACCTTTACTGGTTGACAACGCACACGGCGCATATCTGAAATTTGCTCCTGTCGATCTGCACCCGATGACGCTCGGTGCGGATATGTGTGCGGACAGCGCCCACAAGACGCTCCCCGTGCTTACGGGCGGAGCGTATCTGCATATAGCAAACGAGAAATACTGCGCTATGGCGAAGGAGGCGATGGCTCTCACGGCAACCTCAAGCCCGAGCTATCTTATCCTTGACAGCCTTGACAGATGCAACCGTACAATAGCCGAGAAACCCTTTCATATAGCGGAAATATGCAACAAGGTAACGGCGCTGAAGCGGCACTGTGCCGATATGGGATATGTGCTGAGCCAAAGCGATTATATGAAGGTGACATTCGATTGTGCGGCGGTGCATTCGACCGGCTTTGCTATGGCTGAGATGCTGAAGGAATTCGGCATAGAGTGCGAATATGCGGACGAATACCGCTGTGTACTGCTGTTCGGAAGCTCCTCGACGGATGTCGATTTTGAGACGATAAAGACGGTGCTGAGGGCGAATATGCCAAGGTCGGTTTTCGTAAGGAGCCTGCCCTCGCCGCCTGTCCATATCAGGACGCAGACCGCCTGCTCGCCGGCAAAAGCGTACTTCTCGGGAAAGGTGAGACTGCCTGTGATGATGACGGTCGGCAAGGTGTGCGCCAGTGCGGTTGCGCCGTGTCCGCCGGGAATCCCGCTTATAATGCCGGGCGAGGTGGTCACGATAGACGCCGCAAGGGCACTTCGTGACAAGGGAATAGCCGATATTCCGATAGTTGTCTGACGAAAAAAACCGGCATAAATCACAGGTGATGAAAAACGATGAATGAGTTTTGCAAAAAACAGGCCGCAAAACCGCTTGCAGTGTACGTTTACGGACAATATGCAGAAAACCGTCACGTTGATGATTTATGCTGAAGGTGAGCTTTTCGCAAAAACGGATATTTCTGCGGCAAAAAATCAGGTCCGTATCAAAAGTTTGCGGTGAAGTTTATGCGTTTTGCCTTTACTTTATACAGAAAATGTGCTATAATTATTTCGAAATTCAAACTCACAAGGATAGCCCGATACAGAAAGGACGGTAATCTTTATGAAATTAATATATGCAATCGTAAATAATGATGATGCTCATTCAGTTTCATCATCACTTACAAAATCTGGCTTTCAGGCCACCAAGCTTGCCTCGACCGGGGGATTTTTAATGTCAGGTAACACGACTTTTCTTATCTGCTCTGAGGACGACAAGATAGACGAGATAATCGAGATCATCAAGGACCATTCGCACAAGAGAAAGCAGTTTGTTCCTTCTGCCGCATCATACGGCGTAGGAAGTTACACCAGCTTTCCTGTCGAGGTATTTGTCGGCGGTGCGACTATCTTCGTGACGAACATAGAGAGATTTGAGAAAGTCTGATGTCTGCAAGCAATGCAAGCTGTGACAGCATAAAGCTGTTCGGCAAACAGCGTGAGACTGCTCTGCTGGCGGAAACAGCCGAAAGCGACAGGCTTCCACACGGAATAATGCTGACGGGTGAAAAAGGCATAGGCAAGCGCACCTTCGCCAAGTGGTGCGCTATGCTGTATCTGTGCCGTGAACCCGAAAACAATATGCCGTGCGGCAGATGCAGGAGCTGTCGGAATATCATAACGGGCGAACACGCAGATGTTATCTATGCCAAGGGCGAAAAGTACAGCAAGGAAAGCGTGCGTGATAATGTATGCTTTGCTTCAACGCTCCCCAATGACAGCGACACCCGTGTTTTCATCTATGAGGACTGCGAGGAAATGACGGAGGAGCAGCAGAACGTTCTGCTCAAAGCGATAGAAGAACCGTCAAAATATAACCGTTACATTTTCACCTGCTCAAACACCTCGCAGATACTTGAAACGATAAAGTCGAGGCTCGTTTGCATACCGATATCGGACATGACTGCGGAGGAATGCGTTTCCTGTCTTGAATACAACGGTTATGACAGCGACACGGCGAAACGGTCGGTAGAGCTGTACGGGACAAATCCGGGCAGAATACGGGATATACTCTCTGACGAAAAGCGCATAAAGCTGTATGAAACAGCCAAAAAGGTGACAGAGGCATTATCGAAGAAAGACGAATATTCGGCCGCCGTTGCAATGACCGCCTGCACGACAAGAGAGGATCTGTACGGGGTAATAACGATACTTTACGAGAATGTGACCGAGTCGCTCAGAGCGCTTGAAACCGGCGGCGAGCCTTTGCTATGTCTGACTAAGGCAAGGCTGTATGCCTTGTACGAGGTGCTCAGCGCCTTTGCGCTTATGGACGGAACTAATATAAATGTAAAGCTGATGCAGGCATATATACCTGCAAAGCTGTTTGCTGTTTTACAATAGGCAAATAAGAAAGGGTAAAAATGACTGAAATTATAGGAGTCAGATTCAAGGATGTCGGGAAGATATACTACTTTTCCCCGAATAAAAATACGGTCAAGTGCGGAAGTCACGTTATAGTGGAAACCGCAAGAGGCGTTGAGTGCGGCGAGGTCGTTATAGCGAACCGTGAGATTGAGGACGACAAGGTGGTACAGCCGCTCAAGAGCATAATCCGCATAGCTACCGACAAGGATCTTGAAACGCAGAAGAAGAACCGTGAAAAAGAGCAGGAGATAATGAAGGTCTTTGCTCAGAAGATAGCCGAGCATAAGCTGGAAATGAAGCCTATTGATATTGACTGTACCTTTGACGGAAGCAAGATATTATTTTATTTCACGGCTGAAAGCAGAGTGGATTTCAGAGAGCTTGTAAAGGATCTTGCATCGGTTTACCGTACAAGAATAGAGCTGCGTCAGATAGGTGTGCGTGACGAGGCGAAGATGCTCGGCGGACTCGGAATCTGCGGCAGACCGTTCTGCTGTAAGACCTTCCTCGGAGAATTTCAGCCGGTGTCTATAAAGATGGCTAAGGAGCAATCGCTGTCGCTGAATCCCACAAAGATTTCAGGCACCTGCGGACGACTTATGTGCTGTCTTAAATATGAGCAGAACTGCTATGAGGAGCTTCTTGCGATAACTCCTAAGGTCGGTGCTCTTGTGGAAACAGCCGAGGGCAGAGGTATCGTTGAGGATGCAAACCTGCTGACAGGCGTACTCAAGGTAAAGCTCGACAAGAATCCCGATGCCGCTGCTACGGCATTCAAAAGGGAGGATGTAAAGCTGATCAAGGACGGCAAAATAAGAATCAAGAAGGAAGAATTCCAGGCGCTCAAGGGCCTTGAGGACTAAGGTGGCTGAAAGCCACTGTAAATTCCGCCTTTGGAAATGTTTGGGGTTGGCAGAACGTGGTGGAACGGCGGGGTTACACAGAGTAATAAATTAAATATGGACGGTCATGGTGGTTGCTGTGACCGCTTTTTTTGCGGCGGGTTGCCGCTGACTGTTCGCCGTTCTATTTGATTGAGCTTTGCTTAGCTTACGTTACCGGCGGTAATAGTTGAAAGTGGGAAATTAAAGTTTTAGTCAACCTTTTTCAAAAGGTTGCAGATTTTTAAGGCGGAGCCTTAAATCGCTTTCCGCAGAAAGCGAAATTTCTTAATATAAAGCGATTTTTTGAAGGGTCAGGGAAACTTTTTGCAAGATAAAAAGTTTCCCTGAACTTATAAATTATTGCTTTGTCATCCTCAAAAAAGGTGCCTGTGGCACGTTTTTTGAAACTCAATCTTTTTGTTGTATATCGGTTTATTTGGGTACAGTTGTTTGCGGGTATGGTAAGGGTTAGTGCGAGGCAAAGGGTGGTGTAGCAATCCCTCAATAGTTGGCTGAGCAAAGCTCAGCAACAGAAGCTCACCTTTACTCAAGGGAGCCAAGTGTGATAGTGCAGAGCAAGGGATAGTGCGGTTTTGGAAGGGTTGGTGCGGAAAAGGCGGTCACGGTGGGGTGCTGTGGGTGCTGTTAAAGCATTATTGCTTTACTGCCGGACACCATTTTGACGAGTGCTGAGAATTGAATATAAAGAATCCGCTGTTTATTGCAAATGGCGGATTTTTGTGTTGGGGAGTTTGGAGGAAGATAGTGCGGAAAAACTAATTGATGGTGCGGATGGAGAGCAATCCCTCAGTCTTGCGACAGATAGGGTTGAGCGAATATTAACGTTGATAAAATCGCAAAATGTTGCAATTTATAATAAGAAGTAGCCTTGTCGCAATCCAGCTCCCTTTGACAAGGAAGCCAAGAATATAGTGCATAGCAAGGGATAGTGCGGAGTGGCGGTCACGGTGGGGTGCTGTGGGTGCTGTTAAAGCATTATTGCTTTACTACCGGACACAATTTTGAAGAGTGCTGAAAAAAGAAACCGCTGTACTCGACAGCGGTTTCCAAATATTACCTTGTTAGATCATATACGGCATAAGTGATTGAGTCGCTATGTCTTCCCATCTGTCAGCTAGGGCGAAAAGCTTTTTAAGGCGTTCATAATAAGCTTCCTCATCGCTCCCTTCTCCATCGTCGGATACAAAGTCTGCAAGATCTTGGCGAATAAACAGTTCTGTCTCATCATAAATTTTTTTTGGTACAGTGATTCTTAAATCGTCTACCTGCAATGACAATGCGTAAAGCCTATCATCTGTAGTATCCATATCTTGAAAATATTCTCTCAATAATGTATTGAGCTCAAAAATCTTATTTTTGGTAAAATCTGAAATCATTTTTACTTCCTCCTTTTTAATTGCGTAATTCTCCATTGTGCTTAGCACCTCATCATCGCCAATCTCGAAAAATCCGGGTTTTACTTGCAGCAGGTTTTCGAGTCTGACCAGGCTAGTAGGATTTGGCGCTCTCCCAGGTCTTGTCCAGGATCTCACTGTTTCCGGCTCAGTGCAGCATGCGGTCCCTAATATCTGGTAAAGTTCCTTTCTGGTGCGATAATACTCTCCGTTAAGTTCTTTGGCATTTTTTGCCAGATACACCACCAGCTGGCTGAATAGTTTGCTGTTGAACTTCATATCTGTTCCTCCTTTGTTCGTTTGATCCTAGGACTGAATCTATTATACCCCGAAACGAACCGATTTTCAAGTGATAATTGGTATTTTTTCTGGTATCTTTGTCGCTTTCTGAGGTGCGCTTGCTTATCCACCAGCGCTCCGTAAACTTATTTTAGCACACTTTTAATTTAAAGTCAAGCGAGCAAGGCAAGTGATAAATGTTCTTTTGCAAAGGTTGTAGAAATGGAGAGGGTCGATGCAACGGGAGGGGCAAGCAAGGCAAGGATGCCTTAAGCGTGTGTGCCCAAAGTTTCGCAAGGATGCGAAACAAATAAAGCACACACAGACGCTCACCCTACGAAAAGCGAGTGGGATAGTGCAAATGCAAAACCATATAAGCACACAGACGATTGCAGTACGAAAAGTGATTGAGATAGTGCGGAAAAACTAATTGATGGTGCGGATGGAGAGCAATCCCTCCGGTAGTCGCCCGAATTTTTTCGGGCGACAGCACCTCACCTTTG
>ENA-UBIJ01000940-UBIJ01000940.1-human-gut-metagenome-genome-assembly--contig:-NODE-940-length-10980-cov-7.663616_pt1 | contig 10980 bp, 7 predicted proteins | sample MGYA00244944_ERZ654876 | MGnify/ENA primary metagenome ERZ654876 (study PRJEB26926, sample SAMN06164748) | human gut metagenome | biome: ENVO:00009003; feature: ENVO:2100002; material: ENVO:00002003...
AATAGTCCCCCTTGGCTTGCAACTAAACCTAAAAATCGCATAATTTTTAAGGCTTCTGCCCTGTTTTGGGCAGAAGCCTTTTTGCATATTTAATAAGATTTTCTTCTTCGTGTAATATTAAATGTGTCGGCTGTAAAATTAACAAAAATCTAATTGGATTTTCATTGACACATATAACACCTTACAATATAATAAAAGCAAATATATAGCTTATAAAGGAGGTTCCTTAATGACGAAAAAAATAACGGCAATATTCTTGGCATTGTGCATGGCAATTTCCGTTTTGCCGATGACCATTCAGGCGGCATCAAAGCCCGATATTAAAGTTGGCGACTATGTTAAAATGGGCGCGTATAACAATGCCTCAATTCTTTGGCGATGTGTAAGCATTGACAATAACGGACCGCTTATGCTTGCAGACAAAATTGTTGACACCCTTGCATATGATGCCAAAACAAATGACAACAGCAATTCAAAATCACACAGCAGAAGCTATAAGCGTGATGATTACGGTTCTAACTATTGGAAAGACAGCAATATGCGTTCTTGGTTAAATTCGACCGCAGCTGAAGGCAAAGTCGATTGGCTTTGCGGCAACCCTCCGAAAGACGGATATGTAAGCGGTGTGGGAGCGTACAACGAAAAAGCGGGTTTTCTCAACGCTTTTTCAAAATCTGAAATTGCGGCAATGAAAACCGTTACCCAGCGTTCTCTCGTTTCTCATCCCGAATACAACAAGGGCATAGTTGATGGAGACGCAAATTCGGATTTGTTATACTACACCGATATTTCGGAAGCGGTGGCAAACTACGACAGTTCATATTTTGAAACTACAACCGAAAAGGTTTTTCTTCTTGATGTAAAGCAGGCTAATGCCGTGTGGAAAAATCTCAAAGGTTATTATGTTGCGTATAATAATGACGGTATGGCTTGGCCTTATTGGCTTCGCACTCCTGTTACCGATTGCAATCACGATATGCGTTATATCAGTTCATCGGGTCAGGTCGGTCGTTATGCTCCGTGGTATTCCGATTTGGGCGTAAGACCTGCATTTTATCTCGATTCCGAATATTTTGTTACAACTTCCGGCAGCGGCTCACAAAGCAGTCCTTATATCGGCTCTGCTCCAAATAAGCAAGAGGATGATTATACAATTTCGGAACCTGCCGAGGACGCAAATCCCGATTGGAATGTCAGCACCGAGCAAAGCATTCAGCTCACCCTCGGCCCGTGGTATTCAAATGACAGAAAATATTCTAATCCTACCATCCCTGTTTATACCATCCAAAAAACACGCAGCGACACGGAAAATATGGTTGTTGTCGTTTGCGGCGAGGGATACACAAAAAGTCAGCAGGGCAAATTCATCAATGATGTCAAACGACTTTGGCAGGACGCTATGAAATATGAACCGTATCGCAGTTATGCCGACAGATTCAATGTTTACGCTCTTTGCACAGCTTCCGAATCGACTTTTGACAATGGTGGAAGCACCTTCTTTGATGTTATAGTCGACAAATATAATTCGCCTGTTATTTCTAATAATCTCCACGGAAGTCAGTGGAAAAATCATATTTTTGAGAGATGTATCGGTCCTGAATTTATCGAGAAAATTCACGATGCTCATATCAAAAAAAAGTGTGATCCAAACACAATTCCGTCCGGTTCGGAATATGAGCCTTATTATTATGTTCACGATTATATTGCTCAGTTCGCTATGGTTGTAAATACAACAAATGATTTCGGCGGTGCTTATAATAACCGTGAATACGGTTTCCATTATTTCATTTCGCCATCAGACAGTTATCGTGCGTCAAAAACTTTTGCACACGAGTTTGGACACGGTTTGCTCGGTCTCGGTGATGAATACAGCGGCGGATATTTGCTTGACGATAAGGAACTTAAATCACTCAATCTTTCCTCGGTTGAAGACCCGGAAAAGATAAAATGGCGACAGCTTTTAGGTTTTAGAAACACATATACCTGCCGCAATGCTTACGGCTCAAAAATGCTTGTTTCAAGTTATGAGTGCATAATGAGAGACACAAACTATCAATTCTGTGAGGTTTGCCGTTTGCAGGGCTTCAAGCGAATGTCTCAGCTTGTTAAGGATGTAGACCTTTATGTTGCAACTCCCGAGGTTAAGGAATATACGGGTGCTTATTCAAAGCCGTCTGATTTTACCGACCTTGAAACAAGTTCATATTATAATTACACATATAATCGCAATGACCGACTTTTGAGCGGCAACAGCAAAAGCAGATTTAATAATAATATGAACGGTAAAAAAATCGAGCTTAGAACTGTTATTCAAAACATTTCAGATAAAAATGCACGACAATTAAAATTCAAAATGTGGATTAAGCACTCCGACGGAAGCGTTGCGACCGATTCATCGGGGAATCCGCTTCAAACAGTACAAACCTTTGACATTCCTGTTTGGAATGATAAGGCAAATTTCTGGCCGCTCGGTGCTTTGGATCACATCAAAAGCGACTTTAATTCAGGCTTAAAGAGTTGCTCGCTTATTTATCAAATTCCGTCTGATGCACAGCTTAAGAGCGGCGATACCGTGGCATTTCAGGTGCTCGATGAAAACGGAAATGTGCTTGCAGACGACAATACGGAAACACAGCGCTACACAACCGTTTCAATTCAGTATAAATTTGAGGACGGCTCTGAAATTCCAAACACTGCCGGCGGAACATTTAACGTGCCATACGGCACAAAGCTTGATTTAACACCGGCAAAAACACTTTATGATTATGAATTTATAAAGGTTGACGGCTTGAATAAGCCTATTGTTTCGGACGGAACGGTTGTTACATATTATTACAAAAATAAAAACGAAAAACACACTCACAATCTGACTTTGGTTGCTGCGAAAGCTGCCACCTGCACTACTGCGGGCAATTCCGCATACTACACCTGCGATGGCTGTGACAAGTGGTTCGCAGATGCAACAGGATCGGTAGAAATTACCGATAAAACAAGCGTAGAGATTGCACCTCTCAATCACGATTGGAACGCACCTGCTTACACTTGGAATGCAGACAACACCGTTTGCACAGCAACACGCACCTGTAAGCGTGATGCAGGTCATAAGGAAACTGCAACTGCTACTGTAACAAGCGCACAGACAAAGGCTCCGACCTGCACAGCAAAGGGCGAAACAACCTATACAGCAGCCTTTACTGAAGCTTGGGCAAATACACAGACCAAGACTGTTGACAATATCGCAGCTCTCGGTCACGATTGGAGTACCGCTTGGACCGGCGACAGCACAGATCACTGGCATAAATGTACTCGCTGCGATGCTACAACAACCAAAGCGGCTCACGATTACGGTTCTGACAATGTTTGCGACACCTGCGGATATAACAAAACTGTACCGCACACTCACAATCTGACTTTGGTTGCTGCGAAAGCTGCCACCTGCACAGAGGGCGGTAAGAAAGCATACTACAAGTGCGAAGGTTGTGGCAAGTTCTATGAAGATGTACTCGGTACAAAGGAAATAACCGACCTTGCATCTTGGGGCAATATTGCTAAGATTGCCCACACCACAAAGCAAACCGTAACAAAGGCAACCCCAACAGCAAACGGCAAGATAGTAAATTACTGTTCGGTATGTAAGAAAACTCTTTCAACAACAGTAATTCCAAATGCATCAAGCATAAAGCTTAAAGCAACATCATTAACATATAACGGAAAGGTTAGAACACCTAAGGTTATTGTTAAGGACAGAACAGGAAAGACACTTGTTAAGAATACTGACTATACTGTGTCTTATGCAAAAGGCAGAAAGTATGTTGGCAAGTACGCAGTAAAGATTACCTTTAAGGGTAAATACAGCGGAACAAAGACGCTTTATTTCACAATCAAGCCAAAGGCAACAAGTATTTCCTCACTTACAGCAGGTTCAAAGAAGTTTACAGTAAAGTGGAAGAAGCAGGCTACACAGACAACAGGCTATCAGGTACAGTACAGTGCCTCAAGTAAATTCAGCAAGGCTAAGACCGTAACAGTAGGCAAGAATACAACAGTATCAAAGAAAATTTCAAAGCTTTCGGGCAAGAAAAAATATTATGTAAGAGTTCGCACCTATAAGACAGTTAAGATTAACGGCAAATCCATAAGGATTTATTCAGGCTGGTCAAAAGCTAAGACTGTTACAACAAAGAAATAACAGATAGCTAACCATTTAAGGATGGCGGTAGCGGAGCTTCCGCTGCCGCCTTTTCCTTACGAAAAGAATATCTTCGGAAGTCCCTTTCCGAAAGGCGGCAAAAAAAGCGCTTTGCCGATTTTCGGAAAAAAATCGAACAAGGAGAAATCAAATGGACGAACAAGAAAAAGAAATTGAAGAAATACTCAGAACATTTGACAAAGCACCTTCGCCTTCGTCAGAGAATAGTGTTCAAAGTCATTTTAGTGCGATTGGGGGCATTTATGACTGAGACTTTTGAGAGACATCGCTCAAATCAAAATCGTAACACGAATTGAAATGAGCAAAACTCCGAGCGAATACAGAAAATCATATTTATAACCGTTGACTTTATAAAAGCTCGGGTGTATAATCAAAAAAATAAAGCTGTCTCGGCTGATGAAGACTATAAATTTTGCTGTTTCTGAACACAACAGCAGAGTTTACAGTCTTATTTTTTTTGCAGGTGATAATATGAAATTTAAAAAATATGCAACAAAAACGCTGATGATCGTTATCGGATCAATAATATCCGCATACGGAATTACGCTTGCAATAGGCGCAGGTTTCGGCGGCGCAACACTTGCGATATTGTGGCAAGGGCTGACGAATGTGACAGGTATGTCAATCGGCACATCGTCGCTTATTGTGGCTGTGGCAATGATAATTTTTGCCCTTTTCTATGACAGAAAACAAATCAATATCGGCACAATTCTTTACCAAATCATTTACAGTTTTTTCGTGGATGTATTCACAAAAATTCAGCATTATACAGATATTAAAGCGGTTAATTTTGTTATAATGTTGCTTGGCATTGCTATATTTTCGTTTGGAACGGGGATTTACTCCGCCGCTGATTTCGGCAGGGGCTCATATGAAGCAGTCACATTTTCGCTTGCAGAAAAAAACGGGTGGAAAATCAAAATCGTACGAATGGCTCTTGATATTATAATGGTGATTATCGGCGTTTTGCTCGGCGGTAAATTCGGAATTTGCACAATTGCCACCGTTTTGCTCTCCGGTCCGATAATTCAGGCAACCGTAAGCACTGTTAAGAAATCAAAGATTTTAAAAAACATTTCTTAAAATTCTCATACAAGCCTAAAAGTGATAAGACATACAAAAAGGATGGAATTCAATTTGAACAAGTCCGCAAAAAATGGACAATAGAAAAAACAGACCCCCTATGGTAGAATGTAATAAACTACCATAGGGGGAATTTTTATGCCACGAAAATATAGACATATAAGTGATTACGAAAAAGAAATCATAAAAATGTATGAGCAGGGTATCTCCTTTATTTTACTAATGTAAATGGTGCATATAGTGTTTTTTTGCTGTAAATACCACTAATCTATATTCACCTGGTGTTACTTTTGGTTTAATATCAGCGAGCCTAACAGTATATCGGGAAGAATTCGGTTCAGTAGTGTTTCCCTCCTCAGCACATAGCATCCATTGGGCTATGTCAAGGCGGTTTGAATTATAATAAAGTCTAACCCAATTATCATCAATTTTTTTCTATAAAAGGAATTTCATAAAAATAAAATGCTTTGCCAACATTATTATCTTGAACTGTACAAATAATCTGCTCTGAATCTACAGAATATGAATCCTTTTCCATTTTTACTATTATATTATCATAGGATGAGTCCACTTCCACATCCAAAAAATTTTGAATTTCTTGATCTTCAGATTTTATTGGTTCAGGATCAGAATTTCCCTCTATTAGGGAAGTGTTTGAATTACAACCAGATAAACATATTACGCTCACAAAAAATAAGATAAACAGAATTCTTTTTTTCACTGGTATTACTCCTTTGCTGTAAAATAGTTAAATCATATTTAATTACGAATAAAAAACATTGGTAGCACTTCTTCCTGTTGTCATCCATGCGTGTGTGCTTTTCGTACTTTACGAATACATATTCATTGTTGAGTTCTTTTGCTTTATGTTCCTTTAATGCATCTAAAAGTACAGGCGGAATTGGTATCTTTCGTCCTGTTCCTGCTTCCGTTTTGGATTTGCCGACTGTCAGAATTGCGTTTTCAAAATCTATCCAATCCCACTTCATTCTTCGGATTTCTATCGGTCTAAGTCCGCAGCATAACATTGTAAGCACTATTGTTCCGGCATAGTGCTTTGGTATGGTTTCAAGTATCATTCGGCGTTCATCATCAGTTATTGGTCTGTGCTTGTTCTCATACACAGGCACCCTCCCCTTTTTGCAAAAATGCATAGAACTCTAATACAAGTGTACCACACCCGACCGTCTTTTGCAACACAGCATTAGCACACAGGATGCAAAAGCGACGCACCGTTTGGTGCGCCGCTGCATAGAGTCCTATTTACCTGTCAAATCGGCGACGATCCTAGCGCCAAACGCCGGCGCATCCTCCATAACGAACCGCTTCTCCCGGGCGTTTATATTTACACATTTCCGCATAAATGGCAAATAAATTCAGCTTACCTATCTAAATACTTTGCGATAAAATCCTCGACTGTACGCCAATACAGCGTGGGCGCAACAGAAGACGAGAGCGCATGGCCTGCGCCTTCTACGGTAAGTTCCTCTTTTTCGCAGGCTGCAGCCGCATACAATTCGCCCAGCATACTGTATGGCACAAGCTCATCCGACGAGCCGTGAATAAACAGCGTTGGTATGCGGCTCTTTTTCACCTGCGCAAGGGCGCTGGCCTGCTTAAAATCATACCCGTCACGAATCTTTGACAATACCGATGTGGCGTTGAGCACGGGGAACCACGGAATATGCAGGGCATCCGCCTCCCGTTGGAACTCATCCCATTCCGACGTGTAGCCGCAATCTGCAATAACAGCCTTCACATTTCCGGGTAAATCTTCACCTGACGCCATCAAAACCGTTGCCGCCCCCATGGATACACCATGCAGAACGATCCGGGCGTTCGGCTCCCATGAAAGGATCCGGTTTATCCACTTTATAATATCCACACGCTCCGGCCAGCCCATACCGATTTTTGTTCCCTCGCTGTCGCCGTGGGCTCTTGCATCTACTGCCAAAACATTATAACCAAGCGTGTAAAATTTATGAACAAATCCGGCCATATGCTTGGCCTTGCTTGTGTAGCCGTGGCATACGAGAACATATTTTGTGCCGGTATTTTTGAACCGTTTTCCGTGCAGGCGCAGCGAATCAGACAGAATATACACATCCTCTCCGTGTGTAGCATACCATTCTTTAATTTCCGGCGTGCCTGTCATACCGCTGTATTTTGCACTTGCTTCCTCTTCATTACCGGCAGTATTCGTGGCTTTTTGAACCAAGTTGTTGAGTTTGCTCATATGGATAGGCGATTTCGTGTTGATTGAGATATCATAGAATATTTCCGCTGCCGTTGCAGTTAAAGCTGCCAGCCCACAAAGCGCGCCAAAAGCTATACATATATTTTTTCTATTCATAAAAATCTCCTCCTGCCGTCAAAAGCATAACATTGTCGCAAAATGTCATTTTGCAATCTGAAGCTGTTTTGTGCGCGCCCCGGCTGTCTTTACAATACCAAAGCGCTCTGTGTATATCAAATCACATTTTTGGACGGATGTCAATAAAACCGCTGCCACATTTTGCAAGAAAAAGATAAGGATTCGAAGAATCGTTATTACGAGCAAAGCGAGTAACAAGGTTATCGGGACCCATTCAAAATCTGTGATTTTGTAAATGGGTGATGTTCTTATTATGGGTTTATAATGCAATTAAACCCGTAACATCGTTCTGTCAAGTCTTTAAGGTGGAGATTTGCAAAGCAAATACGACCGTGACTTGACAGGTTGATATAATCTGCCACAAAAAAGAACTGAAAATTCAGCTCTTTTTTTATTTATTTTCCCCTATTTTTGCTTGTGTTTATGATATTGATATATTTAGAATTTTGTGATATATTGAGTATGTCAGCATTGGTTTTAAAAGGCACAACGGCTACTATAAATAAATATAAAGGATATGTTTAATATGAAGAAAAAATCGAAAATCATATTACTTTCTGTGTTGGCGTTGGTTTTGATATTGATATCTTTGATTGCTATATTAGCTAATAATTCACACACAGTTGTTGGTGTTAAAAACTATTACAAAATATCAAGTGAAAATTCGGATTATATTCATTTTTCTTTAGATGATTTTGGGAATTATAAAAATCTTTATTTTCAGTCGAACAGGATACATTCTTTAATGTCTGATTCATACGGTAGTATGTTTATTGCCGAATATGACAAAAAAAGCTTTAATGATCAACTTTTACGACTCGAATCTTTCGAATATCAAACTGATGTTATTCTTGATTCTGATGAATATATTATACCGCAAACAAGTTTTAGCATTGGTGATTGGAATTTTAAAGTGTTAAAACCACAGTCACAAACACAGGAATTTCCTAAAAATATAGATTTTGTTTGCATTAACATTTCCGAATGTAAAATTGGTTATATGACCTTTTATGACGAGGATATTGATTATTTGTGTAAATCCGGCAACGAAAATGAGTATATGAAACATTTTGTGAAAAAATATTTTAAATACAATTTTAATAGTAAAGTTAAGTGATTTCTTTTTGAAAAACTAATTTACGGATAATTCAGTTCACCTTTGACAGGTTGATATAATCTGCCACAAGGCTGGAAGAAATCGACCATATGCACCTTCAGGTTAATACAATGAAAGTTCTGTGCCGCCGGTTAGCGTTGCTATTTTAAATGCTGTTAAGAAAGAACTTGATAAATATGAAACGAAACTTAAGAAGAGGTTTGCCCTAACATTTGGGGCAAACCTCTTCTTAATGATATTCAATTTTGTACTTTTATGTTAATTTGTTTTATGATATAGTACTAATATAGGGGGTTATAATATGAAAAAAACAAAGAAAATTGGAATAGTATTTTTAATTGCTTTATTATTGTATGTTATTATGACGATATTGTTTGTTTCTGTATTCCCGAGAATATATTTGGCTAATAAATATGACACCAAAATGAGTGACTACAAAGTTTACGATTATTGTCCGGGAAACTTTCATTATGATATAGATTATTGGGCTGTCGTTTGGCACGATTCTTATTTGGTATATAAAGCAAAAGATGACGGTCGCATATTTAATGTAAAATTTATGAATTTTAGATATTATGACGCTTACCAAATGAAAGAGGTTTCAGAGTGGCTGACGGATGAATTGAAAAATACTGTTGATGAAAATATTGATATGGTCAATATTCGCGATACGGCTGTTTATGGTATTTATAACGAAGAAAAGGATAAATACAAAAATGTTGTTTGGACGAAAGATAATGTCGGCGAAATTATCAAAGCAGGAAGAACAGGCGAGATATTTATTAAAACAGATGATATTAACCGGTACATAAATGAATCAAGAAACGAAAATAAATATACTGATTCATTATATGGTTATGATATGAATTCTAAATTCAGAGATTATATGGCAAAACTTGATGCTGTATTTGTTGAAAAATATCATGATGATAACATTCATATTGTTTTACACCAAAATGAATTGCCTGGATGTAAATCATATTATGGATTTTACGGTATTGATTTGAATGAATTTGATAAATATGCAGGAGAATTCGTAAATATAAATTTGGAGGATAATTATGATTATTAAAAAGAAAATTACAGCTCATCTGAACTTATACAAAAAAGTCAAATACATAATTTTTTAGATTTTGCATTAAAAGATTACAACAATGATTTTGTTGTTTATTATTCAGTAAATGATATATCTCCTTATATTGACGATACAGAAGCAGCAACTAAAATCAAAAGTGATTTGCAGGATAAAATATGTAAATATTTTAATTTTAACAGAAAACCGATTGTTTATATTGTTGATGATGAAATCACTGAAAATAATATTTATTCACATAAAGGATATTTCTTGGAATACAAGCAAATTGAATTGTTAAAACAAGAAAAACATTTAATTTAAAGATGGTGAGAGAATATGAAACAACACAGTAGAAAAAAGGCAGCAAAGATTATACTGATAGCTTTATTTTGTATAATTATATTTTTTATGATATTTTTAGTTTGTTTAATACATAATGCATCCACATATGTTGAAAAGAAATACAATAAAGATTTTAAAATTATCAGCATTAAGCTACCATACTATAAAGACGATTCTGATTTCTTTGATTGGCCTCTATTATACAGACCCGGTGAATTTGTTCCGTTCGCTGTTAATTTTAAAGATACAGAAAAAGATTTTTCTGTCATATATAACAAGAGCGAATTTTATGATGATTACCAGTTGGAAGAAATTAACCGATATATGAAAGAGTATTTAATAAATGTTACAGGTGATTCCGATATTACGGATGTACTTGTTTTACACACTCCGTACAGTTCAAGTTATTACGAATATGATGTACTTACAAATATCCTAAAGAAAGACAATACAAAATGGACAAGTGAAAATATTGAGAAACTTATTCAAGAAATATTTGCTGATTATAACGGAATTATTTTGATATATTTACGCTCCGATTTTGAAGATTTATCGTCATTATTAAAAGAAAGGGAAACAATCAAAGCAAAAATAGAATCCGAATTTGGAAAATACTATTCTCATCCGGGGCAAAATCCTATAAATGTTTGTTTTGTGAATTATGATTTGCCGACAAAAAGGATTGACGACGGTGAAAGATTTGATTATTTTGGATTTGAAGAAGATCAAAATTATAATGAAATAAGAGAAGAACAAGTTACAAGTAAGAACCTTAAAAT
>ENA-UBIJ01000947-UBIJ01000947.1-human-gut-metagenome-genome-assembly--contig:-NODE-947-length-10909-cov-7.620785_pt1 | contig 10909 bp, 6 predicted proteins | sample MGYA00244944_ERZ654876 | MGnify/ENA primary metagenome ERZ654876 (study PRJEB26926, sample SAMN06164748) | human gut metagenome | biome: ENVO:00009003; feature: ENVO:2100002; material: ENVO:00002003...
TAGGAGTCCGTCTCGTGGGCTCGGAGATGTGTATAAGAGACAGGGGGGCCGCCAGTGCCCGGAGAAATCTGCCCACCGCCGCTAATCTCGCCCGGCAAAGGGCGGCCCGGCGGGCCCGGCGGGCCTGACGCTCCTGCTCCTCCCGCTCCAGCTGCCGCTGGGCCGACTCCTCCTCCATCACGGCGGAGACCGTCCGGTCCATCATATCCTCCAGCGACACCAAGCGCTCCCGGGGCGCAGCTTTTTCCTCCGGCTCCGGGGAATCCTTCTCCGGGGTCCGGGTGTCCTCTTTCGGCTGCTCCGCCGGGGCTTCCTCCTCGGCGGGTTTCTCCGCTATAGACTCAGGCTTCGGGGCAGGCTCCGCGGCCGGATCTTCCGGCTCCGGCTGCTGTGGCTGGGAAACCGGCTCCGGGACATGCTGCGGCGGCTCCGGCCTCGGCTGCTGTGGCTTCACCGCACCGGTACCAAACTCCGCCAGAATGTCGTCCAGGTCATACTCCCGGGTGAGGGGCACGTCCTGCAGGAGCCTGCCGGTGTCCTCCAGGGCCTGATTCAGTTCTTCCTCTGTGTACTTGCTCATAGTCCTCACTTACATCCGGCGGCGCACCGCCTCATATAGCAGAATGGCCGCTGCGGCGGATGCGTTCAGGGACGAGATATGCCCCTTCATGGGGATGCTCACCAAAAAGTCGCATTTCTCCCGCACCAGGCGGCCCATACCGCTGCCCTCAGACCCGATGACGATGGCCGCCGGGCCCTTGAGATCAGCCTCATACAGGGAGGTAGCCCCCTCGGCGGCCGTGCCATAGACCCATATGCCCTTTTTCTTCAGCTCCTCCAGTGTAGCCGGGAGGTTAGAAACCCTTGCCACGGGCATATAGCTCACCGCCCCCGCCGATGTCTTGCCCACAATGGCCGTGAGCCCGGCGGAGCGGCGCTTGGGGATGATGACCCCGTGGGCCCCGGCGCACTCGGCGGTGCGGAGGATAGCGCCCAGGTTGTGGGGGTCGGAAATTTCGTCACACACCACCAGCAGCGGCGCCTCCCCCTTTTCTTCGGCGGTATCCAGCAGGGATTGCACGGTCACATATTCCCGCATAGCCGCCAGGGCGATGACCCCCTGGTGGGCGTGGGTACGGCTCATGCCATCCAGCTTGCGCCGGTCGGCCTCCACCACCACGATGCCCTTTTCCCGGGCCCGGGAGGCAATATGGCCCAGGGTCTTGTCTGTCTCGCCCTTGGCCAGGTAGATTTTGTCGATGTTCTCCCCGGAGCGCAGAGCCTCGATCACGGCGTTGCGGCCCTCAATGATGCCGTCCGCCTCCGCCTGGGGCAGGGGCCTCTGTCTATCGTTTTCTCTCATAGCTCGTCCTCACAGAATAAAAATAAAAAAGCCTTGCATCAGGCTGCCGTTGTAACGCTTTAACGCCGCGCACGAAAAGTGATGCGCGCGGCAGGCTGCAAGCTCTTTGCCGGAAAAATACGGATGGGTTTTTTCGCAGCTTTTAGTATAGCACATACGGGGCATAATAGAAAGGTCAATTCATAGAAATTTTACACGGCAGGGGTTTTTCCGCCCTTGTTTGCTTTTATTTTATATGGTATACTGCCATTAATTGCAAGGTCTGTCTACGCGGAAGGAGGCCAACTATGGACTCAAAAAACAACAAGAACAACAAAAACAGCAAGAACAACCGAAACCTTCGGGGTGTGCTGGTACTGCTGGCCTGGGCGGTGGTGCTGACCATCGGCTTTAACTATTTTGCCGCCTATGCCGGAAACGCAGCCAACAAGGCCACCAGCTTTGAGGTGGATTTCAGCGCTCTGGCTGACCTGGTTCGGGAGGATAAAATCGCCCGGGTGGAGTTTGAAAGCGGCCAGATCCTCGCCACCCCTATTGACGGCTATGTCTATACCGACGAGAGCGGCAAGGAACCCAAAACCTACACCAACTCCGAAAAAACCAAGGTCATTCTTTACACCACACAGATCAACAGCAACAATTTCTACGACCTGCTGGACGAGCATCATGTGGCCTACACCGCCCCGGTGGTGGAGCAGATGAGCCCCATTTTGCAGTTTATGATCTCTTATATCCTGCCCACGATTCTGATGCTGGGGGCGTTTTTACTGGTGATGCGTCTGCTGAGCAAGAGCAGCGGCGGCATCGGCGGCATCGGCAGCGTTGGCAAATCCAATGCCAAGGTGTATATGGAAAAATCCACCGGCATCACCTTTAAGGACGTGGCCGGCCAGGACGAGGCCAAGGAATCCCTGGAGGAGATCATTGACTTCCTCCACAACCCCGGCAAGTACACCGCCATCGGCGCAAAGCTGCCCAAGGGCGCGCTGCTGGTGGGCTTCCCCGGCACCGGCAAGACATTGCTTGCCAAGGCCGTGGCGGGCGAGGCCAACGTGCCGTTCTTCTCCATCTCCGGCTCCGACTTTGTGGAAATGTTCGTGGGCGTGGGTGCCAGCCGTGTGCGTGATCTGTTTAAGGAGGCGGCCAAGGTAGCCCCCTGCATCATCTTCATTGACGAGATCGACACCATCGGCAAGTCCCGGGATGCCAGCCGCTTCGGCGGCAACGATGAGCGGGAGCAAACCCTGAATCAGCTTCTGGCGGAGCTGGACGGCTTTGACCCCAGCAAGGGCGTTATCGTTCTGGGCGCTACCAACCGGCCGGAGGTGCTGGACAAGGCCCTGCTGCGTCCCGGCCGCTTCGACCGGCGCATCACTGTGGACCGGCCCAACCTGGCAGGCCGCCTGGCTACCCTGCAGGTCCACACCCGGAATATCCATCTGGCCGAGGATGTGAACCTGGAGAAGATTGCCCAGGCCACCGCCGGCTGCGTGGGTGCAGACCTGGCAAACCTGGTGAACGAGGCCGCCCTGCGTGCCGTGCGCAAGGGCCGCAAGGCCGTGAATCAGAACGACCTGCTGGTGGCCTTTGAGGTGGTCATCGCCGGCTCGGAGAAGAAGGGCACCGTCATCACCGACGAGGAAAAGAAGATCATCGCCTATCACGAGGTGGGCCATGCATTGGTTGCCGCCAAACAGAAAAACGCCCAGCCCGTCAGCAAGATCACCATCGTACCCCACACCCAGGGAGCCCTGGGCTACACCCTGCACCTGCCGGAGGAGGAGAAATTCCTCATGTCCAAGGAGGACATATTGGCAGAGATCCGCACCCTGCTTGCCGGCCGCTCCAGTGAGGAGATCGTCTGCAACACCATGACCTCCGGCGCCGCCAACGACATCGAGCGCGCCACGGAGATGGCCCGGAACCTGGTGGCCAGGTTCGGCATGTGCGACGAGTTTGATATGATGGCCCTGGGCACCGTACAGAGCCAGTACCTGGACGGCAGCTACTCCATGTCCTGCGCCCAGGAGACCTATGCCGCGGCGGACCGGGAGACCATCAAGATCATCCGCCAGTGCCACCAGGAGGCCAAGCAAATTTTGCGGGACAACCGGGAGCTGCTGGACAAGATCGCCGCCTACCTGCTGAAGAAGGAGACTATTACCGGCCAGGAGATGATGGCCATTATCGAGGGCCGGGATCCGGAGACCGTGGACAACTACGGCGCCACCCGGGAGGACGATGCGCCCCGAAAGGCCTTCCGCCCCTCCACCCCCAACAGCATTGAGGCTCCGGCCAAGCACATCAATATCGTCTCCCAGCCCATCCCCATGCCGGACTTTGACGAACCCAAGGAGGAAAAGCCGGCGGCCAGCTCCCCGGAGGAGAATGCCCCGGAGGGTAAATCCCCGAAGGAGCCTCCCGCCGATAACGGGAAGCCCGAATAATAATCCCCAAGCCCCCGGAACGTGTTTGCGTCCCGGGGGCTTTTGCGCCGAGGGGAAAGAAGCCGCCTTTTGCCGGACCCTGGCCGTTTTTATGTAGACAAGAAAAATTATGCAACTTTTTCGCGGATTTTATGTTTACATAACGATGTGGAAAACTCTGTGGATAATGTGCATAACCCCTTTTTTAAGGCTGATTTTATGAGGTTGCTGTCTTGCTATAAGAATGGGAGCTGTCTAACATTTTTAAATCTTATTGCAATTTTTGTCAGAGAAAGTCCAGGCACTTGCCAGAACAGAGGAAATGCGGTAAAATAATAAAATATGGCCGGAATCGCCGGCAGGAGGTCTCTATGGCAGCAAAGAAAACCTATAACAACGAAAGCATTTCCAGCCTCAAGGGTGCGGACCGGGTGCGCAAGCGCCCGGGCGTCATCTTCGGGTCCGACGGCCTGGAGGGCTGTGAGCATGCCGTATTTGAAATACTGTCCAACGCCATCGACGAGGCCCGGGAGGGGCATGGGCGCCTCATCACCGTCACGCGGTTTTCCGACCTCTCCATCCAGGTGGAGGACATGGGCCGGGGCTGCCCGGTGGATTGGAACGAGAAGGAAGGCCGCTACAACTGGGAGCTGGTATTCTGCGAGCTCTACGCCGGCGGCAAATATGACAACGAAAACAGCGAAAACTATGAGTTTTCCCTGGGTCTCAACGGCCTGGGCTCCTGCGCCACCCAATACGCCAGCCGCTACATGGATGTGACCGTGTGGCGGGAGGGGAAGGAGTATTCCCTGCACTTTGAACGGGGCGAAATCGTGGGCCAGCTCCAGTCCCGTCCCCTGCCCGAGAGCCAAAAGCGCAAGACCGGCACCCGCATCCACTGGCTGCCGGACCTGGATGTGTTCACGGACATTCAAATTCCCCTGGACTACTACCGGGATGTGATGAAGCGTCAGGCCGTGGTGAACGCCGGGGTCACCTTCCGGCTGCGCAACCAAAACGGCGCGGCCTTTGACACGGAGGATTTCCTCTATGAAAACGGCATCGCCGACTATATTCGGGAGCTGGCGGGGCTGGATGCCTTCACCGAGCCGGTGTGCTGGGAGTGCGAGCGCCGGGGCCGGGACCGGGCAGACAAGCCCGAGTACAAGGTGAAGCTGAACATCGCCTGCTGCTTTTCCAACAAGCACCCCGTGGTGGAGCACTACCACAACTCCAGCTTCTTGGAGCATGGCGGCTCCCCGGAAAAGGCCACCCGCCTGGCCTTTGTGTACGCCATTGACAAGTACCTCCGGGACCACGGCAAGTACACCAAGGACGAAAGCAAGATCACCTATCCCGATGTGCAGGACTGTCTGATTTTGGTCAGCAACAACTTCTCCACCCAGACCAGCTACGAAAACCAGACCAAAAAGTCCATTACCAATAAGTTCATCCAGGACGCTATGAACGACTTCCTGCGGGAGCAGCTGCAGGTATACTTCATTGAAAATCCCGACGCGGCGGAGAAGATCGCCAGCCAAGTGCTTATCAACAAGCGCAGCCGGGAGACGGCGGAAAAGACCCGTATCAATCAGAAAAAAAAGCTGACGGAGAAGATCGACATTGCCAACCGGGTGCAGAAGTTCGTGGACTGCCGCACCAAGGATGTGAGCAAGCGGGAGATTTATATTGTAGAGGGCGACTCCGCCCTGGGCGCCTGCAAGCAGAGCCGGGACGCGGAGTTTCAGGGCCTCATGCCCGTGCGGGGCAAGATACTCAACTGCCTGAAGGCCGACTATCCGCGCATTTTTAAGAGCGACATTATCACGGACCTCATGAAGGTCCTGGGCTGCGGCGTGGAGGTAAGCGGCCGGGCGGTGAAGGACCTGAATCAGTTTGACCTGAATAACCTCCGCTGGAGCAAGGTCATCCTCTGCACCGATGGCGATGTGGACGGGTTCCAAATTCGCACCCTGATCCTCACCATGCTCTACCGTCTGTGCCCCACCCTCATCCGGGAGGGCTATGTGTATATCGCGGAGACACCGCTGTTTGAGATCACCTGCAAGGAAAAGACCTGGTTTGCCTACTCGGAGAAGGAGAAGGCGGACATTCTCAAGTCCCTGGAGGGGAAAAAGGTGAAGGTGGACCGCAGCAAGGGCCTGGGCGAGAACGACCCGGAGATGATGTGGCTGACCACCATGAACCCGGAGACAAGGCGGCTGGTAAAGGTCCTGCCGGACGAGGCCGCGGAGACCGAGCGCATTTTTGACCTCCTGCTGGGGGACAACCTGGCGGGGCGGAAGGAGTATATCGCCGAGAACGGGTATAAGTATCTGGATATGATCGATGTGAGCTGAGGGGGCTTTATTGTGTCTATTTTACACTTTTCGGATATTTTAGAAAAAGCCGGGTTAGACCCGGCCAAGGTGAAGCTGATTCGCCACTCTTTAGGCGATAAGGATTTTTCTAAATGTTATTACTCTGAGCCGCAGATGGTATGGGAGTACACCCGCATTCAAAAGCCCGGCTTCAGCAAGGGGTACGACTACTGGTGCGTGTTCGTCAGCGGGGAGGGCACCACCGCCCGGCTGTTTGCCTGCTACAAGGTGAACGGCTCTGTGTCGGCCACACCGAATTTGGAGCCGACAGGCTTCCCCCTTAAGGGGCGCTTTGAAGGAAAGTATGATTACTTCGACCTGGAGCCCGTTGACAATCTCAAGGAATACGAGCATCGCCTGGTGATTGAGTGGGGCAAGGCTGCACTGTCGTGGCACCAAAAGGGCACCACGGAGAAGGATGTTTTGGCTATTGACTCCCCGGTCAAAAAGCCGTTTATCGGCTATGACAAGGTTGTGCTTACTTATGCCGAGCTGAAAGATGTTGTGGAAAACAAGGATGTTTACGAGCTGTGGCAGGCAGCCCTGTCTGCGGTGAATGCAGTATATCTGATCGTAGATACCAAGAGTGGGCAGCAGTATGTGGGCTCTGCCTATGGCAAGGACGGTCTTTTGGGGCGGTGGCGTATTTATGTGGATTCGCTGCACGGACACAATAAGCTGATGAAGGAAGTGATCTGCGCACACCCGGACCGATATAAATTTTTCCAGTTTTCCATTTTGCAGATTCTCCCGAAAACACTGACGGATGACGAGGTCATCCATACCGAGAGTCTTTGGAAAGAAAAGCTACAGTCGATTCGGTTTGGGATGAACGATAACTGATAGAAAATATTTTCCCAGCAAGTGCGTTGGGAAATGCGGTATGAGGACGGGCGCGAAGCGTCGGAGGGGCTGATGGTCCCCTTGCCTAAAGGAGACTGGCACGGCGAAGCCGTGACTGGGGGATTCTTCCCCGCACAAATCCCTCCACCAGCCTGCGGCTGGTCCCCCTCCCTTTAGGCAAGGGAGGCTTTGGACACGGATTGCCACAGCCAGTGTGCGCACTGGCTTCGCAATGACACGGTGGTTTACAGAGAGTCCGGCACAAAACCCGGCGGGCCGATGTGGGCATCGGCCCCTACGCACGGCTATCGGTAGACATTCCGTAGGGGACGATGCCCACATCGTCCCGGTCGCACCGGCTTCCCTGTTATGCGTAGGGCGGGGTGGTCCTGTTGCGGTGCCCAAAATTTCTGCGCTGCCTTACGGCGGACGCTTGAAATTTTGACCGCAGCCACTCGCTCATTTCGCTTCATCCGCCACCGGCGGCGCTCAATTCACTCCCCTCACCCAGCCGCGATGGTGCGGAGTTTATCGTGTGGCGGCACACATAGGTGCCGCCCTACAGAGCGATTTGTAGAGGCGGGCGGCCCTGTCTGCCCGGTCCCGGCAGCGCAGCGTTTTGTAGGGCAGGGCCCATGTGCCCTGCCGCGTGCAGTGCGCCGCAAATTGAAACCGAGCGTTTTTTGGTGGGGGAAGCCCGTGCATTCCCCGCCAGTTTGAATACGAAAGGAATTATCTTTCATGGCAAAGAAGAAAACAGAACCGAAAGCCGTCCATCCCGCCGCGGACCCTAATGTCATGGGCCTGCGGGGCACGGTAGTGGAGCAGCCCATCACCTCCACCCTGGACGAGAACTATATGCCCTACGCCATGAGCGTGATCGTCTCCCGGGCCATCCCGGAGATCGACGGCTTCAAGCCCTCCCACCGCAAGCTCCTGTACACCATGTATAAGATGGGCCTGCTCACGGGGAACCGCACCAAATCCGCCAACATCGTGGGCCAGACCATGCGCCTGAATCCCCACGGCGACCAGGCCATTTACGAGACCATGGTGCGCCTGGCCAAGGGCAACGAGTCATTGCTCCACCCCTTTGTGGACAGCAAGGGCAACTTCGGCAAGGTCTACTCCCGGGACATGGCCTACGCCGCCAGCCGCTACACCGAGGCAAAGCTGGCCCCCATCTGCGCGGAGCTTTTCCGGGATCTGGACTGCGACGCCGTGGACTTTGTGGATAACTACGACAACACCACCAAGGAGCCGGCCCTGCTGCCCACCACCTATCCCAATGTGCTGGTGTCGGCCAACCAGGGCATTGCCGTAGGCATGGCGTCCCAAATCTGCGGGTTTAACCTGGGGGAGGTCTGCGACACCACCATCCAGCTGCTGAAAAATCCCGACCACGACATTGCCACCACCCTGCTGGCCCCGGATTTTTCCACCGGCGGGCAGATTCTCTGTGACCCGGAGGAGCTGGGACGCATTTATGAGACGGGCCGGGGCGGTGTGAAGGTCCGGGCCAAGTACCGTTATATCAAGAGCGAAAATATTATCGAAATTTTCGAGATCCCCTATTCCACCTCCCTGGAGGCCATTTTGGACAAGGTGTCCGAGCTGATGAAGGCCGGGAAGATCAAGGAGATCAGCGACATGCGGGACGAGACGGACCTCTCGGGCCTGAAGCTGGCCATTGACCTGAAGCGGGGTATAGACCCGGACAAGCTCATGCAGAAGCTCTTCCGCCTGACCCCCCTGCAGGACACGGTGAGCTGCAACTTTAACATCCTCATCGCCGGAATGCCCCGGGTGCTGGGGGTGAAGGCGCTGCTGGAGGAGTGGCTGGCCTGGCGCACGGAATGCGTGCGGAGGCGGGTGTACTTCGTGCTGCACAAAAAGCAGGAGAAGCTGCACCTTTTGCAGGGCCTCAAGCGCATTTTGCTGGACATTGACAATGCCATTGAGATCATCCGCCAGACCGAGGAGGAGGCGGAGGTAGTGCCCAACCTGATGATCGGCTTCGGCATCGACCAGGTTCAGGCGGAGTATGTAGCGGAGATCAAGCTGCGCAACATCAATAAGGAGTACATCCTCAAGCGGGTCCAAGAGACCGCCGCCCTGGAGGAAGAAATCGAGGACCTGGAGGATACCCTGCAAAAGCCCGCCCGCATCCGCAAGATCATCGTGGGCGAGCTGGAGGAGGTGCGGAAAAAGTACGCCCAGCCCCGGAAAACGGAAATTATCTTCAGCCATGAGGCAGAGTATGAGGAGGAGCCGGAGGAGACGCCGGACTATCCCGTGACGCTGTTTTTGTCCCGGGAGGGATATTTTAAGAAGATCACCGCCCAATCTCTGCGCATGAGCGGCGAGCAGAAGTTCAAGGAGGGCGACGGGCTTTTCCGCCAGGTGGAGGCCACCAACAACACCGAGCTGATGTTCTTCACCGACCGCCAGCAGGTGTATAAGGTCCGGGCCGCCGATTTTGCCGACGGCAAGGCGTCGCTGCTGGGGGACTATCTGCCCACCAAGCTGGGGATGGACGAGGAGGAGAAGGTCATCGACCTGGTGCTGCCGGGGGATTACAGCGGGCATGTGCTGTTCTTCTTTGAAAACGGCAAGTGCGCAAGGGTCTCCCTCTCGGCCTACGCCACCACCTCCAACCGCCGCAAGCTCACCGGGGCCTACTCCGACAAGAGCCCCCTGGCGGCCCTGGTACCCCTGACGGAGGACAGGGAGCTGGCCCTCATCAGCACGGAGCCGAGAGCCCTGCTGCTGCACACGGCCCTGCTTGCGCCCAAGACCACCCGCGCCACCCAGGGCGTGGCGGTGATGAACATGAAGCCCCGGTATCATCTGGACCGGGTGTGTACCCCGGAGGAGAGCGGCATCACGAATCTTGCCCGCTACCGGGTGCGCAGCATCCCCGCTGCCGGCGCCCTGCTCCGGGAGGAGGACCAGGGCCGGGAACAGATGTCGCTGCTGTAAAATAACTGGCGAAAAATCTTCGATTTTTCTGTCAAAAGGATTGTGGTCTGCTGCGCGCAAATTCCACGCTTGCAGATTGAGCTTTGCCGCCTGCGGGCGGCAAGCTTTGCGAGGCTTTTTACAAGTATAATTCGTTGGTTCCTCTTAAAATTGAGAAGAAAGGAGCGTCCCATGAAAAAAAGAATCCTCCCCCTGCTTCTGTGCGGGGCGCTGCTTTTATCCGGGTGTGGGCTGCTGCGGCGGGAATATACCCGCACAGAACCCCACAGCGCCACCTATTACGAGGGTGACCGGCGGGATGTGCTCCGGGCAGAAGGCCGCCAGGACCTGGTGAACGACCTGCTGCTGCTGGTGAGCGCCCATGACGAGAGCGGCACCGTTTGGCTGTATGACAGCGAGGACGGAGCAGACGCTTCTCAACTGGCCCAGGTGGCCTGTGATGAGGTGCTGCAGGAGACCCCTCTGGGAGCCTACGCCCTGGAGTATCTCACCTACACCGTGGACGAGGGGGGACGGGGCTATACGCAGCTGCGGTTCACCGCCGGGTATCGGCGCACGGCCCAGCAGATCAAATCCATTGTCCACGCCACCAATGCCGCGGCCCTGCGGGACCTGCTGCAGGCAGCAGTGGAAAACGGCGGGAAGGAGCTGGCGGTGCAGGTGGGCAGCTTTGACGGCAGCCGCCAATCGGTGCTGGATTCCGTGGCGGCGCTCCAGCAGGAGCTGGGGCACGGTAACCAATCCTGGCAGGTGCAGTTCTATCCGGACACGGACGCCTGGGGGATTATGGAAATAATTCTGAAAGAGTGAAAAAAATCCTTGACAATGGCCATATTATGCACTATAATAACCATTGTTCTGCGGGCGTAGCTCATCTGGTAGAGCGCGACCTTGCCAAGGTCGAGGTAGCGAGT
>ENA-UBIJ01000951-UBIJ01000951.1-human-gut-metagenome-genome-assembly--contig:-NODE-951-length-10871-cov-5.357064_pt1 | contig 10871 bp, 7 predicted proteins | sample MGYA00244944_ERZ654876 | MGnify/ENA primary metagenome ERZ654876 (study PRJEB26926, sample SAMN06164748) | human gut metagenome | biome: ENVO:00009003; feature: ENVO:2100002; material: ENVO:00002003...
CACGCGTAAGATCGTCGGCAGCGTCAGATGTGTATAAGAGACAGATTACAGGTAATCTGATAAAAGGAGTAACCCACCAAGGTTATGCTGACAGCACCATGTGGGCGCGTGGTCAGGCATGGGCAATCTATGGATACACGGTAGTTTATCGTGAAACGAAAGATCCTAAGTATCTTGATTTCGCGCAGAAAGTGACAGATGTCTATCTCGAACGTCTGCCGGAAGACAAGGTTCCTTATTGGGACTTCAGTGCCCCGGGAATACCGGATGCTCCGCGTGACGCTTCTGCTGCGGCAGTTGTGGCCTCTGCTTTGCTTGAACTATCCACTTACCTCCCGAATGGAACCGGAAAACGTTATAAAGATGCAGCTATTGAAATGCTGGCAAGCCTGAACTCTGACAGTTATCGGAGTGGCAAGAGCAAACCGTCCTTCCTGCTTCATAGCGTAGGACATTGGCCGGCTCATTCAGAGATAGATGCCTCTATTATTTATGCAGATTATTACTACATTGAAGCATTGCTTCGGTTGAAACGTCTGCAAGAAGGAAAGAATGTAATTAAATAAAGAAGATTTATATCGAATAAAACACTATCTTTATCACAGTTATTTAACAATAAATCTATGTTGTATGAAACAGTGCATTAAAACAAATGGGGTTTTATTCTTTTTTTGTTTGATATCATTAATCATTACTGCACAGGAGCAATCAGTGCAATCTAATATCAAATGCTTGAATTATCCTAGTTCGTTTGAGTTATTGCTTCGGCATTTTAAAGGAAAAATTGTATATATTGATGTAATGGCATCTTGGTGTAAACCCTGTCTGGCAGAACTCAAAGAATATGAAAAAACAGATGATTTTTTCAAAAAGAATGATATTGTAAGACTTTTTATTTCAATAGATGAACCCAAGGATTGGAATGCCTGTTTGAAAAGATTGGATGAAAGATTATTAAATGGGTATTTTGTCACCTATCATCGACCAGAGAATAGTGTTGAGAATAATAAATTTTCTGTTGAAGTGGAGAAGTTGTTTGTCACTTATGATGAGAAAGGTAATTTCGCCGGGCTTTCAGTTCCTCAGTTTATTATTGTTAATAGGGAGGGAACTATTGTAGAATATAAGGCACAAAGACCAAGCAATCCGGAGGAATTGAAGAATCAGTTGAAACAATACTTGGAATAATATGAGGAAAGACTTCCAAAAACGAAAAGCTCTGCAAGAACGAAGGTTCTATACAGAGCTTTTTTTACTGGTTAGGGTTAGGCTTATTATTATTTTACCTTGATGATGTCATAATTCAGATCGCTGACAGCTTCTTGCAAGCTATCGTTCACCAAACGAAGAGTGGTGTCGTTAACAACCACGAAATACATCGGAGCTTCACCATCCTTCGGAGTTAACTTAACAGCAGTAACAGGTTTTTTGTTCACAACCTTGTGTACTGTTTGTTGTTTTCCTTTTGAAGTGAAAGTCTTGTTTTGTCCTTGACCTTCAGCATCGAGGTAAGTCATATCCAGTGTATACGCAGTATCCACACCGTCAGTTGCAGCGTTCAGGGTCAGTACATAGTCAATACCCGGACCGTCGGCAGCAGGAAGAGTACCTTCATAAACTTCAGTCAATTCGGTAATCGGAGTCATCGCAAGAGCTAGACTGTCTGCTTGTGCCTCTGCGGCTTTGTTTGCTTTTGATTGGCATGATGCCAAAGCAGCTACGACTGCTGCTAACATAATTACTTTTTTCATCGTTAAGTGCTTTAAGTTAATATAAATATAGTGAGCTATTGCTCGTTTTTTGCTATCCTATTCCTGTTCATCGTCCCGTTTGATGACAAGCAGTTTGTCTACTCGTCCGCGGTCCATGTCCACCACTTCGAATTGCAGATTCTTGTAGGTGAAGATGTCTCCAGCTTTCGGGATGCGACCAATCAGGAACATGGCCAATCCACCCAGAGTGGTGAAGTCTTCCGATTCCAGATCTTCGTAGGATAGGATACCCATTTCCTCCATGAAGTCGTCGATATTCATTGAAGCTTCCACCAGCATTGAACCATCCTGCCTAGTGACGATTTCTTCTTCTTCCATTTCATCCTCTTCAAGGATGTCTCCGAAGATACTTTCGGTCAGGTCGTGCAGTGTGATAATGCCTTCTGTGCTGCCATACTCGTTAACAACAACTCCGAACTTGTTTTTGTTCTTCTTAAATAGCTCTAAAACTTTATTTGCATACAAACTTTCCGGAATAAAGAGAGGAGGACGGGCAATTTCGCGCAGGTTAAACACCTTTTTGTTGCCTACCATCAGGATAATATCCTTTACGGAAACCACACCGATAATCTCATCTTTCCGTTCGTCTACCAATAGATATTTACTGTAATGTTCTTCTTCGATAATCTTCATCACTTTTTCCTGTGTATCATCGGGATGAAGGATAATAAGATCTCTGCGATGTGTCATCAGTTCGTTGGCGCGTTTATCAGAGAAGCGGAATACGTCACGTATCATTTCCGTTTCCTCTTTGTCAATCACACCCTGCTCCGAACTTTGATGCAGAATCATTTTGATTTCCTCCTGTGTCATGGGGCGTTCTTCGCTTTTCAGACCGATAAGTTTGTTCAGTAACCGGGTAGAGACGCTTAGTAACCACACAAAAGGATAAGAAACCTTCGTCAGCAGAATCATGACCGGGCTGAACAAAGTGGCGTACCGTTCCGGATTACTAAGAGCAATGGATTTAGGAACCAGCTCTCCGATAATCAGAGAAAGATAGGTGATGATTGCTACGGTAGTAATCATTGCCAGGTTGCGTGCGTATGCTTCTGCGCCCGGAATGAGAGAAAAGAAAGGTACGAGGTCGTCGGCAATAGCCACACCACCATACGCACCGGATACGATACCGATCAGCGTGATACCAATCTGAATGGTAGACAAGAACTTTTCCGGTTCTTCCAATTGTTTTAAAACTCCTCGGGCTGATTTGTTACCTTTTGCGACAAGTGTTTCAAGACGTGCTTTGCTGGATGATACCAACGCAATTTCATACATGGCAAAAATGCCATTCAGTACAAGTAAGAAAAGTATGATAAGAAATTCCATAAATGGATTTAAATGGTTATAGGGTCGAAATTACAAGAAATCGGGACACTATGCAAATATGTGTAATATATTAATGAAAATTTAATAATCGTGTTGTCTTTTTTGTGTAATCATAATAATATAATTGAGGCACGGATTACGCAGATTTCACAGTTTCAATTAAATAAGAACTGTGTTAATCCGTGTAATCCGTGCCTTAATAAAAATCAACAGGAAGTTTTGAACTCTTCCTTATATATTAGATAAACTCTTTACTTCTTAGCGTAGCTGTCTGCTTTGGCTTTTGTACGTTCAATGCGCTTTTGAGTGTCCGGATGTGAAGAGAACATTCTTTGTGCATAGGATGCCTTAGGAGCATCTTTTGCAAGTTCTGCCAATTTACTCAAGGCATTTGCCATTGCATAAGGGTCGATGCCGTTTTTTACGCAGAATTCAACACCATAATCATCGGCTTCATTTTCTTGCTTTTGTGAGAATTGTGCACCGGCAAGAGCTTCTGCCATGGCTCCCAGTTCGGAGTCTGTCAGTTTGGCTACTTTGTCGTTGGCTGCACCTGCCGCGTTCTTCACAGCTGAACGTAGGTAGGCATTTTTCATAGCGTCTTTGGAATCTGTGTGAACCACATGACCGATTTCATGACCTACCACTGCCATTACTTCTTCATCCGTCATAACATCCATCAGACCGGCGCAGATACGTACACTACCGTCACCGCAGGCAAAGGCGTTTACGTCTATTACTTCATATACGCCAAAGTTAAGTTTCAGTCCGTCCACTTCTTTGATATGTCCCGTCAGTTTCTCCAACCGTTTGCCGTATTCGGTATCAGGTTTTGTCAATGGATTATGAGCATCCATCCATACCATATATTCCTTACTCATATTAGCAATGTCCGCATCAGATAATGTAACGGCTGATACTACATCTTTACCTGCTTGCAAAGCTTTTCCTAAATTAATCTTCTTGCCGAATTGTGCAGAAGCTGTCATTCCCATGCCTAATAATACGAAGGCAATCATAGCGATTTCTCTTTTCATACTCTTTTTCTAGTTTAATGTTCTATGCATAAATTAATACTCAAATGTTATTCCTAATGTGGGGAGCAAAGTCCCGCTCGATTGTTTGAGGCGTTTCATTTTATAGTGTTGGCTGTCGGCAGGAGCTTCCGGATTCTCGATGATGCCGGTGCTCATCAGCACATCCTGCTGTTTCAGTTTGCTGGCCGTGATATTCTGCAAATCAAGATAGAATCCCAGCATGCAATGTTTCAGATAAAATGTCTTGTCGATGCGGAGGTCTACCTGTGCAAAGGCCGGAAGACGTTCCTTATTATATTTTGAATAGTCGTAATATGCTTTGCCTTGTGCATCCCAGGCGGATACCAAAGATGACTTTTCTTCATCGTATGGGGTATAAGGAGCACCGCCGATGCAACTGACTTTCATGCCAACACTCCATTGGTGGGGCAGATTGTAAGTTCCCCGCAAATTGAAAATATATCGGTTGTCCCATGCGGATGCGATGTATTCGCTCTCTTTGTCGTTGCGGTATTCACTTTTAAAGATGGTGAAGGAGGAAGCCAGATTCAGTTTCTTGGCGATCAGCCACTTTACCAGAATCTCCGCGCCATACGAACGTCCTTGAGCGGTAGAAGTCAGCAATTCATTGCCAATCACTCCATAGTCATTTCCTTTGCAGGTAAGAGGAATCCCGTCTACAACGGAGAGCGGAATTTTGTCATAGTCTTTATAGAATCCTTCGACGGAGACTTCGAACGTATCTCCTTTGCGCCAACTAATGCCCAGACTTTCCTGGCTGACTTTCATATAGCTCAGATTGTATTTGTTGACATACGTTCCGTTATTATCTTTAAAACCGAGTGCCGTATAAGGAGGCAACTGATAATAAAGTCCTGCATTTCCGCTTACGAACCAGTGCTCGGCAAGTTGGTAGGAAAGCGATATGCGGGGAGAAAGCTGATCGGAGAGTGACTTCATGGCCGACGAATAATTGTTGGCATCAGCTCTCAATCCCAAGGAAGCTGTGAAACGTTCGTCCATCGAAGAGTAGCTGATAGTGCCGAAAAGTCCCCAACGCATCATTCCCAAATAGGTGTGGTAATCAAACGTTTGTGCCTGATTGGTATATGCCTTTTGAAAGGTGGTGTTGGTATATTGACTATAATCCAGATTCACTCCGAGATTGACTTTCCAGTTGCGGAAAGAAGAATTGTTTTCGAAGCGGAACTTCGTTTCCTGTTCGGTAGAACGGAGGCGGAGCATCAGATTCTCCGGAATGCTTTCATCATTCTGCCGGTATTTAGTATTGCGGTTGTTCAGATAACTGTGACTGACTACCACCGATTGCACATGCGGCCCTGCATAGTGACGATATACAGCACCTAAGGTAAACGTTTCCTGCTTGATTTTTGGCAGGTAACTAAGGATATATTCATTGTCCTCGCTATCTGCTTTCGTGTTCAATCGCATATTGTCGATTCCTCCAAGCCCCAATACCGTCAGTTCGTTCTGTTCGTTGAACCGGGTTTTCAACTTGAATTGCGCATCGGTGAAAGTCGGCAGGAAAGGCAGGTCGAGCATATCAAACAGGAATTGCAGATAAGATTGACGCACGGATACCAGATACGAGGTCTTTTTTCCAATATGTCCGTTGGAGGCCAGAGAGACCTCGGATGCTCCGAGGGTAGCTTTTAGTGAGTTATGCTCCATGTCTCCGTCGCGCAATTTGAAATCAAGCACGGAGCTAAGCGCGTTTCCTCTGTCAGTGGGAAAAGCACCTGTATAGAAATTTACTTCACGGATCAGGTCGGCATTAAGGATTCCCACCGGACCGCCGGATGCTCCTTGCGTGCTGAAGTGATTGATATTGGGTATTTCCACTCCGTCCAGATAGAAACGGTTTTCAGAAGGAGAACCACCGCGTACAATCAAGTCATTGCGGTAGCCGATAGGAGAGAAGGCAACTCCCGGATAAGACTGAACAATACGCGAAATGTCCCGATTGGCTCCCGGACTCTTTTCTATTTCCTGCAATCCGATGATACGCAGGCTGACCGGACTTTCCAGATCGCGCCGGAAAGGAGAAGCGGTGACGGTTATTCCTGCGAGTTCGGTCAGATTCTCTTCCATTTCTATCGAAATGTTCAGGTCTTTGGTAGATAAGATATATTCGGGAGTAGTGACACTCTTGTAGCCGATGGCTGTCGCTTGCAGACGGTAGATGCCGGGAGGCACTTGTTCGATGGTGAAATGACCTTCCGCATTGGTGACACCACCTTTATTCAGCCCAAGAACCATTACGTTAATGAATTCTAATGGCTGACGGCTGTTTTTCTCAATCACCGTTCCCTTTATTTGATGTACAGGTTGGGCCTGTAACAGGGAAAGCAGGATGTTGGAAAATAGTAGCAGTGTCAATAGTTTTTTCATGTGATTGCCAATTGTCGCTGCGAAAGTACGAAAAAAGTATTAAATAATGATACCTTCCGTGAATAAAAACAGAATCACTTCCTGTTTGGTTCGTTTTACCTACTGATAAACTTAGCCGGATTTTGTTTCACATTTCATTTTTATATCTTATTTTTGTGGGACATATTAAAACAGATTCCTTATGAAGACTGTAAAATTGATCACTTGTAATGATGCGATGAAGGCACATATCCTTCAGGGAGCATTGGAGAATGAAGGCATCGAGTCTATTCTGCACAATGAGAATTTCTCTACTTTGTATAAAAGTTGCGTAAGTAGTATTGCAGGGGTGGATATATTGGTGGCAGATGAAGACTACGAGAATGCTGTCCAAGTGTTGAAGGATAACGATAGTTGGCCGGAAGAGTTGACGCTTTGTCCGTACTGCGGTTCATCGGACATCCAGTTGGTTTTGAGAAAAGGAAAGCGTTGGCGTGCTATGGGGGCTGCTATCATTTCTGCATTAATGGTCATTCCCCCGGGAGACAACCACTGGAACTATACCTGTAAACAGTGTCATAAAACCTTTGAAATGCCGGTTGCTAAATTTAATCCTGCTGCAGAGCCAGAGGAATAATTATATCTAACTATTTATAACACACAATGGAAAAGAAAAAAAATCTATTAATTGCTCTTCTTTTAATTTGGGTAGCTCCCTCTTTTGCTGCCAAAGTAGATACCTTGTTAATTAAAAGTCCTTCCATGAATAAGGAAGTGCAAGTGGTCGTTGTTACGCCGGATGCTGCATCAGGAAAGAAATCGGTGGCTTGTCCTACTATTTATTTGTTGCACGGTTATGGTGGAAATGCTAAAACATGGATTGATATTAAACCGAATCTTCCCCAAATTGCGGATGAAAAAGGAATCATATTCGTTTGTCCGGACGGAAAGACCAGTTGGTACTGGGATAGTCCGGTCAACCCGTCTTTCCGCTATGAAACTTTTATCTCGTCGGAACTGGTGAAGTATATCGACGAACATTACAAGACGATTGCCGACAGAAAAGGACGTGCCATCACCGGATTAAGTATGGGTGGACACGGAGCGATGTGGAATGCAATCCGTCATAAAGATACGTTTGGTGCCAGTGGAAGTACAAGCGGAGGGATGGATATTCGCCCGTTCCCGAAAAACTGGGACATGGCTAAACAGTTGGGAGAATATGAATCGAATAAGGAGGTATGGGATAATCACACCGTTATCAATCAGATTGATAAGATAGAGAATGGCGATTTGGCTATTATTGTCGATTGTGGAGAAGATGATTTCTTCCTGAATGTGAACAAGGATTTGCATAACCGCCTGTTGGAAAGAAAGATCGATCATGATTTTATTACCCGCCCGGGAGGACATACAGGGCAGTATTGGAATAACTCCATTGATTATCAGATTCTGTTCTTCGATAAGTTTTTCAAGAAATAAAACCGGGAATACTTGACTTTGGCTTTTCAATGTTGTATCTTTGGTACAGAATCATAAAATAGATTGAGGTTAAACTACGATAGAAGGAGGGAGCGGAAGCTTTCTCCTTTTTTGTTGTATCCTTGGGAGTCGTGAGCTTTATCCCGGTTTATAAAAGGGATGAAACCAGAGATTAACGTGTTTTATACCGTAGCTTTATAAAAATTAGACGGTGCGTTACGACTCATTAAACGCTGCGTTAGGAGAAGTTGAAGCCTTTGTTAGGTAAAATCAGAGCCTTTGTTTCGGAATAAACAAAGTTGAGGTATGAAAAGGGGCTTTATAGGTTAAGAATCTATAATTCTGCTCTTGACAGAAATAGAGTGATTATGCTACTTTAAAAGAGAATTCGATGTTCGGAATGAAAGATTATTCGAAAGAAATCGAAATGTTGCGTGTGTATGGATAATAGCTGGCCTGTCCTCCGGCATAGGTCGTCTGACAAATCATTCTGGATGGATTTCCTTTTTTATCAAACCCATACGAATAGACTGTCTTTTCGTCGTTACTTCCTGCAGGACAACTGCGTATGGTGAAATGGCGCGGGTCCTTACCCAATAACCCTGCGTAAAGAGCTTCAATATGGAATGTCAGAGGGTGTATCTCCAATAAACCGAGGCAGGGCAAATGGTATGTAGAACTTTCTTCTCCCGGTTCATAAATGAACTTGTTTTCAAGGCCGTTCATCTTGGAACTGATAGAGGTTATATCTCCGTTCTCGTATGTAAGTGATGTTGATGAGTATTCTGTATTGTCAATATTCTCGACAATTCCGGTTAAGTATCCTTCTGCAGAGTAAGAAAATTGATAAATACGATTTTGTGAAGACAAACTGTATACACATTGACTGGCATAGCCTTCGCTATTTAATGTATATACTAAAGTGAGATAGTCAGTGGTAACTGTTACCTGATTATCAGAGTAGCTCAAGTTTACTTCGTTGCTGATTTCTTCTTCGAAATAACGTTGTTTTATAATATGTTGAATCAGGCGCTCACCATCGAACATAAATTTCTCTGTCTTATCTACAGGGTTTGAATCGTTCTTGACGGATTCATTGAAAATCATAGCCCATTGCCCTTTATCCTCTTCTGTACCCTTTTCGTCATCATCCGAACAACTGAATGTCAGTATTGCCAGCAATAAAATAGCTACTTTTTTCATCCTTTCTTATTTTAATTGTAATCCGTTACTACTAAAACGTCTACTAGCCGGACTTATTACGCTTTTCTCTATCTTGAATTGTGCTTTTGTCGTCTCTTCGGTTTCCTCGTCCTTTGGTGGATAACTTCCGTCAATAACACCGATGGCTACTTTTAACATTCTTTCGTTAGGATCACCGAATGGCAGAAACTCACTGTAATTAGTAACTCCACCAATAGTCGTTTCACTAATTTTAAGATCTGTTGCAGGGGAGAGAGCTCCTCCGGCATCGTGGTTGGAATCATAAACAGTGCAGACTACCGGATTGATTGACCACAGAAATTCTTCATTAATGAATTGTTCTGTTGCTACATTTTGTCCTTTAGTGACACCACCGATGGTTACGACAGGATAACTGTCTTTCAGTGAAAGACTCCTAATTAACATTTCCGGTGCTCCGGCTGTTGTACTGCTTGTAATAGCAAACAGAGCGGGCAGGTCTAAATTAACACCGCTCTTTAATATCTCACTATCAAAGTTGATGGTAGCATCCTTGTCTCTGTTTTTATTATTATATTCCAGATAGGCCATCGGCTTATTTAATCGTACTTCTGAAGTCAGAATTGTACCTAATAACTGAACGCAATCCAATGAACCACCGGCGTTGTAACGTAGGTCAAGTATAACATATTTCACGCCTGCTGTCTTGAACTCTTGTGAGATTTGTCGCAGTTCGTTATTATACTTGTCTGGATCACTATTGGTTCCGGCAGTGAAGCTATTGTACATGAGATACCCTACTTTGATATCTCTATTGTTTTCTTTTACCGTAAGTATTTTGGTTTTATGTACCGGATTATCCTCAATGGATCGTGCAGCAGGTAGTTTTAATGTTATGTCATTAGGTACTACCTTATATACAAATTTTTCTTCTCCTACTTCTTCCCCTTCTTCCGGCTCAACAGGAACTTCTTTCCATACTCCCATCACCAAATCCCGGGCTTGGGTTCCCTGTAATAATTGAGTCTCATATTTCTTGCTGATGTAAGAAGTATCGACTTTCATAATCCAGTTTCCACGTTCCAGTCCGGCTGCTTCTGCCGGTGAACCGGGGATGACGTAAGTAATTAATGCATTATATGCTGTATCGATATCCACACTTCGAACTAGTGAATAGTCGAATCCATAAGTAGGCAGCGGAGCCTCCATCACAGAATCTACAAACGAGTAGCTGTCTTTTTTTGATTTCACTTTAGATAAGAACGAGGCAGGTTCCAGAAACAGATTCACATCATCGTAGGAAGGTAGATCTTGATACCACAGATAGTTCTGCTGCATGATGTCGTACATCCATGTATCCAGTGCAGTTTGATGGGCATACTCCGGCCAGCGGTCGACGCCACAGGAGAAGAAACCACTGATAGATACGAGGATCAGGGCAGGTATGAGGATTATCTTTCTTAATTTCGTCATCATAAAAAGCTTTTTACTGTGCAAATGTAGGAAATACTTTGCTTATCTACCACATTTATGGTATAAAAATGCCTTCAATGTGTGATTGGGTGTTAGAGAATCTTGCCTTATCTTTGTGACATCAAAGTTTTCGATAGGTATTAATGCGAATCAGTAGTTGAACTCTGATTCCTTGTTCTGTCTCTTATACACATCTGACGCTGCC
>ENA-UBIJ01000957-UBIJ01000957.1-human-gut-metagenome-genome-assembly--contig:-NODE-957-length-10792-cov-7.324951_pt1 | contig 10792 bp, 9 predicted proteins | sample MGYA00244944_ERZ654876 | MGnify/ENA primary metagenome ERZ654876 (study PRJEB26926, sample SAMN06164748) | human gut metagenome | biome: ENVO:00009003; feature: ENVO:2100002; material: ENVO:00002003...
CGGAGCGGATGGCAAAGTCCTGTTTGGCTCCTGCATAGTTCTCCATGAAATAGTGACCATGACATACGCCTGTGTGCCCATAGGCCCAATCCCATGTGACAAAGTGGACTCCGTGTTTGCTCTGGACTCCGGCCAGCACAGTGCCGTTGAAATCGGCCAGCACCTTGTAGCCGTCCTCCAGGCCGTCGGCTTTCAAAGAGGGCGCCGTCTCGAGCTGCCGCATATATTCCGCTGTGGTCTTGACGATCTCATATACCTTGTCCTTGGCGGCGATCCGTTCTGGCTCGTCAATATCCTCATTGCGGTAGGCAACGCCGCCGGTCTCAGTTACCTCACACAACGGCGAACCGTCAAGCTGGATACACAGCCTGTCAGCGTGAATTTCGTCCGACTGGAAACCCTCCTTAGCAAGGACAATTGCTGCTTCTCTGAGGTAGCGAGTCTGCGAATCTTTACTGTGGTCGTTCATATCTATTTTCCCTCCGTCGTTGATAAAATAAAAAAGCGCCCATCTTCGTATTGAAAATGGACGCCAATTGTGTACTTGATTTAATTGTTGCGGGAAGCGGGGAGGTGTATCTGAACCGTAGATAGAACAAGACCGTAAGGCGTTGGCCTTACGGTCTGTTGTTGGTGGAGATAAGCGGGATCGAACCGCTGACCTCTTGAATGCCATTCAAGCGCTCTCCCAGCTGAGCTATACCCCCATGGAACCGGAAGCCCTTGATTTTACTGGACTTCCGGGATATTAACTTTTTAGATGCCGCGTTGCGATTGCGGGTTGCTTTACTGGTGACTTGCTCTCCCAGCTGAGCTATACCCCCATGTTGCCAGAAACCCTTGATTTTGCTGGATTTCTGAGCTATTCAATTTTTTGACTTTACTCTCCGTTGCGGGGGAGCACACCCGGTTGCTTGCGCTCCCAGCTGAGCTATACCCCCAAGTTATATTTGGCCCGCAGCCCTCCGGCTGCCGACTTGCTTAGTATAGTATACTCTTGAGCATTTGTCAACACTTTTTTCACAAAACTTCGCTTTTTATTTTCGTACCTGTCCCAGCTGATAGAACGCCACGGCGCTGGCCGCCGCCACGTTCAGCGAGTCCACTCCGTGGGCCATAGGGATGCATACGGTATAGTCGCAGCTCTCAATGCTGCCATCCGCCAGGCCGTCCCCCTCGGTGCCCAAGGCAATAGCCAGCCGCTCCGCCGCCAACAGGCGCGGATCATCCAGCCGCAGGGAATCCTCCCGCAGGGCCATTGCCGCCGTTTGAAAGCCCAACTGATGCATTTTGCCCGTCCAGCTGCCATCTGGCAGATAGGTCCAGGGAATCTGAAACACCGTTCCCATGCTCACCCGGGTACAGCGCCGGTACAGCGGATCGCTGCACTCCGGCGTCAAGAGCACCGCGTCCATGCCCAACGCCGCCGCCGAGCGGAAGATCGCCCCCACATTGGTGGGGTTCATCACCCGCTCCAGTACCGCCACACGCCGGGCACCGGCACAAACCTGCTCTGCCTTCGGCAGCTCCCTGCGCTTCATGGCGCACAGCATCCCCCGGGTCAGATGAAAGCCCGTCATCTGCGCCAGCACAACCTCCTCCGCTGTGAAAACCGGCACTGGGCCGCAGCGCTCCAACAGCTCCTTCCCCTGGCTCTCCACATGGCGGCGCTCCATCAGAAACGAAATGGGCTCGTAACCGGCCGCCAGCGCCCGGCCGATGACCTTGGGACTCTCGGCGATGAAGATCCCCTTCTCCGCGCACTCCCAGTTAGCCAGCTGGTTTTCCCGAAGCCGGGCAAAAATATCCAGTTCCGGCGCAGAAAAATCCGTGATTTCCCGAATATCCGCCATGCCCTTCTCCTCCGTCAAAAATCGTTTCAGAAATTGATAACACCCAGATGCTCCAGTAGGATCTTCAGACCCATGAGGATCAGAATGATGCCTCCGGCCACCTCTGCCTTGCTCTTATATTTCAGGCCGAAGATATTGCCCACATTCAAGCCCAAGGCCGACAGGCAGAGGGTGGTGCAGCCGATGAGTCCCACGGCGCTGAAAATGTCCACATCCGGCAGCAGGGCAAAGGTAATGCCTACCGCCAGGGCGTCAATACTGGTTGCCACCGCCAGCATAAGCATGGCCTTGAAGCCGAAGGACACGTTCTCCGCCTGTCCCTCTCTCTCCTCATCTCGGGACAGGCCCTCCTTGAGCATGTTCCCGCCGATCAGGCACAGCAGCACAAAAGCCACCCAGTGGTCTACCGAGGTGATGTACCTTTCAAAGGTAGTGCCCAGCAGATACCCCACCATGGGCATCAGTGCCTGAAAGCCGCCGAACCAAAGGCCCACCGCCAGGTAGTGCTTCCACCTCAGCTTTTGCACGGACAAGCCCTTGCAGACAGCCACCGCGAAGGCGTCCATAGATAGGCCCACCGCAACGAGCAGCAACTCAATAAACCCCATTCTTCTCCCTCACCGTCGCGCCGGAGTGCACCCGCGCTCCGTTAGAATATTATTCGGGTATTATCCCATATCTGTGCCATTCTGTCAATCATTTTTCACCAGTGTATAGGTAAAAGAGAGAGCCGCTCCTGCGGCTCTCTCCGATTTCATCTCATATTTCATCGCGTGAACAGGCTTCTTTCTCCCCACGCACCGAACACATCTTCATCCTCCGGTTCTTCCTCCGGCTCATCCTCCGGTTTCTTTTCCGGGTCTTTTGTCGGCTTTTCATTGGGTTTTTGCGCTGCGCCGCCGTGGACGGGGCAATCCCCCTCCGACAGCACCTGCAGCCGATAAGCGTCATCCGGCACCTTAATGTCAAATATCGTATCTCGTGCATAGTCCAAAACGGCCACCTGCATTACAGAGGATGCCGGGCAGCTGGCGGTAACAATATGCTTCCCGTCCTTGCAGTAGGACACCATCTTGTGCATGGTGCAGCTCTGGGTGGGTGCGGTATCCGCTGCCACCTGCACCGTCTTGACCCGGCTGCCCCGGAAATCTGCCGCGCAGGCCTCCGTAGCCAGCAGGCCGCTGTCGGCACACACTGTTACATTCACCAGACCGTCGCAGCTGTGGAAGCCGGGGTCCTCCAACCCCTCATGAATCCGACTCATGACTCTCTTGAACATAGCCGAGCATGGGTTGGTGTCGGAATACACCACCTCATTAGATTTATATCCGCTCCAGGCCGCCGCGCAGTAGTAGGGCGTAAAGCCCGCGAAGTAGCGGTCTCTTGCATCATCGGTGGTACCGGTCTTGCCGCCGATGGACATACCGGAGAAGTACGCACCGCCGCCGGAGCCGCGGCGCACAACATCCTGCAGGATGCTGCGCATCAGGTAAGCCGTGGTCTTCTTCATGGCCACATGGGACTCCGTGTTATTATCGATAATAACATTGCCCTTGGAGTCCTCCACCCGCGAATAGGTCCTGGGGGTGGTGTAGATACCATCGTTTACAAAGGCGCTGTAGGCCGCAGCCATTTCCAGGGTAGTCACTCCGTTTTCAAATCCGCCCAGAGCCATGTTGCCCACCTGCTGAGAATCGGTCTCCGTCAGGGTGGTAAAGCCCAGCTTCTCGGTCATGAATTTATAAGAATTGTAGGTGCCGTACATCAGATTTGTCCGCACGGCGCAGGTATTCAGGGATTGCACAACGGCCTCGCGCATGCTGGTCAGACCGCTGTAAACTCTGGTGACGTTTCTGGGCCAGGCGCTGCCGTTAAGGTCAATGGGATAGTCGTCAATGATGGCGGCCGCCGTAATGGTGCCATTGTCCAGTGCCGGGGCATAGGTGCTGACAGGCTTGGCCGCCGAGCCGCAGGGCCGCACCTCCGTAGCCCAGTTCCAGGCCCGGTCCGCAGTCTTTACGCCCGTGCCGCCCACCATGGCTACCACATCACCGGTATACGGATCCATCACCGTCATGGCGATTTGCAGGGGCTGGTCGTAGGAGTCGGTCTGCTGCTGATACTCCGTGGTCTCAAACTCCTCCTCGGCAATCTTCTGGTACGCCAGGTTCTGGGTGGTGTAAATCTTGTAGCCGCCGCTGTACACCATACCAACGGCCCTCTCATAGGCACTGATAACCTTGCCCTCGCTGTCGGGCTTGCTGTCCTGCAGGTCATAGATCTCCACGAATTTCCTCGCCACATCCTCGATCACCTGGTCGGTGAAATAGGAGTTGTTGGCCTTTGTCACCTTTTCGCCGGTCTCCTCCTCGACGGTCGGTGCCACATAGCCCTCCACCTGTTGGCCAAGGCAGTTATAGCCGTTGGTGAAGACCACCTCCTCGTTGCAGGCGGCCTCATAGTCCTCCTTCTCCTTGATCATGCCCTGCTTATACATATTCTCCAGCACCAGCAGCTGGCGGCTGCGGTTGTTCTCCAGGGTCCAATCGCTGATGAGAGGATCATAGCGGGAGGGATTGTTGGTAATGGCGATGAGGCTGGCGCACTCCGCCACGGACAGGTCCTGAGCATCCTTGCCGAAATACATCCGGGACGCCGTCTGCGCACCGTAGCAGGACTCGCCGAAATACACCGTATTGAGATAGGTGTCGAGAATCACGTCCTTGTCGTACTGCTTTTCCAGCTGCAGCGCCCGGTAGATCTCCGTCACCTTGCGTTTGACGGTGGTCTCGTCGTTGCCGGTGATGTTCTTGATAAGCTGCTGGGTGATGGTAGACCCGCCCTGTACGCCGCTGCCGGTGATGGTGCTGAGCACAGCCCGGGCGGTGCCCTTCCAATCCACGCCCTTGTGCTTGTAAAAGCGCTTGTCCTCGATGGCCACCGCCGCATCCCGCAGGCTCTGAGGGATTTGGTCGCTTGTAAGGAGGATGCGGTTCTCGCCGTCATACAGGGTCTGATACAGCTTGTATTCCCCCGTGTCGGAATCCTTGGCGTACATCTCGGTGGCCAGGGACAGGTCATAGGCGGCCAAATCCACCTCCACCTTGTTCTTCATAGTGCGGTTAATGTACATGGAGAACAGAATGGAGAAAAAGATTGTCGTCAGCAGCAGTACCGCAAAGATGGTCCCCACAATGAACCACGCCTTGCGCCGCCTGGCCTGTACCTCCCGGGGGGATCTCTTGGTATGACCCTCTCCCTGGATCTTGTGCAGCTGATTCTCAGCGGATTTTTTTATTTTTTCGGCGCTCTGCTTCAGCTCGTTTCCCAGGCGATGTTCGCTTCGCTTGTGTTGGCTCATAACGGGGCACCTTCCTTTCTTTCGGAATTTTTGTGTGTTCTTTTAAATTCAAATCATTTTAATACCATCCATCAGCAAGGGCAAACGATGGTAAAAATCCACTATAAACTTTATTTTACCATGGCTGTCAACCTGGAATAAAGAACTTTTTTATTCGAAATATGTGATAATACTTGCAAATCACATAATTACAATTATTTTTTGCATGTTAAATGTTTCTGATTTGCCATTTTTTGTCTGAAACCGTTCTTGCAATCCGGAGCAAAATACATTATAGTGTTTCCTATCATAAGCAAGGAGGTATTCCCCTATGAGCGATGAATTCGGCCCCAATTTTATCACCATTACCGACGAGGACGGCAACGACATCGAGCTGGAATATGTGGACGCCCTGGAGCATAACGGTGTGACCTATATGGCCTTTTTCCCCACAGCAGACACGGAGGAGGAAGCAGAGAGCGCCCAGGATTTTGGCCTGGTGATTCTAAAGTCCGTAATGGAAAACGGCGAGGAGCTGCTGGCCACCCCCGATACCGATGAGGAATTGAACGAGGTCTTTGACCTGTTCACTCAGCAGCTTTTGGAGGACGAGGAATAAATCTGGCAATCATTCCCCTGTCATTCCGAGGGAGCGCAGCGACCGTGGGAATCCGCTCTTTCGGCCCTGATCCGCTTCAAAATATTGGATTTTATCGATTTGGATGCGGATTGCCGCAGCCAGTGTGCGCACCGGCTTCGCAATGACAGCTTTTCCCCGCCCCTGAAATTTCCTGACCATTCCGCCGAAAACCCCTTTCTTTTTCCCGGGGCATATGCTACAATAAGCTTGCCGGCGGCCCCTGGCCTCCGACCGATCCCGTCCGGTGGGCAGCAGTCTGTTTATCCTCACATTTTGTTATAGGGGATGTCGGATCAATATGTGAACTGCAGGCCTCCCGGCTGCCGTCTGCGGCTGGAAGTTGGAAGCAACGAAGCATGTTGGAGACAACCCACCTGCTGATTCGGTGCAGGTTATAACTTGGCTGCTGCCCCCTGGGCGGGATCTTTTTTGCAAGCCCTGCAGGGGCGGACGATTCTGTCCGCCCCTTTTTTATTTTTCATTGGTGCCGGCAGCTGCCCGCCGGCGACACCCTATCGATTCTTGCCCGCCGGCGTCACCGCCGTTACGCACAGCGCCATCACGGCAGGGCAAGCGGTCCCTGCCCTACACTACTTTTTCTCCCACTTTTCTTTTTTCTCTTGCAAAAGTAGTGCAAAGCCTATATAATGACAGGGAATGTTACTCCTATTTGTCCGAATGATATATCACCAAACGAGAGGAATGAACCATCCATGAGTGCATCCAGAGAAAAAAAGAACCGCCAGGCCTTCGCCGCCAGCGGTGCTGCAGACCCCAAGGCCATCCGTGCCGCGGAGGAAAAGGCCAAGCAGCGCAAGTCTACGCTGCTCTATGGCGCCGTTGCCGTGGCTTTCGTAGTGGTAGCCGTTTTGGTCCTGCTGTGGAACTCCAATGTGATTCAGCGCGGCAAGACCGCCCTGACCATCGGGGACGAGAATTATTCCGCCGCTCAGGTGCAGTACAGCTACTACGCCGCTTATACCGAGGTCCGTTCCTCCAATTATTATAGCTATATGGGTATTGACACCAGTAAGAGCCTGGCCGGCCAAACCATGTCCGATACGGCCAAAGCCCTTTTGGGTGTCACCGATGAGGGCATCACCTGGGATAAGTACCTGCTTGACAAGGCGAAGTCTAACCTGGCGTCCAGCCAATCCCTGCTGGCCGCCGCCGAAAAGGACGGCTTCACCTGGACGGACGATATGCAGGCCGACTATGACGATCTTATCAAGACCTTCAAGGAAGCCGCCAAAAAGGCCGGGTACTCCTATAAGAATTATATCAAGGCCATGTACGGCACCTTGGTGACCCCGGGTGTTTTCGAGGAAATGTCCAAGAATTCCGTTCTGCTCTCCGCCTTCCAGAACAATCATCTCAATAGCCTGAACTATACCGATGAGCAGATCGAGCAGTATTACCAGGATAACCAATCCACCTTCCATGTTGCCGCCTATGACTATATCCGCTTCAGCGGCACCACCTCCGCCACCAAGGATGAAAACGGCAACACCGTAGACGCCACCCAGGAGCAGATGGACACTGCCATTGCCGCCGCCAAGGACGGCGCTGATGCCGCTCTGACCCGCTTCCAAAACGGCGAAAGCCTGGAGGCTATCGCCAAGGACTATGACATCGCCTCCTATTCCTCTGTCACCGACGGCGCCAACAAGGGCGACACTCTTTCCGCCTGGGCCTTTGACGCGGCCCGCACCGCCGGAGAGACCGCCGTGCTGAACGATGGCACCAACTACTATGTGGTGCAGTTCCACAGCGTCGGCCGCCAGGAGTATAACACTGTAGACGTGCGCCACATCCTGATTCGGGTGGATAGCTCCACCCTGGACTCCAAGTCCGACTCCTATAAGCAGGACCTGGCCAACCTGAAGAGCCAGAAGAAGGCTGAGGCGGAAAAGGTCTATCAGGAGTGGAAGGACGGTGCCGCCACCGAGGCCTCCTTTGCGGAGCTGGCTGACAAGTATTCCGCCGATTCTCCCAAGGGCGGTCTGTATGAGCAGGTCTATAAGGGCCAGATGGTTACCGCCTTCAATGACTGGTGCTTTGACGCCGCCCGCAAGGCCGGCGATACCGACATCGTGGAAACCAGCTACGGCTATCACATCATATACTTTATAGGCCAGGATCTCCCCTATTGGCAGGTTCGCGTCATCAACACCATGAAAAACAACGCCATGAACACGTGGCTGGAATCCCTGCAGCAGGACTACACCATCACGGAAGGCTCCGGCATGAAGTATGTGGGCTGATTTTCCTCAATTTATTCCCGCAGCCCCGACAAGATCTTTTTGAAAGCTGAGCAGGCCGGCGATTTGCTTCGCCGGCCTGCTTTTTTGAGGTTTTACTATGCAAGATATTTTTCTGCGCACCCGCATGATCCTGGGCGATGCCGCCATGGAGTCCCTGGCGGGCAGCCATGTGGCGGTATTCGGTCTGGGCGGCGTGGGCAGCTATGCCGTGGAGGCTCTGGCTCGCTCCGGCGTAGGCCAGCTGACCCTTGTGGACCGGGATACCGTTAGTCCCTCCAATATCAACCGCCAGCTCTATGCCCTGCATTCCACCATCGGCCAGCCCAAGGTGGAGGCGGCCGCCCGGCGCTGCCTGGACATCAATCCCGCCCTCCGCATTCATACCATTTACAAGACCTATGATGCCGAGCATCGAGAGGAATTTTTCGCCGCCCCATACGATTTTATCATCGATGCCATTGATTTAGTCTCCTGCAAGCTGGACCTGATCTCCCAAGCCCAAGGCCGGGGCATCCCCATCATCAGCGCCCTGGGCACCGGCAACAAGCTGGACCCCACCCGCCTGTGCATTTCGGACATTTCCAAGACCTCCGGCTGTCCCCTGGCCCGGGTCATGCGCCGGGAGCTGAAGGCCCGGGGCATCCGCCATCTGCCGGTGGTCTTCAGCCCTGAGGAGGCCGCCGAGATCCGCCAGCTGGATACCCCCGACCCCGGCCGCCGCAGCGTCCCGGCCAGTGTGGCCTGGGTACCATCCTGCGCAGGGCTCATGCTGGGTGGCTATGTGGTGCAGGAGCTGTGCAAAAAGGAGGTAGAACAATGATTCTATTAGGTGCGGCGGTCAATGGGGCCGCCATCGCAGCCGGTGGCTTTGTGGGCCTGTTTGCAGGCAGATTCCTGCCGGATCGGCTGCAAAAAACGCTGATGTGCACTTTGGCCCTTGTGGTCATCGGCATTGCCGTTCCCGGCATTGATGACTCGCAAAAGCCCCTGGTCCCCATTCTCTCCATGGTGCTGGGGACCCTGCTGGGCGAGCTTTTGGACCTGGACAGTGCGGTGATCCGCCTGGGCGATTGGCTGCAGCGGAAAACCGGCGGCAGGGGGCGGTTCACCGACGGCTTTGTCAACGGTACCATGGTCTTTGCCGTGGGGGCCATGGCCATTATGGGTGCGCTGAACAGCGGCCTGCAGGGGGACCATACCATTCTTTTTTCCAAATCGGTCATCGACGGCATTTCTGCCCTGATCTTTGCCTCTACCTTGGGTGTGGGTGTACTCTGCTCCGCCGTGCCGGTATTTTTGTGGGAAGGGCTCATCGCCCTTTCGGCTTCCCTGCTCGCGCCCCTGCTGGGCACGGATGTCATTGCGGAGATCAACTCCATCGGCTCCCTGCTTCTTTTGGCCATCAGCCTGAATATGCTGGGCCTTACCAAGATCCGCTTGATGAACATGGTACCGGCCATGCTTTTCCCCATTCTGCTGTGCAGATTCTTATGAGAAAATAAGGGTAGTCCCTCGGGGACTACCCTTATCTTTTTTATTGGGAGCTTTTCCCATACAGCATATAGAGTATAACCCCCAGGCCGCAGCCGCCTGCCATATTACCCAGGGTCACAGGCCCCAGATTCCGTAAGAAGTCCAGCCATGTCACTTCCGCCCCACCGGAGAGAAGGATCCCCGCCGGGAGATAGAACATATTGGCAATGCTGTGCTCAAAGCCACACAGGACGAACAGAAAAATGGGCCCGTACAAGGAAATCACTTTGCCCCCGGCGGACCCTGCGCAAAAGGCCATCCACACCGCCAGGCACACCAGGAGATTACACAGAACTCCCCGCAAAAAGGCCGCGCCGAAGGGTAAACTCGCCTTGGCGGCAGCTGTGGCAATGGCTGCGGGTGCGATGCTATCCAAAACGCCGCATCGTACTACAACAAATGCTATCACAATGCTGCCTATGAGGTTCCCGCAGTATACTATGGCCCAGCTGCCCATGGTCCTGCCCCCGGTGATGTCTCCCCGCAGCAGCGGCAGAAGGAAAAGGCAGTTGCCCGTGAACAGCTCGCTCCCCGCCAAAATCACCATGGCCAGGCCCGCCGGAAAAATCGCGGCGGAGGCGATCTTTCCCGCCAGGGCGCCGCCTACGGACGCCGCCGTCCCCGCCAGGGCAATGAACATCCCCGCCAGAATCCCCAAAATCAGCAGCCGGGGAACGCTCTGCCTCGTTCTGTTTTTTGCGGCGGCGCAGTAATCCGCCGCTGCCTGTGTAAATGACTTCAGCATTCCGTTTCTCCGTTTCCGCAGCGGGAGCCGCTGCCGTTTTTTTCATTATAGCAAAGGAGCCATTCGGTTGCAATTCCCCATTTTTTGTGATAAAATTTCGACTATAAAAGCAAGGAGGATTGTCCTATGAAATATGGATTTATCGGCACCGGCTGCATGGGCGGTGCCCTGGCCACCGCCTGCGCCAAGGCCATCGGCCCGGAAGATATTCTGCTGTCCAACCGCAGCCCGGAAAAAGCCCAGGCTCTGGCGGAGAAGCTGGGTGCGATCCCGGCGGACAATGAGACCATCACCCGGGATTGTGATGTGATCTTTCTGGGGGTGAAGCCCCAGACTATGGCGCAGATGCTCCTGCCCCTGCAGCCTATTCCTGTCTCTTATACACATCTGACGCTGCCGACGATCTTACGCGTGTAG
>ENA-UBIJ01000959-UBIJ01000959.1-human-gut-metagenome-genome-assembly--contig:-NODE-959-length-10764-cov-5.879167_pt1 | contig 10764 bp, 10 predicted proteins | sample MGYA00244944_ERZ654876 | MGnify/ENA primary metagenome ERZ654876 (study PRJEB26926, sample SAMN06164748) | human gut metagenome | biome: ENVO:00009003; feature: ENVO:2100002; material: ENVO:00002003...
ATAAGAGACAGACTTAAATTATTATAATTTAAAGGGGGAATTACTTTGCTAAACAAAATCAAAAAAGTTTTGTCCAGTGTCGCATTGATCAAACAAATTGCTGTCGGCTTGGTCATCGGTATCCTGATTGCCGTCTTTACACCGACGGTAATCCCTGTCGTTAAAATTTTTGGCGATCTCTTCGTCAAAGCACTGAAAGGCGTTGCTCCCGTCCTCGTATTTTTCCTTGTCATGAACGCGATGGCACAAAAAAAAGAAGGGACGAACGCAAATATGAAACCGATCATCATCCTGTATGTCATCGGAACCTTCTGTGCCTCTCTCGTCGGCGTGGCATTGTCATTTCTTTTCCCGACCGTACTTCATCTCCAGGTGGCGGCCGATGCCAAACTGGCTCCGCCTTCCGGCATCATCGAAGTATTGCACAATGTAATTCTTTCCGTTGTAGATAATCCGGTCAATGCGCTTCTTACTGCAAATTACATCGGTATCTTGGCCTGGGCGATCATTGCCGGTCTTGCACTCAAAAGTTACGCAAACGGCACAACAAAATCTGTGCTTGATGATATAGCCCGTGCTATCACTCAGGTCGTCACCTGGGTCATCCACTTCGCTCCGCTTGGCATCATGGGACTTGTTGCTGACTCTGTCGGTACTGCCGGTGTAGATGCCCTGTTGGGATATGCAAAACTTTTGGCTGTCCTGATCGGCGCTTACATTCTTGTTGCTCTTGTTATGAATCCGATTATCGTATTCCTCAATGTTCACCATAACCCTTATCCTCTTGTCTGGACAACAATCCGTGAAAGCGGTGTATATGCATTCTTTACAAGAAGTTCCGCAGCAAATATCCCTGTCAATCTGACCTTGTGCAAGCGGCTGGGCCTTAACCCCGATACTTTTACAATTTCTATTCCGCTCGGCGCAACTATCAACATGGCGGGCGCTTCCATTACAATTTCTGTACTGGCTTTAGCTGCTGCCAACACATTGGGAATTGTTGTCGATCTTCCGACAGCGCTTCTTCTGTGCCTGATTTCCACAGTTGGCGCCTGCGGCGCTTCCGGCGTAGCCGGCGGTTCCCTCCTTCTGATTCCTGTAGCCTGTGCCTCTTTCGGTATCAACAATGACATTGCCATGCAGGTTGTCGGCGTAGGCTTCATTATTAGTGTGCTTGAAGATGCTTGTGAAACGGCACTGAACAGTTCCAGCGATGTCCTCTTTACTGCTGTTGCTGAATTTTCTGAACGCCGCAAGAATGGAACTTTCGACCCTAAAGATATGGTTCCCCACAACTGAATCTGATGCATACGAAAAAAGACTGTGAAAAATGTTTCGCATTTTCACAGTCTTTTTCGTATGCTTATAGCGGAATTCCGGCATTTAATCTGATCTATACTTCTATCAAAAAAGCGCCGGCTGTTTTCATTTTTACATCTCCATAGCAGAGAATAAATTTATCTATATACCCCGCCAACTCCTTAAAAACTGATGCCTTAATAGAGCCTCCCCACTCCGATCCCCAATCATAATCAGAAAAAGATTGCATAAGCTTCATCCCTGCCGGTGACAAATGTAATTCACGTTCTGTTTCATGACTTCCTGCATCAATACCGGCTGCCCGAAGGAGCTGCACGGATACAATCAGCGCTGCCACCTTTTTATTTTTACATGCGGCAACAGTCATCGCACGTCCCAAAAGCCAGTATACCTTTTCATTTCTTTCTTCTTTTGGAAAGAATATACTGACCAACTCAATCACATAGTACCAGCACTGCATTTCTTCATAGGATAAATTCATCATATCCAAAAGCATCCGGCTCTCATACTGGGACATGAAAAAATTCTCGCCATCTTTCCACGCAGTGAACCGAAGAAACGCAAAAGAAACCATACCGCCGCTTCCACATCGTTCAAGCACCGTCTTGCCTACATAGATCCGTACTAATCCGGCAGATAAAGTAAATACATCCGCAATTTTCCCGCCATCCTTCCCCCCATGAGCATGAAGAAGGATCCCCTCATCATTTTTAAGCAATTTATTCATGACTGTCTGGTTCCGTTTCTTCTTTACGATCCATTTCCGCCTTCACACGCATAATACGGAATCCGTACATTTTAAGTACGGTAAACTTCCACCCGCCAAAAGAAATATGATCACCGACTTGGGGTATCCGTTCCAATTTCGAAAAAATCAGCCCGCCAATCGTATTATTTCTTTCTTCATCATCAAACTCCATTTGGAGCCTTTCAGAAACATCTTCCAGGATGACGGTACCGTCAAACTCATAAACATGGTCATTCACACGCAAAATTTCAGCAGGCGCGTTGCTCTCATTCTGCGGAATTTCTCCAGCCAGCTCTTCCATCAGATCCTCCAGCGTCACAAGGCCTGACGTCCCTCCATACTCATCCACGACGACCGCCAGGTATGTTCTCTTATTCTTCATCATTTGAAGGAGGGCCGGCGCGGGCATAACTTCAGGTACAGTCAGTATTTCCCTCATGATTCTTTTTATATTGTACTCACCCCTCAAAAGGCTTTCTAAAAAATCTTTTACATGAATAAATCCAAGAATATGATCCTTGTCCTCCATACACACGGGATAACAGGTATGATGCGTTTTTGAAATATTCCGGCGCATTACGTCCATATCATCATTAAAATCCAAAACGACCATATCATTCCGGGGAATCATGACATCCCTCACATCTAAATCAAAAAAGTCAAAAGAATTTTTGATCAACGTATTTTCAAGAGTATTCAAACGCCCGCCGCGATGACTTTCTTCCACGATGCAACGGATTTCATCTTCGGTATAAGTGAAATTAACTTCGTCTCTGCACGGGATTCCTTTCATATCCAATATCTTTTTTACCGCGAACAAGCCGATGAAAATGAAAGGCTTCCATAGCCTGCCGGACAAATTGATGAACCATGTATAAGAGGATAACATGGACAGCGGCCTGACCAATGATATGGATCCCGGCACAAGAATGGTAAAAATCCAATAGAGCATCAGTGCAATAACAATGTAGGCAGAAACACCGACATATACCAGCACCGCGGAAAAAAAATTGGTTTCTTCCCAAAACAAAACCATGTGACGGACACTCTGGTATAAAGAAAGGGCAAAAATGCTGCTGCAGAAAAGATAACCGATCTGTGTCCCCGCAAGTACCACAGAAGTCTTTTGATAATAAGGAGCTACTTTTTCCACTTTCTCCGCATCCAGTTCATCATTGTCTTCGATGTATTTCTTTCTCATTCGCGCAAAAGAAAAATTAACAGCAGTACATACATAATTGACGGCTGCCGCAAAAAGCGCAACGAAAATCCATACAATCACCCATTCTACGTGGATATTGATAAGTCATTCCTCCTTTTTTAAAACATTACTTATGCTCTTTATACCCTAATTCCCGAAGAATATAATCTTTATTCTTCCAATCTCTACTGACTTTCACCCATAAATCAAGAAATACAGGAGCGCCGATCAGATTTTGTATTTCCTCTCGTGCTTCCTGCCCGGCCTCTTTAAGTAAGGTGCCTTTCCTCCCGATAATGATACGCTTCTGAGAATCCCGTTCCACATAAATCGTACAGCGGATATATACCTTTCCATTTTCCCGCTCACTAAATTCTTCAGTAAATACGCCAATCGCATGAGGAACTTCTTCTCTTGTACGCAGCAGTAATTTCTCTCTTACAATTTCCTGCACAATATTTCGCTCCGGCTGATCTGTCACCATATCATCAGGGAAATACTTAGGGCCTTCAGGCAGGTATCTTTCCAGAACCGTCGTAAATTCTTTCAAATTCTCTCCGCTTCGGGCGGAAAGCGGAATGATTTCCGAAAACGGGTGTATTCTGCTGTACTGTCCTATTTTCTTTAACAGCATATCTTTTTTTATCAAATCAATCTTACTCAGAACCAGCACGACGGGTACTTTTTTATCCTTGAGCAGACTCAAAATATACCGATCGCCCGCCCTGAGGGGATCATCACAGGCACAAATAAAGACAATGACATCCACTTCATCCAAAGCGTCTACCGTACTCTGACGAATAACCTGCCCCAATTTACTCTGCGGCTTATGCATTCCCGGTGTGTCAAGAAAGACAACTTGGGAATTTTTACCATTCCATACACCGGTAATCTTATTCCGCGTCGTCTGCGCATGAGCAGACACGATGGAAACTTTCTCCCCCAAAACCGCATTCATCAAGGTAGACTTCCCTACATTCGGCCGTCCTACAAGGGCAACAAATCCAGAATGGAATTTTTCTTCAGCCATTTCGTTCTCCTGTCCTTAAACAGCCTTCTTCAAAAGCATGGGGAAGCAATTTGCTTCCATCAAAAATTTTATAGTGGTCTTTATCTTTTGCCACAATGACCACGGGGATATGAAATTCCGCTATGACCTGGCGGCAGATTCCGCAGGGCATCGTAAAACCCTTATCACTCCCCGCCACAGCGATTCCCTGAAAACTTGTATACCCTGCTGTTACCGCACTGCCGATGGCGTTCCTTTCCGCACACATACCCGCGGGATAAGAAACATTCTCTACATTACAGCCGGTAAATATATTTCCATCTTCACCAAGAACCGCCGCCCCTACGGGGTATCCCGAATAGGGAACATACGCATTCTTTCTTGCTGCAAGCGCTGCAGAAACCAAAGCTGCCGCTTCATTCCCCATCATTTTCAAGTTTTCCTTCCGTTACAATACGTTCCATACCGCAGGCACCAAGTATTTCTTCTTCCTTTTCCCGCATTTTCCTCTTCTCCTCCGGATCATAATGATCATAACCAAGAATATGGAGAAATCCGTGTACAGATAAATACGCCATTTCCCGTTCTTTACTGTGCCCGAACTCTTCTGCCTGCTCAACCGCGCGGTACAAATTAATAATGATGTCGCCCAACACTTTTTCTTCCTCCATACCGTCCTCTTCTTCGCCCTCGTTTAAAGCAAAGGAAAGGACATCCGTCGGCGCGTCAACTCCGCGGTATGTTTTATTCAGTTCATGAATGGTATCAGCGTCACAGATAAGGAGACTTAATTCCGCGTCTTCCGCCACGTTCTGCAATTCCGCCCCTTTCGAAAGAACTCTCAGAATGAGCGTTTCCAACTCTTCACTGTAAAATTGCTCATCACTGTAATTAATCGTGATTTCCATTATCTTCCACCCCCTGTCTTTTCTTTTTTGTATCTTCTTCATAAGCGTGGATAATGGCCGCCACCAAATCATGACGAACCACATCATCTTCCGTAAATGTCACGGATTCAATATCGGAAACATTTGCCAAAACACGCTGCGCATCAATAAGTCCGCTTTTCACATGAGGCGGAAGATCAATTTGGGTAACATCGCCATTAATAACCATTTTTGAGCGCCCCCCCAGACGGGTCAGAAACATTTTAAGTTGTTCCACTGTCGTATTTTGCGCTTCATCCAAAATGACAAAAGATTTTTCAAGCGTCCTGCCCCTCATATACGCAAGCGGAGCCACTTCAATCTGGCCTTTCTGCTGCAGCCGGATGAACTCTTCCGGCCCGAACATATCCAAAAGACCGTCAAACAAAGGGCGCAGATAAGGATTTACCTTTTCCTGCATATCCCCCGGGAGAAACCCCAGTTTTTCACCTGCTTCCACCGCCGGCCGCACTAAAATAATCCGCCGGACATCATGATTTTTCAGAAAGAAAGCTCCCAATGCGACCGCCAAGTATGTTTTTCCTGTTCCCGCGGGACCAACGCCAAAGGTAATAGAATTCCGGCGGATTGCATCTACATACATTTTCTGCCCTAACGTTCTCGGACGGACAGCTTCTCCATTCCGTGTAAGATTAATAATATCCTCTTTCATCTCATGAAGCAGTTCCATCTTCCCCTCATCAAAAAGCTTCATGATAAGGAGCATCTGTCTTTCAGAAACACGGATGCCTCTTTTGGCGTCAAATAAAATCTCTTCAATCACTGACAGGCTTTTGTATACTTTCTCTTCCGATCCTTTTACACGGATCAGATTCCCGCGGCATAAGATATCCGTGCCATAATGTTCTCCCGCCAGTGCAAGCAGACGGCCGCCCTGCGCAAACACACGAGCGGCGTCCTGCATTCCCTGTACCAGTATTTCTTTTTCTACTTTCGTTTTTATAGTGCTTCACCCCATCTTATATAAACCAAAGAAAGATTCTTATTCATGCAGAAATCTTCGAACAGCTGCCCCGTAAAGATAATTACAGGCCGATCCCTGTTGAATATGTCTGTTTCTCATCAGCTTCTCTATATATTCTTTTACTTCCCACCACGGACGTCCGCCATTTACGGAAAGCGTATTTGCCGAAGCACGCCCCACAATTCGCTGCACCACGATATCAGGGCGGAGCATGGATAAAATCAGAACAACTCTTTCCGCATATTCTTCAGGGGGTAAAAGTTTTATATCCCCTTTTTCATACATCTTCGCCAATTTCGTTCCTTTAATAATGTAGAGAGAATGTATTTTTATTTCCGTGACGGGAAGAACCGAAACCAGTTTTGCTGCTTCTTCCAGATCGATACGGTCGTCCCACGGCAAATCAGCAATAATGTGCGTGCATAAATCAAAATGATACCTGCCAATTTGAAGAGCCGCATCAATAAACTCTGCCACCGTATGGCATCGTCCTATTTTAAGAAGTGTGTGGGGATTTACGCTTTGCAGCCCAAGCTCTACCGTGATATTCGTCCCGTATTTCCCCTGGGCCTCTCTGAGTACCTCCAGGTACGACTCATGGATACAATCGGGTCTTGTGGAAACCGCAAGTCCTACGATATCAGGATGCCCGCAGGCTTCCTCCACACAGTATTCGAATCGGGAAAGCGGCATATAGGTATTTGTGAAATTCAAAAAATAAGCAATGAATTTTTTCACCTTATATTTCGATCCCACATGGGAAATACTCCGATCAATCTGGCGGGTGATTTCCATTCCCACCGCCTTTGTTTCATAGTCCGCCCGAATAGAACCGCAAAAAATGCACCCGTCACTATCTAATGTACCATCTCGATTCGGACAAGTCACGGGAAGGGCAATCGGAATCTTATAAACTTTCTCATTATATTTTTCTTTCAGATAATCCGAATACGTTCTGTACAATGCCATAGCATCTGCTCCTGTATATTTTTATTATATAACACCCCCTCTCATTTACACAAAAGAATTGCTTCTGTACAATAGAAATTAATAGAACATAGAGGAGGCACACCAATGATCCATATCTCTACGGTGCAGTTATCCATTATTCCGGGAAATATCCGCGCCAACTTTGAACAGATAGAAAGAGAAATACAAAACGCCCGAAAGCAAAACACTGACATCCTGATCTTTCCCGAACTCTGCCTGTCAGGGTATATGATCGGCGACCTGTGGGAACAGAATGCTTTCCTTCGTGAATGTGAGCGGTATGGTCAGAAAATCGCTGATGCGGCAGAAAACATCATTGTTATCTTCGGCAATATAGCCGTTGACCCGAAAAAAAAGAACAATGATGGCCGTGTAAGGAAGTATAATGCTGCTTTCGCCGCCTGCAATGGACAGTTCTTAAAAAATGACAGAGGATTATCTTATACTATTAAAACGCTGCTTCCTGATTACAGGCAATTTGATGACAAACGCCACTTTACAAGCCTTCCTGAGCTGGCTGCCGAAGAAAATCAATCCGTATCCTCCCTGCTTGCGCCTTTTACATTTACCATCAGGCAGGAAACTCTCCGCGCAGGCATTGTTCTTTGCGAGGACAGTTGGGATGAAAACGCACGGCTGTCCCCTATGGAAATCCTTTCAGAAAAAAATATCGATATTCTTTTCAATCTGTCTGCCTCGCCATTCACCTTGGAAAAGAATGATAAAAGACACCGTCTCTTCTCTGCCTCGCTTTCCCGCCTCGGCTGCCCTATGCTCTACATCAATAGAAGAGGACTGGAAAACAATGGAAAAGACTGCTATACCTATGACGGCATGACTGCTGCCTACGATCCGAAAGGTACACTTCTTGCCGAAGCAGTCCCTTATCAGGCGGAGCGTTCTTGCTTTTCTTTTGATATCGCCGCAAAAAAACTGGCTGCAGAAAAAGAAATGAAACCGTTTAGGGGAAATATGTTGCTGCCTGCTCTCCGCTATGGGTTGAAAGAATTTTTATCCGCCATTCATGCAGGCAGGGTGGTCATCGGCATCTCAGGCGGCATCGATTCCGCGGTCAACGCCGCACTGTACCGCTCGGTTCTTCCTGCGGAAAATCTCCTTTTAGTGAACACGCCGACACGGTTCAATTCGGAAACCACAAAAAATCTGGCGCGGCGGCTTGCCGAAAATCTGGAAGCTCCTTTTGTGGAACTCCCTATCGATTCTTTTATCAATGAAACAGTTTCTCAAATTGACGATTTGCAAATTCCTTCTCCGTCAGACATGAAAACACTGCGCCTCACCGGTTTTATGAAAGAAAATATACAAGCCCGTGACAGAAGCACCCGTATCCTCGCCACGCTTTCTTCCGCCTTTGGCGGCATATTTACCTGCAACGCAAACAAAACTGAATTAACCGTCGGCTACGGTACGCTCTATGGCGATCTGTCCGGCGCTCTTGCCGCTACAGCCGACCTTTGGAAACATCAGGTATACGCGCTCGGCAGAACTCTGAACAGATATTTCGATAAAAACATGATTCCTGATGAAATATTTACTGTCAGGCCAAGCGCTGAGCTTTCCGAAAATCAAGACATTACAAAAGGATTGGGGGATCCCCTTATTTATGAATACCATGATTTTCTCTTCCGCTCGTTTATTGAACCATGGAATCGGATAACACCGGAAGAGATTCTTACCTGGTACAGCGAAAATTGTCTGGAGGAGAAACTGGGAACTCCTGTATCCATCAAATCTATTTTCAAAACACATCACGATTTTATCACCGATTTGGAAAAATGGTGGAATCTGTTTGCAGGATTTGCCGTCGCCAAGCGCATACAGGCGCCCCCCCTGCTTGCCGTCAGCCGCCGTCCTTACGGCTATGATCTCCGTGAATCGCAAATAGCCCCTTACTATACCGACACCTATATCCATCTGAAAAATTCTCTTTTATCAAATGGCTGAGCAACGTAAAAGGAAGCGCTTACTATGACGCCTCCTTTTATATTGCTTTTCAATTTTTCTTAAAGTATGGTTTAAAACTGGACTCATGCATATTGCCCTTTTCCCTTTTTCTACTTTCCTGCGGACGGGAACGATGTCCGTTATACCTGCCGTCCCGTTTTTCACTTTCATAATTTTTATCACGGGAATGCCCTTGCAATCGTCTGCCGCGTCTTTCTCCGCCAAAAGAGCGTTTGCCGCCGGAGCTTCTGCGTTTCTTAAACTGCGGACGTTCTTCCGTAATCTTTACAGGTGTCACATCAGGCTGTTTTGTGAGCAGTTTAATTGCCGCCGCAACTAAAGATACCGCATCCACATGGTTCAGAAGTTCTTCCGCATTTTCACGATATTCTTCCAGGCCGGTCCCCCGGGACGCTTCCTGCAGATTCTCAATAGCAATCCGCTGATTTCCTTCAATGACGTCAGACAGCGTAGGAACACTCTTTCTTCTGATTTTGCGTCGGATGGCGCGTTCAATATCATGAAGCTGCCCAATTTCTCTGGAAACAACAAAAGTCATGGCCAAACCGGTCTGTCCCGCCCGTCCCGTACGGCCTACACGGTGCACGTACGTTTCAGAATCCTGGGGCATATCAAAATTATATACATGGGTTACCCCGCTGATATCCAATCCTCTTGCTGCCACGTCAGTAGCCACAAGAATATCAATTGTGCCTTCTTTAAACTGGCGGACGACTGCATCGCGTTTCTGCTGAGACAAGTCGCCATGAAGACCTTCTGCCATATACCCGCGCTTTTTCAACGCCTCCGTCACCTCGTCGGCACGGCGTTTCGTCCGAACAAAGACAATGGCCAGTTCAGGATTCTCCATATCCAGCAGCCGGCAAAGACAATCGAACTTCTGCATATCCGGCAATTCGATATATTCCTGTTCCACCAGGTCAATTGTAACCGTAGCCGCTTTAATCTTCACAAGCACAGGATCACGAAGGAAAGATTCCGCCAGTTCTCTGATCGGTGCCGGCATGGTAGCAGAGAAAAACATCGTCTGCCTTTCTTCAGGCATCCCCGCTAAAATAGTGCGGATATCATCAATAAATCCCATATCCACCATTTCATCGCCTTCATCAAGAACAAGAATCTGGACATGGGACAGATCAATGGTTCCTCTCTTCATATGGTCCATAAGACGACCCGGTGTCGCCACAATAATATTCGGCTTCTTGCGAAGCGCGCGAAATTGTCTTTCAATATCCTGTCCGCCATAAATAGGCAATGCATGAATCGGCAAGTACTGGGCAAGCCGATTCATCTCTTCCGCAGACTGGATGGCCAATTCTCTCGTTGGCGAAAGCACGATAGCCTGCGGGCCTTTTTCTGTCATGTCAATCTTTTCCAGAATCGGAATACCAAATGCCGCTGTTTTGCCCGTACCGGTCTGTGCCTGTCCAATCAGATCCTTCCCCTCCATCGCCGCGGGAATAGATGCTTTCTGGATAGGAGTGGGCTCCTCAAATCCCATATCTTCAATAGCCTTCATGATTTCAGGAACAAGGCCCAGTTCCTTAAATGCTGTCTCTTATACACATCTCCGAGCCCACGAGACGGACTCCTATCTCG
>ENA-UBIJ01000966-UBIJ01000966.1-human-gut-metagenome-genome-assembly--contig:-NODE-966-length-10735-cov-7.577060_pt1 | contig 10735 bp, 10 predicted proteins | sample MGYA00244944_ERZ654876 | MGnify/ENA primary metagenome ERZ654876 (study PRJEB26926, sample SAMN06164748) | human gut metagenome | biome: ENVO:00009003; feature: ENVO:2100002; material: ENVO:00002003...
ATCTACACGCGTAAGATCGTCGGCAGCGTCAGATGTGTATAAGAGACAGTAGTCACCCCTCCCACGGTTATTGTCCCATCGACGGAACCGTTCTCTCCCGAAGTCGGCTCGGCAAAGGCGCTTGCGGCCACGCATGGAAGCACCAGCACGGCGGCAAGAAGGAGCGCCATCAGTTTTCTTATCCCTTGGTGTTTCATGATTCCGCCTTTCCTTATCTATATCTATCTCTGTCCATTGTTCTCTTACGATTGGCTATCCTCTGTCCCGTTCAGCACATTTTGGATCATCTCCCGGGCCGTCTGCACAGATGCCTCGTTCTGCGGCATGACCCATGCCACAGCTCCGCCCAGAGAGTAGCACGGCTGACTGGTGCTGCCGCTGCCCTGGGTCACGGCGTAGGTATCTATTTTCCATTCAGACATGCTGGTCAGCTGTGTGCGCACCAAGGCCGTTATATCCTCATAGCTGAGGTTTGTGGTCATATTGTTGGAAACCGCCGCCAGGATGCTCTGATAATTCACCAGGGTCGAAGCCTTGGTCAGCTTGGCCGTCAGCGCCTGCAGGATAGCCATCTGGTTCTTGCCCCGCTGGTTATCGCCGTCGGCAAAGCCGTAGCGCTCCCGGGCAAAGGCCAGAGCCTTGGCGCCGTCCATGTGGTTAACACCTTCCACCACTTCCCGGTCTATCTCCCCGGACTTAGAGCAGGCGTTGGTGCTCAGGGTAAAGCTCAGGGGGGAAACCACGTCGATTCCGCCCACAGCGTCTACAATATCCTTGAGTCCGTAGAAATTAATGCGGGCATAGTAGCTTACATCCACGCCATACAGGTTCTCCAGCGTGGCAATGGACTCCTCAATGCCGTAAATGCCCGCATGGGTAAGCTTGTCCATCTGTCCGTTTCTCGCCAGGGGCACATAGTAGTCTCTGGGCGTGTTCACCAGCAGGATCCGGTGGGTGGCGGGGTTGACCACCGCCAGGATATTCGTGTCGCTCCGGGCGCGGACGGATACATCCGTGCTGCGTGCGTCCGAGCCGCTGAGATAAATAATATAGCTGTCCGTCAGCACGTTCGTATTGGCAGGCACCACCTGCTCCGGCTCCTGGGCATAGTAAAACTCATGGATCAGCTTCACCTGATCCGAAAGGTTTGTCAGGCCGTCTGTCTCCTCCAGGGTGTCGAGAAATGCCTCGTTGAGCAGCATGGCATCCACATCGCCGTTCAGCAGTGCGGATGCCAGCTCCACCGAGGAGTCCAGCTCCTTTTCCTCCACCATGCCCACGGCATCCTCCATGTCCTTCAGGGCCCGCAGGGTGTTGTCCCGATCCGGCTGTGCGGCGATGCCCAGCAGATAGCCGCTCACGTCCTTCAGCTCCTTGGCCGGGTCATCCGCGCGGACATATACGCCCACGTAGATGCCCTCCTTCCGCTCCTTGGAGATGTCGCGGAACGCACCGGACACCTTTCCCACGGCTACCATGGCCACGAGCATGGCCGCCGTCAGCAGAAGGGCGATGACGCCGCACACGGTCTTGCCCACGTGCACCTTTCCCTTGCCCAGCTGCAGCCAGATGTGCAGGCCGTTGAGCAGCGCCAGGCCGCCGGTGATGGCCCACACGATGCCCTTGTTCAGCAGGCCCGAGGTAAACAGCATGATCACCAGCACAACGCTGGCCACTGCCATCAGGCCCATGCAGGCCAGGCAGAAGATCTTCTGCCCGTTTATAGTCTTATTGTTTTTTTCGCTCATTTTTGATTCCTCCCATAGGGTCTCTTACTTAGGGTCTCACTGTCACCGGATGACACCGTGCTTACGGTAGAAATTCCCCAACTCGCCGTTGCGCTGACCGCCCCAAAGCTGGATGATATTCACGCCGGAGGAGGTATTGGCCTCGATGACGCAGTTGGTGCCGTCCTCCATCTTCACCACATCCCACGCCACAAAGTGCAAAAAAGGCAGGCTCTCCGCCAGGCTCACGATCTCCGCCTTGGTCTGCTCCCAATCCGGGATTATCACCTGGTCAAAGCGGATGCCGGAGTCCGGATGCTCCTCATAAATCTGCGTGGTATGCAGGGACCCTGCATGGGACAGCCGCCCCGTTTCCAGGTCGATCCTGCACACAAGGCCACCCTGGCTGGCGTTGTCCACAGGGATGGTCTTGGCCGTGCCCACCCGCTGCACGGCGAAAAACAGCTTGATCCTGCCGCTGTCAGGATCCCGCAGGGTGATCATGCGGATGGTGTTGCAGGTCTTGTCATACAGCCCCGCTGCGTAGGCGTGCTGGGTGATGGTCTCGGAGAGATACCACTCGCTTTCCTTTTCGAATAACCGCTTCATTTCCTCGGCGGTTTTTTTCTCCTGATCCACCCAAAAATCCTGTCCGTCATAGCGCAGGCGGTGTACGCCGTTGCCCTTGCCCTTGCCGAAGGGCTTCATAAACGCCTCCCGGCGCCGGCGCAGGGTCTCCACGGCCACGGCGCCGTCCTTTGTGCAGTGGCCTGCATCCACAATGCCCGCCCGGGTCTTCACCAGATAGACCTCCGGCACCCGGACATACTGCCGCAGCACCTCCGTGGCCACCACCTTGTTGTTAAGCATTTGGTCAAAGGGCTCGTTTATATAGCGGGAGCGGTACCAATCAAACTCCGACAGGTACTCTTTCTTTTTCTTCCCGTCCAGGGAGTACAGCGCCCACTGGTCGGCCAAAAAGCCGCCGCAGAAGTTGGCCCGCAGCTTTGTAAGAAAGCCCACCTTCATGTGGTTGGGGGCAAACACGATCCGCCGCCAATACAGCACAAACAGCCGCAGGCGGTTAAAGCAATTCCTATACAATTTAAAAACGTCCATATATGTACTTCTTTTCTTTTTTGGATTTCGCCGCAGGCGGTCCGGTCAGCAATTCGCCTTTTCCGCAAAGCGCCGATATTCTTCCTCTGTGTTAAAGCCGGTGGTCTCGTCCTCAATGCGGCATATCTCCGCACAGCCATCCCGCTGGGCCATTTCATACAGCTGCCAGCCCCGGCATGCGGGATCCCTTTCCTTCAGCATCCGGATGCAGGCCTTTTGGTAGGCGCCGTCTGCCACCTTCACGGCAAATACCTCTGTGTCGTTCCTGGCAAAGCCCAGGGCCTTCACCGGCATCTCCACGATCCGGCGGATAGCCTGCTCAGTGTAGTACACATCGCCGTATAAGAAGCAGACATCATCATCGATCAGCTCCCAGGTAAAGCGGTCGATCTCGCAGCTGTTGCTTTTCGGCTCATAGCGCACGGCTCCGGGAGCCTCGTAGTCGGGGTTATGGGATGTAATAATGACCTGTGCCTCCGGCGCATAGCGCTGGGCCAGCCGTGCTGTGCGCAGCAGGATAGGCTCGCCGTGGACGGGGAGCAGATGCTTGGGAACCTGGTGATTATTCCACCGCTTCATCTTTCCGTCTGCCATAATGATAAATCTTTTTATAGCCATAGTTCGTTTCTGCCAAGCAAGAAAGAAAAGTGACCGTTTGTTTTTTCTCTTGCATCTCCTCATTTTAGATGTAAATGCAACATTTTGCCCACTACAGGGCGTAGCAATGCCCATATGGCATGTAAATACATGTTATATTGTATTCTATTTTCTTCGCAAAGTAAAGCCCTTAATGAGAAAATGGACAAAAAAGGGGGAAAATGCAGAATCTGCGATGTTTTTCATATCCACTGTGCTAAGCCGGCGCCCCAAAGTCTCCTCTCTCCGCTTAATTTCGATAAATTTCGTCCGTTTTTTGTCCTCCCCCTCTCTTTTTTTCACAAAACTATTGACGGTTATGTTCCTACAGCAGCGGGCCTGGCCACCGGCAAGCACCGAGCCTATGTGGGCGGCACCCTGGCGGCCAATCCCCTGTCGTGTTTGCCTATCTACACGGCCAACCTTTTCCTCCGTGCGGCGGCTGACACGCAGATGCTGTCCGAAGCCAGTACCGAAGCAATGCAAAACGGAGCCAAACCGGCTCCGTTTTGTTTCTGCCTCTTACCGAGCTCCATCAGCAAATACTCCACAACCAATGATATATCCCTCATGGAGTCAAGCCGCTATATCCGCAAGATAAAATGGCTCTTGTGATAATCAAGGAGCCCTTCCTTTTTCATCCTTCCAAGCTCCTGTGACAGCCCGCTGCGCTCAACGCCAAGATAATCCGCAAACTGCTGTCTTGAAAACGGAATCTCAAATTCGCAGGCTCTCCGCCGCTGCGCTTCTGCGGAAAGGAAGGACATGATTTTTGCCCGTGTAGTACGCTGTCCCATATGTGTGAGCTTTTCGCCTAAACGCAGGTTTTTCTCGGCAAGCTCACCGAGGAGGTTTCGTAGCACCCGGCTGTGGTGCGAGCAGGCGGACGGGCACACATCCAGAATGCGCTTTACGTTTATGAACATCGCGGTGACAGGTGTTTCCGCCATAACACTCACATTTAGCCTGGAGCCGGGAGCGCAGGCATATGCGGCAGCAAAAGCCTGTCCCGGTCCCGCCTTGGAAAGAATATTGCGGTTTCCCCAAATATCCTCCTGCATGATCAGAACAGTTCCCGACAGCACAAGGCCGATCGCGTCCGCTGTATCACCGGTGCGCAGTACAAAGGTCTCTTTGGTGAAGTCCTTTTTCTCGGCCTTGAGACAAGTGAGCATCGGTGTCAATTCCTCCTCCGATATACCGGAGAAGAGCCGGGCCGAACGGATTACAGATAAATAATCTTTCATAAAAACCTCTTTTGTTGAAAAATCAACCGACTTGTTGATTTAATTCTATTATAATCAAATCACAAAAGCAAGGAGGTATTGCAATGAAACGGAGGATCATCGAAATCGATCAGAACAAGTGCAACGGCTGTGGTGCCTGTGCCGCCGCTTGTCATGAGGGTGCTATCGCCATGGTTGACGGCAAGGCGCAGCTTATGCGGGATGACTACTGCGACGGCTTGGGCGATTGTCTGCCCGCCTGCCCCACCGGGGCCATCTCCTTTGTGGAGCGGGAGGCTGCCGCCTATGACGAGGCAGCGGTACTGGCCAACAAGCAGCAGCGGATGCAGCAGACGGGGATGCGCCTTCCCGGCGGCTGCCCCGGTGCGCGGATGAAAACGATCCGGCATACAGAGCCGACAGGGCCCGCGGCCGCTCCTGCCGCCATGCAGAGCCGCCTCTCCCAGTGGCCAGTACAGATCAAGCTCGTTCCCGTGAATGCGCCTTATTTTAACGGAGCAAAGCTGCTCATTGCCGCCGATTGCACCGCTTATGCCTATGCCGCCTTCCACGAGCGCTTCATGAAGGGACATATCACGCTGGTAGGCTGCCCCAAATTGGACAGCGTGGACTATTCCGAAAAGCTCACCGAGATCATTCGCAATAACGACATCAAGAGCGTGGTCATCGTGCGCATGGAGGTCCCCTGCTGCGGCGGATTGGAGCACGCCGCGAAAACAGCCCTGCAAAACAGCGGGAAATTCATTCCGTGGCAGGTCGTAACTCTTTCCACGGATGGAAATATACTGGATTAAAATTGTAATTTCGGGCTGGATCGTACCGCCGATGCCTGATGGAAGGCAGTGCAGGCCCCGGACAGCATTCTCCTTGGCAGTGTTTGACAGCTTCCGCTGTCCGCCCCGCTAAGGTTAACATTTAAGGCAGAAAAATCCTGTCTTAATATGAAGCTGCTTTGTGTAAAAAGGAACACATCCTCCGGATGTGTTCCTTTTTTGTGCTGTTTGATTTTGTTACGCCTTATTTTTCTTGCCCATGGCGCGGTACAGCAGCGCACCGCCGCCCAAGAGCGCACATCCCACGAGCCAATAGTCCTCCGCCGTAATGGGCTCCCCGCTGCCGGGCAGGGACAGCAGGACCAGTATACCTGCCAGAACCAACAGTACGCCCAAGACTATATACAGAATACGCAGCGGCTTGGGCAGCTGCGGCTGCCGCTGCTCCACCTTACTGCGGATGAACACCGCACAGGCGGCGAAAGCAGCGGCAAAGCCGCCGCTGAAAAGCCGCTCCGAGGGGACGCCGTCCCACAGTCCCATCCCCAGGAAGGCGACGATCACCAGCAGAAACAGGCAGCCGATGCGCAGGGCGGTGGCCGGAAAGACCCTGGCCGGGGTCAGGGTCTGCAGGGCCTCGGCGGCGCCGGGCACATCCTGCTCCGCCGCCTTGGTCAGGTATTTCCTGGCTTTCTCCGGATCCTTGGGTACGCCCAGACCCTTGGCATACAGAAGGCCCAGGTTCTTCCACCCCATGGGGAGCCCCAAACTGCCGGCCCGGGCATACAACTCCGCCGCCTTGGCAGGATCCTCCGTGCAGCCCACGCCGCGCTCGTAGAAGCACCCTAAATTATAGGCAGCCGTTTCGTCGCCGCCTTCGGCGCTTTGCCTGTAATAGGAAAAGGCCTTGTCCACATCCTTTTGGCACCCCAGGCCCCGCTTGTAGCAGTAGCCCGCCTGGCACTGAGCCCCGGGATGACCATCTGCCGCCGCTTTTTCATACATGGCCAGTGCCTGGTCATAATCATGGGGGACCTTCTTGCCGGAGAAATACAGGTTGCCCAGGAAGTATGCGGCGTCCGTGTCCCCCAGGTCGGCCGCCTGCTGGTACAGCTCTATGGCCCGGCTCAGGCTGACCGGTACCCCAATGCCGTTTTCATAGCACACACCCAGGGCGCGGATCCCATCGGGATAGTCCTGCTCTGCCGCCTTGGCGTACAGCTTTACCGCTCGGGCGGCATCCATTTCCACCCCGCTGCCCATCTCATAGTGCAGGCCCAGGAAATACTGCGCCCGGGGAAAATCCTGCTCCGCCGCCTGCCGGAACAGCTCCGCCGCCTTGGCCTTATCCTCCGGAACGCCCCGGCCATAGCGATACAGTACGCCCAGATTGCACTGGGCCTCCGGATTCCCCAGCTCCGCCGCCTGGCGGTACAGCTCTGCGGCCTTGGGCAGATCCACCGGCGTACCCTGGCCGCCCTCATAGCACAGACCCAGAGAGCACATGGCCCGGTCATGGCCTGCCTCTGCCGCCCGGGTGAAGCACTTGAAGGCTTCCTCGTCATTCCGGGAAACCCCGTGGCCATAGACATAGCACCGGCCCAGACGATACATACCGTCGACACTGCCGGCCTGCGCGGCCTTATAAAAGCACTGCGCGGCCTCATGGGCGTCTTCTTCCACGCCCAGGCCGTCATCATAGCACCGGCCCAGCAGAACCCAGCCCCGGGAAAGGCCCAGCTCTCCCGCCTGACGGAACAGCTCTGCCGCCTTGGCCTCGTCCTCCGGAACGCCCTTGCCCTGAATGTGCAGCACGCCCAGGGCGCAGATGCCGTCGGGACTGCGGCCCCGGGCCGATTCCTCGTAGAGCAGGGCCGCTTTTTTCACGTCCTCCTCCACGCCGTTGCCGAACTCGTAGCACAGGCCCAGAAAATACTGCGCCCGGGGCAGCTGCTGCTCGGCTGCCAGGGTGAAGTAGTGGGCCGCCTTTTCATAGTCCTGCTCCACGCCCACGCCGGCATAATACAGCGCCCCCAGGTTGCACCGGCCCTGGGGATACCCCATCTCTGCGGCCTTTTTATACAGAGCCACGGCTTTATCCATGTCCTTTTCCGTGCCCTGGCCGTTTTCGTAGCACACGCCCAGATCGCACATGGCCGGGGCATAGCCCATGTCGGCGCTTTCCTGAAACAGCGCAAAGGCCCGGTGCTCGTCTGCCTCCACCCCGGTGCCGCTGTCATAGCACACAGCCTGCCAGTACAGACCCACGGGATCGTCCGGGGCGGACTGGCTGAACCAGTAAAAAGCCTGCTCCGGGTCTTTCTGCACGCCGCCGGTGCCATAAAGATAGTTCACGCCCATCTGCACGGCGGCGGCGCAATCGCCGCTGTCAGCAGCCTGGCGGCACTCCTCCAGATGCTCCTGCCGCTGCTTGGCCAGCTTCAGCAGCTCCGGAGAAAATACCACCACGTCCTCGGCGGACGGCTGCGGCTCCTGTCCGCTGGGAATCTGCTCTGCCATAAATGTATCCTCCTTTGGGAAATCGCAGCTTTCGCGGGAAGCTGCGCCCTTTTTTCAGCATTCTACCACATACTGCCCCGGCTTGCAATGGCAAAGTGCCGCCGGAGCCCGGCAAAATGTCACGTTGTGCTCGCGGCGCCCACGGTCTCGGCAAATCCGGCAGCAAACAGCCGGGCGGCATAGACGGCCTCGTCCAGGGAGTTCCCCGCCGCCCCGATCTCCACCAGCATAGACCCCGTGCTCAGGGACTGGTTGTAGCCGTAATACCGCAGGATAATGGGCCGCATCAGCGTGGGGTGCTGCTCCAGCAGGTGCCCCTGTACCGCTGCCGCCAGGCGCAGATTATCCATCCAGCTATCATAGCTGCTGCCCATAACGATGCTCACCTGGGCAGCCCGGGGGTCCTCCTGGCTCACCACCTTGTACTGCCGGCCCTCCGCATCGGATATGGCGTCCCGGTGAACGTCCAGCACAAACGAAATGGATGGATACTGCTCCAGATATGCTGCGGCGCTGCTGTAGCTCTTGTCGTAGGCGCTGTTGTAGTCCGTGTCGTGGATCTGCCGGTCGTGGAGCACGGATATGCCGTATTGCGATAGCACCGCCGCCATTTCATCCCCGATGCGGATCATGTTCTTTTCCGTATCCGCCGTGCGATAGCTGCCGCTGGGGGTATATTCCTCCCCGGCAGGCATGGTGTAGGCCTCGCTGCCGTGAGTGTGCAGGATCAGCACCTGGGGCGCATCGGCGCTGCCCAGCTTAGCCGGAAAGGTCCCATCCAGGGCGGCAGGATCCAGGGTGTAATCGGAGCTGTTTTTGATGTACACGTTCCCGGCCACAGTATAGCTTTTCCCGGAGCTGGGGATCACCGTCTGGCTGGGCGCACCGTTATCGGCAAAGGTCAGCCCCGCTGCTGCATCTCCTTCCACAGGCCCCGTCGGCTGCGGCGCAGGCGCAGGCTCCACGGGCTTCGGCACAGGCTCCGGCTCCTCCTCCGGCAGTGCGCCGTAGGCCGCCCACAAAAGGGGTGATTGCCCCAGACACAGCAGCGTGGACAGATTCATCCCCTTCTTCCGGGCCGCACCGCCCAGCTCCAGCTGTACCAGCAGCCGCTGCAGATGAAAGGAATCCCGCATAGCGCTGACGGCTGCAACGGCGGATGAACTCTCTGCCGTAGCCGCCACCACCCAGATGGTGCCTGCGGCCAGCAGAGCCGCCGTGCATCGGCGCAAAAGCTTTTTCATGCAAAGCCCTCCTCTGTAAATGGCGATAGATCTAAATGGTGATAGACAAGCATATGCGCCTAATCCTGCTTTTTATGTCACCCGGTGCGGCAAATTCCAAGGAAAATTGTAACCGAAAAACTGTTGACGGCCTGCCCCCGCCGTTTTATAATAGCAATAGAAAGATACTATAGGAGGTGTACCTATATGGAACAAGTCATGGAAACCGTGCGCGAAACCGGCAGCCGTGTGCTGGATGCACTGTGCGAAACGGGTAAGGCCGTGGTGGGCTTTTTCACGGGATTGGTGAAGTCTGTCAGCTGCTCGGCGGCAAAGCTTGTGAAGGATAGCACCTGTAAGGCAGCCGGCTGCACTTTGGACAAGGCCAAGCAGGTCGCCAAGGAGCATCGCCAGGTCCTGCTGATTGTGGCGGCCGGCGTGTCAGCGGCGCTTGCGGCCACGGCGGTGGTGTTTTTCTTCCTGGGCAGGAAAAAATGATCCCCCGGGCAAAAACGCATCATGCATAATAGGCAGGGACCGCTTCGGCGGTCCCTGTCAGTCTGCCGATAAAGCGGCATAATTACGATGCCGGTAAGGAAGGGTGTGTGAGGGAAACCCAAGAAGGGTGTCCCTCACTATTAAAATCAGTAGTTTATGAAACTTTGAAAAAGTTTCATAAACTTAGACATCGGGACGAAAATGTCTTTTCGTCCCGATGTCAGGGGCCGCTTCGGCGGTCCCTCTCTTTTTTCCCGGCAGGAATTGATTTTCCCCTGCCGATGCAGTATAATTAATCCCGATTATATAAAGTTGTAAAGCAGGAGGAGTCCCTGATGAACGAATATCGCAAACGGCTCATGCCCAACGTCTATCTCACGGTCTTGCCCGCCCGGAAATTCAAAACCGGCTGTCTTTCCGCACAATTCATCACAGCGCTGGACCGGGATCGGGCGTCCTATAACGCTCTTTTGCCGGCGGTTTTAAATCGCGGCACCATGCGCTATCCGGATATGGAGTCCCTATCCGCCGCCATGGATACCCTCTATGGCACCACCATCACCACCACCGTCCGCAAAAATGGTGAGCGCCAGTGCGTGGGCTTTGTGGCCAGCTGCATCGACGATCGCTTCGCCCCGGGCGGTGAAAAGCTGCTGGAGCCCATGGCCGAGCTGGTGGGCGAGCTGTTTTTGGACCCCGTCACCCATGGCGGCCACTACCTGAAGGAATATGTGGACAGTGAGAAGGTCAACCTCATTGACAGCATCCGCGCCATCCGCAATGACAAGCGAGATTGGGCCAACCTCCGCCTGCTGCAGGAGATGTGCGCCGGGGAGCCCTACGGCGTCAGCCGCCTGGGCGATGAAGGCTCGGCACAGAAGATCACCACCCACACCCTCTACCGCCACGGCCAGCAGCTTTTGTCTGATGCCCGGCTGGAGCTCTGTCTCTTATACACATCTCCGAGCCCACGAGACGGACTCCTATCTCGT
>ENA-UBIJ01000970-UBIJ01000970.1-human-gut-metagenome-genome-assembly--contig:-NODE-970-length-10712-cov-4.548090_pt1 | contig 10712 bp, 12 predicted proteins | sample MGYA00244944_ERZ654876 | MGnify/ENA primary metagenome ERZ654876 (study PRJEB26926, sample SAMN06164748) | human gut metagenome | biome: ENVO:00009003; feature: ENVO:2100002; material: ENVO:00002003...
CGAGATAGGAGTCCGTCTCGTGGGCTCGGAGATGTGTATAAGAGACAGCGGCATCCCCATCGCCGCGGGCTGCTTCGTCTGGGCGGGCCTCACGCTCAACCCGATGCTCGGCGCCGCCGCGATGAGCCTCAGCTCCTTCTGCGTCGTGTCCAACGCGCTCAGGCTCAACCTCTTCAAGATGTACAACGCGAGCAAGGATAAGCCTCGCCGCCACAAGGCCGCCCCCGCCCCTGTCGAGGACGACGAGGAGCTCATCGACGTCACCATGCGCATCGACGGCATGATGTGCTCACACTGCGAAAAGACCGTAACCGAGGCCCTCGAGGCCGTCGAGGGCGTGCAGGACGTCACCGCCAGCGCCGAAAAGGGTATCGCCAAGTTCAAGATCAGCCCCGACACCAGCGAGCAGGCCCTCAAGGACGCCGTCACCAAGGCCGGCTACATCTTCGTCGGCTTCGGAGAGAACGTCACCGCCTGCCCCATCACCGGCACGGTGGAAAAGACCATGAAGATAGAGGGCATGATGTGCGAGCACTGCGAGCGCGCCGTCAAGACCGCGCTCGAGGCGGTCGAGGGCGTGGAGGCCGTCACCGCCGACGCCAAGGCGGGCACCGCGGTCATCCGCCTGCAGCCCGGCACCAGCGAGGAGGCCCTGAGCGAGGCCGTGAAGAAGGCCGGCTACGTGCCGCTCGGCTTTGCCGGGGAGGACGCCGCCTGCGCCTGCCCCGCGGGCGAGACGGTCGCCAGGACCCTGAAGATCGACGGCATGATGTGCGAGCACTGCGAAAAGGCGGTGACCGACGCGCTCAGCGCCGTGGACGGCGTGGAGAGCGTCAAGGCCGACGCCAAGGCGGGCACCGCCGCCGTCACCATGAAGCCCGGCACGGATGAAGAGGCCCTCAAGGCCGCCGTTGCCAAGGCCGGATACGTTTTCCTCGGCATCGAGTGATCCCACCCGGGCCCGGATATAAAAGCTAGTTTTTTAAGGAGGATATTTCACCATGAAGAAGCTCATGAAGGTTGAAGGCATGCACTGCGGCGGCTGCTCCGGCCGTCTCAAGAGGACCCTCGAGGCCATGCCCGGCGTAGAGAGCGCCGAGGCCAGCCACGAGGACGGCACCGCCTCCGTCGTCTGCGACGCGAGCGTCACCGACGAGGCCCTCAAGGCCGCCGTCGAGGGTGCGAACTTCCAGTTCATCAGCGTCGAGACAGTCGCCTGAAGACCCACATATACGAGAAAAGAGCCCGGAACTCTCCGGGCTCTTTTTCTTTTATTCCACCTCGCGCAGCAGGTCCTCAGGGGCGACGCCGAAGAGCTTGGCTAGGGCGATGAGGTTCGTCGTGCTCGGGTCGGACGCGCCGCTCTCCCACTTGCTGACGGCCTGACGGCTCACGCCCAGCGCCTCGGCCACGAACTCCTGCGTCATCTTGCACTCGGTCCGCCGCCGCCTTATCACCTCGCCCAGCGTCCGGGCCTTCTCGGCCCGCTCCTTCCGCACCGGCTCCGAGCGCAGATACTTGCGCAGCGCCTTTATCAGCAGGTATATGAGATAGGCGATGATCGAATACGGCACGATGGCCATAACGGCAAATACGAGCAATCTGACCATGCCCTGTCCTCCCGTCTGCGCAGATGTTGCCACGGCCGTGACGGCGGATATGAATGTGCTTGCCATGTCCCGTCCTCCTTTCTGCGCTGAGGATACCGCATATCCGGCGGTTGCTCCACCAATTATCGCGCAACTTTGCGCCTGCGGGACGGTTTTATTATACCTTGCCCGGGCGCGGCTGAACAGCATGTAATGACGGGCGGCATTTGCCCGCGCGGACGAGCCCGCCGTTGAGACGCTGACCGAGCGCAAAAAATGACCGCCCCTCACGGGCGGCCATTTTTGCTTCAGCGCTCAGGTGAGCAGCCCGACGGCGCGGGAGAAGTCGCTTTTTCTGACGTAGATGTGGTAGGTAAAGCAGGCGCCGTCGGCAAAGTCGGAGTAGCGCGCGTTCCCGGCCGTCAGGTTCATGCCCATGCGCGCGTGCACGCCGCCGACGAGGCGGCTCTGGACGCCCTTGGTCTGCATGGAATACGGCACGCCCGCGGCCTTCAGCGTGGACCAGACGCGGGCCGCATCCTCGGCGTCGCTGCCGGAGTAGATGAGCTTGCGGTTGAAGACGTTGACCATTTAGGCACCTCCAGGACGAAAATGTGTCGGCTGCGCTTCTATCTCCCATATGATACCATACCCGCTCCCGTCCATGCAACACAAACTTCTAAGCTGCGCATATAATGGGATTGGCCACGGCCGGAAAGGAGACCATTAAATGGTTAATGATATGAACGCCGATCTTCTCAATGAGACCCAGACCTGCCCCACCGTGGGTTACCAGTCCGCCTCCATCTGCGTGCCCGTCACGGTGACGCCCTTTGCCCAGACCGGAGCCACCACGACGAAATGCTGCGGCGACCCCGTCGTGACGCAGGGACGTGAGACTTGCGGCGGCATGAAGAACGGCTCCTGCTTCTTCACCATCACGCAGGATATCTGCGTGGCCGTACCTGTCGAGTTTGGAGCGATTGCGACGGTGGGCGACACCTACGTCAACTGCAACGGCGCCTCGGAGAAGGACATCTGCTCCGACTGCGAGAGCGTTGAGCCCTCGTCCGCGGTGCTCCCCGCTGTCGAAGCCTGACACCAAAACCGCGCCGGGACATCAGCCCCGGTATACGAGACGCCGGAACGGGTCTGCGCCCGTCCCGGCGTTTTTGCGCCTATGCGATTATCGCCCGGCCGTTCGCCCTGCCGGTGAACTCGCCCTCCGCTATGGCGGGCACGCCGCGGACGAACACGTAGTCCATCCCGGCGGCGAGGCTGTCCGGGTGCTCGTAGCTGTCGCGCTCGCGGATGTTCGCGGCGTCGAAGAGGCAGAGGTCCGCGTCCGCACCGGGGGCTATGACGCCCTTCCCCGCGAGGCGGAAACGCTCCGCCGGCTGGCCCGTGACCTTGTGCACCGCCCCGGCCAGGCTCAGCGTGCCCTCGCCGCGCACATAGCGCTCGATAAGGCGCGCGAAGGTGCCGTACACCCTCGGGTGCAGCAGCCCGCTCACGGGGTAGGTCGCGTCCGAGATGACGCCCGAGAAGGGCGCGCGCAGTATCTCGCGGATGTCCTCCTCGTCCGCGATGAAGTCTATCATCGAGACGGCACAGTGCTCCGAGGCGAGCAGGTCGAAGAGCGCGTCGAAGGCATCGCAGCCGCGCGCGGCGGCTATCTCGGCTATCGAGTGGCCCTCGAAGGCCAGATTCTCCGGCCGGTGCAGGCTCGTGGCGCGGATGTTCTCAAAGCCGACGAGCAGGGAGATGTTCTCAAAGTCCGAGCCCGTCTCCATCCTCCGGCGCATCCTTGCGCGCTGCTCCGTATCGGAGAGCGCCGCGGTCAGCGCCTCGGTGCCGCCCGCCTGGAACTCCGGCGGCAGGACGTGGATGAGCTGGGTCGAGCCCGCGGGGTAGGGGTAGACGTCGCACATGACGTCGAGGCCCTCCTGACGCGCCGCGTCGATGAGCTGCAGCATCTCCGGCACGGCGGAGCGCCAGTTGCGGCGGCCTATGGCCTTGAGGTGGCTTATCTCCAGCGGCATCCTCAGCTCGCGCGCGACGGAGAGCATCTCGCGCAGGGCGTCCACCACGCCGTCGCCCTCCTGGCGCATGTGCACGGTGACTACGGTGCCGCTGTTCCGGAGCGGCTCCAGCGCGCGGATGAGGCCCGCCGTGTCGTAAAAGCACTCCGGCGCATAGCCGAGGCCCAGCGAGACACCGACCGCGCCGTCCGCGAGGCTGCGCTCGAGCAGGGCGTGTATCTCGCGGTACTGCCCGTCCGTGAGCGGCGCGTCCGAAAAGCCCGCGGCGCAGGCGCGGATGGTGCCCATCCCGGCCAGCATGGCCGTGTTGAGCGGAAGCTCGGCCCCGGCGGCGGCGCGGAGATATCCGGCCATGTAGGGGAAGTCCCGGCCCTCCGGCAGCGCGCCGACGATGGGGGAGAGGTAGCTCAATATTTCCCCGGCAAAGGGCCCGCGCACGGGCGCGAGGGAGAGGCCGCAGTTGCCGTTTATGACGGTGGTCAGGCCCTGGGCGAGCTCCGCGCGGCCCCAGCCGGGGCGAAAGACGGCGGCGTCCGCATGGCGGTGGATGTCGATGAACCCGGGCGTCAGGCAGCGGCCCCGGGCCTCTATGACGCGCGCGGCCTCCGCAGCGCCGAGCTCACCCACGGCGGCGATGCGCCCGTCCGATACGGCGGCGTCGCCCGTGTAAGCCGCGCGGCCCGTGCCGTCAATTATGCTCGCGCCGCGGATGATGAGGTCGAACATGGCCCGTCCTCAGCAGCCGGGGTACTGGACGCGGCGGCGCAGGTCGGCGGCGAAGTCGTCGCCCTTCAAGAGCCGCACCAGCTCGAGGCCCATGTCTATGGCGAAGCCGACGCCGCGGCCGGTGGTGATGTTGCCGTCGGTCACCACGCCCTGGCGGGTGTACTCGGCGCCGAGGAGCTTGTCCTCCCAGCCGGGGTGGCAGGTGGCCGTGCGGCCCTCCAGCAGGCCGAGGCGGCCGAGCACGCTGGGCGCGGCGCAGAGCGCGGCCACGCGCTTGCCCTCGGCGGCGAAGCGGCGCACGAGCTCGCAGAGGCCCTGGTGCGCATATAGGTTCTCGGTCCCGGGCATGCCGCCGGGGAGATAGAGGATGTCGCTGCTCTCGAACTCGGCGTCCTCAAAGAGCACGTCCGCCGCGATACGCACGCCGTGGGAGCTGGTTATCTCGGGCCTGCCCGTGACGGACACGGTCTGCACCTCTATGCCCGCCCTCCGGGCCACATCCACAACGGCGAGGCACTCGACCTCCTCGGAGCCGTCGGCCATGAAAACGCTTATCTTGCTCATATGAAAAACCTCCCGGTCAAGAATTCGCCGCCATTATACCCCAGCCGCGCCGAAATGAAAAGCGCCTGAAGGAATGTTTGCTTTTTTCCTGCGCGCGGGCTAAAATGGTTGGGTCAGGGGGGTGCCGAGATGATAAATACCGTACTTTTCGGAGCGGGCCAGGTCGGGGCCATGGTCGCCCGGCTGCTGGGCGTGGATCACCGGGCCGTGTGCTTCGCGGACAACTCTGAGGCGAAGTGGGACGGCAGCCTCGCGGGACTGCCCATAGTCTCCCCGCGCGAGAGCCTTGCGCTCGGCCCGGACTGCGTCTGCCTCTGCGTGCTCGACGCCGAGCGCGCTGCACAGATGGAGGAGCAGCTGCGTGAGCTGGGCTACGACGGACCGGTCGTGAGGCCGGAGCAGCTCTCGCTCTTCGACGCGCGCGTGGCCACGATGCGCCTGCTCGCCGAGCAGATACACGCTCTCAAGATACCCGGCGACGTGGCGGAGCTCGGCGTCTACCGCGGCGACTTCGCCGTGCTCATAAACGCCGCCTTCCCGGACCGGATGCTGCACCTCTTCGACACCTTCTCCGGTTTCCCGGAAAAGGACGTGGCACTGGAGCGCAGCGAAGGGCTCTCCGGAGCAAAGCAGGGAGACTTTTCCGAGACGAACGTGAACACGGTCTGGAAGCTCATGCCCTACCCGGAGCAGACCGACTTCCACAAGGGCTATTTCCCCGACACCTTCGCCCCCTGCGAGGGGCGCAGCTTCGCCTTCGTCTCGATAGACGCCGACCTCTACGCCCCCACCGCCGCAGCCCTGCCCCTCTTTTGGGACCGCCTGAACCCCGGCGGCGCGCTACTGGTGCACGACGTGAACGGCACGCAGTACCGCGGTGCGAGAAAGGCCGTCTCCGAGTTTTGCGCCGAGCGCGGAACACTACCCACGCCCGTCTGCGACCTCCACGGCAGCGTCATACTCAGAAAACCGCTGTAAGCGCAAAAGAGCCGCCCATCCGGGCGGCTTTTTTATTTGCCAAACAGGGCTATTGCGCTATGTTCACTCTCTTCCACCTGCCAGTGGCCATGAAGGCCGCACAGATGCCGGCGCTTATGAAGGGGGCGAGGCTGTAGGCGATGGCGATGCCGTCAAAGCCGAGGGCCGTGTGCTGGCTCAGGACTAGGGCGAAGAGATAGCGCACGAGATAGGACGTGATGATGGCGCAGCACATGGGCACCAGGGTGTGTCCGGAGCCGGTGAGCGTGCCGAAGAGGCAGAACATGACGTTCTCGGCCATGAATCCGATGGCGAAATAGCGCAGATAGCTGATGCCGGCGGCTATAACCGGCACTTCCTTGGTGAAGAGGTGGAGCATGGAGCCGGGGATGAGTTCACAGAGCAGCGTGAATACGCCGCCTATGCCCGCCGCGACCAGCGAGCCGGTGGTGAGCGCGCTCAGCACACGGCGGTACTCGCCCTTGGCGCAGTTCTGGGCCGTCATGCTTATCATAGCCGCCATGAGCGCCTGTCCGGCCAGGACCGTGAGGTTCCAGATCTTCGTCACCGCCGCAGCCGCCGCCGAGTGGTTCACGTCAAAGACGTTGATGAGGCCGTTTATGAGCAGAAAGCTGGTGTTGGTCAGCACCATCTGCACCACCTGCGGAGCGCAGATGCGAAGAAGCCCGGAGAGCACCCCGCGCTCGAGCCTGAGCGCACCCCGCCGGAACTCAAAGTAACCGGCCCTGCACACGCAGCGGCAGATGAGCACCGCGCTCGTCGCCTGGCTTATCACCGTGGCGATGGCCGCTCCCGCAGCGCCGAGCCGGAACACGGCGATGAACAGCAGGTCGAGCACTATGTTCTCCGCCGTCGTCAGCAGCATTATCCGCATGGGCGCCGCACTCTCGCCTATGGCACGCAGCACGGCGTAAAAGGCATTGTAGGCGTACACCACCACGGTGCCGCACATGCAGATGATGAGGTAGGCCACAGCGCCGTCAAAACTCTCGGCGGGGGTGTTGAGAAAGCGCAAAATGGGCCTGCATGCGGCAATGACCGCCGCCGTCAGCACCAGCGCCACGATGAGCGTGAAGCTGAGCATCGTGGAGAGCAAACGCTTTATGCTCTCGCGGTTGCCCGCACCGAAGTATCGGCCCATGATGGCCGCCCCGCCGTTTGCTATGGCGGTCACAACAACAAGAACAACCGTCGTGACCTGGCCGCCTATGCCCACGGCACTCATTCCGGGCGCACCGGTCACCTGACCGAGTATGACCATGTCGGCCACGTTGTACACCGCCTGGAGCAGATTGATGACAAGTATGGGCAACGCAAAGGCGAGCAGCTTCCTCCCGGGAGCGCCCGCCGTAAGATCCCCTTTTGCAGCAGCCAAAGAAATCACCTCTATACTATTATTATATACTGTTCCGAGATTTTTTTCAATAACAGACTGCACCTCAAAGCAAAACCTGCGCCCACCGTAGGACGCCGGCCATATTCCAGCCTCTGCTCCAAACCCTGAAAAGCTCCGCGTGAAAACTATAATACCATAAGAATCGCTGGCTACACATTGGCTACAAAAATTTTTGGACCATTAAAATTGGCTGTATTAGCTGGATAGTTGGTACAAAAAGCGCACTAAAAGTTTAAGAAATCACTGAAAAACACACTCTGAGACTCGAGCGGGAATAATAATTTAGCTTCTTCCAAGTCCCCGAAAAGCCTGAAAACACAGGCATTTCGGGGATTTTGCTGTTTTTATTGGCTACAAGTTGGATACATCGAACGGGCTTTTTGCAGCCGGAGAGCTCATCGAGATCATGACCGAGCCTGGTAACTTTCATTGCATGTTTCATTACAAACATGCATGGATGACCTCGATAATTGCAATGAGCGCATGGATATGATATAGTAGCCTCAAATCGAGGGGAGGGAAGCGCGTGGAACTGCGAACATTGAGGTACTTTCTCACGGCTGCGTCCGAGGGCAATATCACCCGCGCGGCGGAGGTCCTGCATCTTACTCAGCCCACGCTCAGCCGCCAGCTGATGGAGCTGGAAAAGGAGCTCGGCGTCACGCTCGTGCTGCGCGGGAAAAAAGGCCTGACGCTGACAGACGACGGGCTGTTCTTCCGCCAACGAGCGGAGGAGATAGTTGAGCTGGCCGGCAGGCTGGAGCGGAGCTTCGCCGAAAAGAACGAGACAGTATGCGGCATCGTTTCCATCGGCGCTTCCGAAGCCATAGGCAGCCGCACACTGGCGGAACTTATATGCGTATTTTCTGAGAAATATCCACTGGTCCAATTTCATATGTATAACGAAATGGCCGACGACGTCAAAGACCACCTGGACAAAGGTCTGGTGGACATAGGTCTGCTGCTGGAACCCGTGGACGTCTACAAATATGAGTACCTGCGTCTGTCTCAAAAGGAAACATGGGGCGTGTTGATGCGCAAAGACCACCCGCTGGCAGAAAAGGAACGCATCACGCCCGAGGATGTTGGGTCCTGGCCGCTCATACTTCCGCTGCGCGAAAAGGTGCATGAGGACGTCCTGAACTGGATAGGCCGCGATGAGAAAGATCTCCGTATTCCGCTTTGTTATACGCTGCTGTCCAACGCAGTCCTTCTGGTGGAAGGCGGCCTGGGCTGCGCTTTCTGCCTCGATGGCGCACTGGCTGCACGCAACAACCCGGAGCTGAAATTCATACCCATATACCCGGAAAAGACCACCAGCAGCGTTCTGGTCTGGAAGAAGAATCAGCTCTTCACCCCCGCTGCGTCTCTGTTCATACAAGAGATAAACATGATGCGCGCAACGCTGAGATGATTCACAGTCTTAAAAGCGGCAAGCCCTTTGGGCTTGCCGCTTTTTCTGGCCTTATCATACAATTTACGTATGATAATGTATATAACATAGGTATTAGACATTTGTATATATCTGCCTTTATAATAAAACCGCAGACGCGGTCTCAAATATAACCTTCTGACAGGAGTCGAACATGAAAAAACTTATCTCAACGCTGCTCATTGCGGCCGTCATGCTCACGCTCATATCCTGCGGCACAGCTCCAGACGCTGAAAGCACGCCCGGCGCTGCTGTTCCCGTGGACGGCGGCGAAGTGCTCGTGGCCTATTTTTCCTGGGCTGACAACGCCATACTTGCGGATGACGTGGACGCGGTGTCCTCACCCAGCGTAATCTCTCCCGGCAACGTGCAGCAGCTGGCCGGCTGGGTACAGGAGGCGACCGGCGGCGACATTTTCTCCATCCGCGTGACGGAGCCATACCCGAGCGGTTGGGACGAGTGTCTATCCCGCGCGAACGAGGAGCGGGGCGAGGATGCGCGTCCGGAGCTGGTCGACGACGTCGAGGATCTTGAGCGGTACGACACGATATTCCTCGGCTATCCGAACTGGTGGTACGGCGTGCCCATGGCGCTGCTCAGCTTCCTTGAGACCCACGACCTCTCCGGCAAACAGGTCTACCTCTTCTGCTCGCACGGCACCGGCGGGCTCGCAAACAGCGTGCGCATCATCACTGACGCGGTGCCGGAGGCGATCATTTCAGACGACATCTTCGACTGCTACGAGGAGGATGCGCCGGACTCGCACGACGCCGTCACGAGCTGGGTCCAGGGGCTCGGGCTCATGAGCAGCAGCCAGGCATAAACTCACCTGCCGCAAATAAAACTGCGGCGCTATATATCGAAAGGAGAACAAAGCATGAAAAAGGAACTTGTAGCCTACTTTTCACCCACCGGCACGACGGCGCGGGCGGCGAGAGCGCTTGCCGAGGCCGCCGGAGCCGACGAATATGAGATAAAGCCCGCCGTGCCCTAACGGCAGACCGTCCGTCAGCGACCTGAAAAGCTGGATTAGCAAGCTGTAAGGAGGAGCAACACTTATGATCTATAGGGATTTCAACGGTCTCAAGCTCTCTGCCCTCGGGATGGGCACCATGCGTCTGCCGGTCGTGAACGGCGACGACTCCGCTGTGGATCAGCCGACGGTCGACGCGATGGCAGCCCGCGCCATGAGCAGGGGAATAAACTACTTCGATACCGCCTGGGCTTATCACGGCGGCAACTCGGAGACGACCATAGGTAAAGCGCTCTCCGCCTACCCGCGCGAGAGCTTTTACCTCGCAAACAAGTTCCCCGGATATGACCTCAGAAACATGGGCAAGGTCAAAGAGATATTTGAGGCTCAGCTCAAAAAGTGCCGGGTGGACTATTTTGACTTTTACCTCTTCCACAACGTCTGCGAGCTCAACATAGACGCATATCTTGACCCGAAATACGGGATACTCGACTACCTGCTCGAACAGAAGCGGCTGGGCCGCATACATCACCTCGGTTTTTCCTGCCACGGAGCAATGCCTGTGCTCAGGAGGTTCCTGGACGCCTATGGACAGCACATGGAGTTCTGCCAGATACAGCTCAACTACGTGGACTGGAGCTTCCAGAACGCGAAGGAGAAGGTGGAGCTGCTGCAAAGCCGAGGGCTGCCCGTATGGGTGATGGAGCCGCTGCGCGGCGGCCGCCTCGTCCGGCTCTCCGAGCAGGATGCCGCAGTGCTGCGCGCCGTCGCCCCTGACAGGAGCCTGCCCGAGTGGGCGTTCCGCTTTTTGCAGAGCATACCTGGCGTCACGATGATACTCTCCGGCATGTCCGAACCCGCGCAGCTGGACGACAACCTGCGCATCTTCGAGACCGATGAGCCCCTGAATGAGCGCGAGTGGAACACCGTGGTTGGCCTCGGCTGTCTCTTATACACATCTGACGCTGCCGACGATCTTACGCGTGTAGAT
>ENA-UBIJ01000983-UBIJ01000983.1-human-gut-metagenome-genome-assembly--contig:-NODE-983-length-10606-cov-4.598332_pt1 | contig 10606 bp, 9 predicted proteins | sample MGYA00244944_ERZ654876 | MGnify/ENA primary metagenome ERZ654876 (study PRJEB26926, sample SAMN06164748) | human gut metagenome | biome: ENVO:00009003; feature: ENVO:2100002; material: ENVO:00002003...
CGAGATAGGAGTCCGTCTCGTGGGCTCGGAGATGTGTATAAGAGACAGGGACCAGCCAATCCGTGGCGTTGCGCGGGTCGAGCGGCGGCATGCCGCAGTCGGTGAGAATGGCATTGATGGCGAACCAGTGGTCGTCCAGGCGCTCACGCGGGGTGAGGTAGTCCTCGTCCGTCTCGCGGTATTCGCCGTCCACGACGTTCTCGGTGATGACGTAGAGCAGCAGCAAAAGCTTGCGCGGCACGTCGGCCCTGCGGTTGCGGATGTTCTTGAGCGCCGTGGTGTTCGGCCAGTTGTATTTTATGAGGCGCTGCACCACGCTCCAGCCGCATTTGCTCCGGCTGGAGGGCATGCTCATGGAGAAATAGAGCTCCATGATGGCCTCCATGGAGTAGTCCGGCTCCTCCAGGCCGGTCCAGGCCGGTACGGGGTGGATGAGGCGGTCGAGATAGCGGCGGAAATAGCCGTAGGCCCGCATGTGCAGTGCGCCGAAGCTGCCCAGATTGGCTATGTAACACTCGCGCAGCTCCGCGGTGGAGTGCACCTGCAAAAAGGCGCTCTGCAGCTCGTGCGTGAGGTGCGAGGAGGCGTTTTCCGGCAGGGCGTCGAGCCTCGGCATCTCCGGCAGGGCCTCGAAGAAGTCCCGCGCCCCGGCATAGGTGCCGCCGTTGCGCAGAAACCAGGCGTAGATGACGTCGCGCCCGTTGCGGTAGTGGATGCCGTAGTCAGTGCAGACGCCGAGCAGGCGGTTGGTCTGCGCCTCGGAGAGGTCCAGCGCAAAGGCGATGCGGAACACGTCCTCGCGCTTTGTGGGCCTGGAGTGGCCGTTCATCCAGTTCCGGACGGTGCGCGAGACGCTCTCCGGGTTGGCCCCCGGCTCCGCCGCCAGCAGCGCCGCCGTGAGGCGCGGCTGCAGGTCCGGCTGCGGGTAGAGGCTGCGCAGCACCTCGTCAAAGCCGCGGAGCCGAAACTCGCCCTCCTGCAGATATCTGGCAGCCATCGCCGGGGTCATATCCCCCGAGCTGAGCCGCTCGTATTCGTTCTCCGAGAGCAGAGTAAGTTCCAGACCCACGCGCATCACCCAACACACAGTTTTTCATAATAATACAATTATAACCATATGCGGCCGTATGTCAATGAAATATAGCGCATAATTCCCGCATTCTCCGCAGAAAACTTTCGCCCGGCGGCGGGAGCGCAAACTGCGCATTGCATTGGCGGCGAGGATGCAATATACTCTTTCCAGACGGGAAAGGGTGGGTCGCGGATGGAGCTCAAAAAGATATGGATGTCGCCGGACACGGGCAGGGGCAGCCGGTTCGCGCGGCGCACTGTCGGCGGCGTTCTTGGGATAGCCCTGCTCATGCTGCTGCTCATCGGCGGCGGGGTCTGGCTGTCCTTTCGGTTCGGCCTGCCGCGGGAACTCTTTGCCGCCGTGCTCTGCTTCGGCGTGACGGCGCTGGCTGCGGCGCTGGCCGTGCTGCTGGGGCGGCGCAGCCTGCAGGACGCCACGGTCTTTTTCCTCACGGCGGATGACCGGCTCTATGCTCTCGACGCCAGAGGCGCGGTCCGCTTCGGGCGCGGGGTTGTGGGCTTCGCCGCCGGGGCGGCTGAGGTGCAGGAGCTCCTGCGCGGCATCGCCGACAGGCGCAGTCTGCCCTCGTCCGCCGACGAGCTGCTCAAGGTCGAGCGGCTCAGGGAAAACCGCAGCCACTACGTAATAAAGTGCCGGGTGCGCCGCCGGGGCGGGCGGGTCTTTACCCGCACATACTTCCTCGTCAAGGGCTATGAGGACGAGGACGAGCTGCTGCGTCAGCTGGAGCTCCGTCGCCGCTGGGATGCTGAGCTAGAGTTCGCCGAGAGCCGGACGCCTCTCCGCCTGCTCATCTGCGTGCTGGTCTTTGCAGGCTTTGCCGCGCTGTGCGTGCTCAGCCACCCCGCGATCGCCCGGCTGCCGGAGGGCATCTACTTCCCCTGCCTTGCCGCCGCGTTTGCGGCGCTCTTCGGCGCTGTGTATTTCGGCATACTCCTGCGCCGGGGCGAGTGAGTGCTCAGGGTACAAAAGGCCCGCGGAGGGAGACCTCCGCGGGCCTTTTATATTCACATCCGGTTCTCGTCGCCCCAGGTGCACATCTGGTCCAGTATCGGGATGAGCGAGCGGCCGCGGTCGGTGAGGCTGTACTCCACCTTCGGAGGTATCTGCGGATACTCCTCGCGGTGGACCAGGCCGTCGGACTCCAGCTCCTTGAGCGTGGCGCTCAGCGTCTTGTAGGAGATGGTGCGTATGTACTTCTTGAGCTCGTTGAAGCGCACCACGCCGAAATCCATCAGCGCGTAGAGGATGAACATCTTGTACTTCCCCTGTATCAGCGACATCGTGTAGCTGAAGCCCGTCTCCTCGAGTTTGGCGTCCTGAATGCAGTTCTTTTCCATCTTGCTCTCCTTCAGCGCAGTATATTACCTGATTGTAAGTATCGCACTTTGATGTGCGTACTTGTAAAATCGACAATTCCGGATATGATTATAGTATCCTTCAAACCCAAAGTCAACCAAACGCAAAAGGAGCTGCATCAACTATGAAAAACTTTGGAGTAAAGCCCTACCTCTTCCCGATGCCCACCTACATGATAGGCACTTACAACGAGGACGACAGCGTGGACGTTATGATGATGGCCTGGGGCGGCATCTGCGCCGAGGACATGGCCGCGCTCAACCTGGAGTCCGAGCACAAGACCGTTGTGAACCTCGAGGCGAGGCGGGCCTTCACGCTGGCGGTGCCCGGCGTTGAGACGCTGGAGCAGTCCGACTTCCTCGGCATCGCCACGGCCAACAAGATGGCCGACAAGTTCGCGCGCAGCGGCCTGCACGCCGTCAAGAGCGAGCGCGTCGACGCCCCCGTCATCACCGAGTATCCTCTCACCCTCGAGTGCGAGGTGGTGGAGATGCAGAACCAGCCCTACGGCCTGCGCGTCCTCGGCAGGATAGTGAACGTCCTCGCCGACGAGCGCGTGCTCGACGAAAACGGCAAGATCGACGCCGGCAAGCTCGGCGCCTTCACCTTTGACCAGATGCGCAGCGGCTATTACGCCGTGGGCGAGAAGGTCGGTCAGGCCTGGCACAGCGGCGCGGGACTGATGAAGAAATAAAAAAACGCGGCGGCTCCGGGAATCGGAGCCGCCGTTTTTTTCTTGCCTGTGCGCCTTATGCGTTCCAGGCGTTGACCTCGTTCTCGAGCCACTGGCACCAGGCGTCCACGCCCTCGCCGGTCTTGGCGGAGATGGGGAAGATCTTCAGCTCGGGGTTGCGCCTGAGCGCGAACTCGCGGACCTTGTCCATGTCGAAGTCGAAGTAGGGCAGGACGTCTATCTTGTTGATGATGAGCGCCTGGCACACCTCGAACATGAGCGGGTACTTGAGGGGCTTGTCGTGGCCCTCGGGGACGGAGAGGATCATGACGTTCTTCACCGCGCCGGTGTCGAACTCCGCCGGGCAGACCAGGTTGCCGACGTTCTCGAGGATGGCGAGGTCGATGTCGCCCGTGCCCATCTCGGTCAGGCCCTGGCGGGTCATGTCGGCGTCTAGGTGGCACATGCCGCCGGTGTGGAGCTGGATGGCCCTCACGCCGGTCTCGGCTATCGTGCGGGCGTCGACGTCGGAGTCGATGTCGGCCTCCATGACGCCGATGCGCAGCTTGTCCTTCAGCCGGGCGATGGTCGCGCGCAGCGTGGTGGTCTTGCCGCTGCCGGGGGAGCTCATCAGGTTGAGCAGGAAGGTCTTCTCAGCCTTGAGCTGCTCGCGCACCTTGTCCGCTTCCCTGTTGTTGTCCGCGAACACGTTCTGCTTGATTTCGTATACTTTAAATTCTGCCATATCACACCTCGGAAAACAGATTACTGATGCTAAAATACTACCTGCTCTCCCCCGCGTCAAGGCGTTTTTGAAATTTCTCTGCAATTTGATAAATTTTTGATTTACCCCCTTGCTTTTTCTCATTCGTTGCCGTATACTCTCTGGTGAACACGTCACCACTTTACAGAAAGCCAGAGGACTATGAGGAAAAACATCGTTAAGCTGGCAAAGCGCATAACCGACGACGTGCGCATCACGCTCGGCCAGATACCCATGGACGAGGACCGCCCCGAGTACCGCATGCTGGACACTCTGGTGAACGACGAGCAGTGCGAGCTCATGCTGCACATGAAGCGCCGCGAGCCCGTGACCGTGCCGGTGCTCGCCAAGCGCATCCACTGGGACGAAGAGCGCGTGCAGCGCGTCCTCGACGAGCTGGCCGACACCGGCGTCGTGGAGTACAACTGGCACAACGACCGCCGCGAAAAGCAGTACGTCATCCCCGTCTTTGTCGTGGGCAGCGCCGAGAACCTCATGCTCAACGGCAAACTCGTGGAGAAGTACCCCGAGATGATAGGCGAGTTTCAGGAGCGCATGAGCTATCTGCCCCTCGAGCCCATCAGCCACATGGTGCCCCCCGGCGGCGCGGGCATGGGCTTCCACGTCATCCCGGTGGAGAGCGCCATACCCAAGAACAGCGAGTCGCTGGACATCGAGCACGTCTCCTACTGGCTCGACAAATACCGCGGGCACATCGCCACGGGCGCCTGCGTCTGCCGCCGCTCCATGCGTCTGCAGGGCAAGGGCTGCGGCGAGCTGGAGGACGACGTCTGCGTCTACCTCGGCGACTACGCGGACTACCTCGTCCAGACCGGCAAGGGCGTGCACTACATAAGCTACGAGGAGGCCGTGGCGCTCATGGAGCGCACCGAGTCCAACGGCTACATGCACCAGATAACCAACGGCGACGGCCCGGACGACATCTTTGCCATCTGCAACTGCACGCTCGGCTCCTGCTTCGGCCTGCGCTGCTCCCAGCTCTTCAACAACCCGAACATGTCCGCCTCCGCCTACCGCGCCAAGGTCGACCCGAGCAAGTGCGTGGCCTGCGGCAAGTGCGTGGAGGTCTGCCCCTCCGGCGCGGCGAAGCTGGGCCAGAAGCTCTGCACCACGCACGGCGAGGTCACCTACCCCAAGCAGCCCATCCCCGACGAGACCCCCGGCTGGAGCAGCGCCAACTGGAACTACAACTACCGCGAGGACAACCAGATAAACTGCTACGACACCGGCACCGCCCCCTGCAAGACCGCCTGCCCCGCGCACATCGCCGTGCAGGGCTACGTCAAGCTTGCCGGCGAGGGCCGCTACGCCGAGGCGCTGGAGCTCATAAAGCAGGATAACCCCTTCCCCGCCGTCTGCGGCAGCATCTGCAACAAGCGCTGCGAAAACGAGTGCACCCGCGGGCGTGTGGACGCCCCCGTCTCCATCGACGAGATAAAGAAGGTCGTCTCCCGTCTGGAGCTCGACCCCGCTACGCGCTATGTGCCGAAGAAGCTCCGCCACAGCGGCAGGCTCGACGACTTCAAGGAGAAGATAGCCGTCATCGGCGCGGGCCCCGCGGGCCTCACCTGCGCCTATTTCCTCGCCGCGATGAGCTACCCCGTCACCGTCTTTGACAAGGACCCCATCCCCGGCGGCATGCTCACCAAGGGCATACCCAATTTCCGCCTCGAAAAGGACGTCGTGAACGCCGAGATAGACGTGCTGCGTGAGCTGGGCGTGGAGTTCAGGTGCGGCGTCGAGGTCGGCCGTGACGTCACCATCCAGCAGCTGCGCGAGCAGGGCTACAAGGCCTTCTACGTCGCCATCGGCCTGCAGGCGGGCCTCAAGCTGAACGTCCCCGGCGAGGAGCTCGCGGGCGTGCAGTCCGGCATCGACTTCCTGCGCGCCGTGAACCGCGGCGACATCGCCGCCGTGGACGGCGACACCGTGGTCATCGGCGGCGGCAATGCGGCGATAGACGTCGCGCGCACCGTGACCCGCCTCGGGAACGGCTCAGTCAACATGTACTGCCTCGAGAGCGACGCCGAGATGCCCACCGTGCCGGACGAGAAGAACGAGGCCCTAGCCGAGGGCGTCATCATCAACAACTGCTGGGGCCCGAAGCGCATCCTCGGCGAGGACGGCAAAGTCACAGGCGTGGAGTTCATGCGCTGCCTCTCCGTCCGCGACGAAAACGGCAAGTTCGCGCCGAAGTACGACGAGAACGACACCATCACCGTCAAGTGCTCCAACGTGCTCGTCTCCATAGGCCAGCGCTCCGTCTGGGGCCATCTGCTCGACGGCCTTAAGGCTGAGGGCGTGGACGGCCGCCTCGTCAAGGTGGACCCGGTGACGTATCAGACCGAGGAGCCCGACGTCTTTGCGGGCGGCGACATCGCCACCGGCCCGCGCTATACGATAGACGCCATCGCCACCGGCCGCGAGGGCGCGGTGAGCATCCACCGCTTCGTGCACGAGGGCCAGGACCTCACCATCTGCCGCAACCTGCGCGAGTTCAAGATGCTCGACCGCGACGACGTGGTCGTCCCCGTCGAGAAGCTGCACGCCCCGGCGCGGGCGGAGATACTCCACGACGAGAGCAAGACCAAGACGATGAGCGACAACCGCGTGCCCCTCACCGCCGAGCAGGTCAGGCTTGAGGCCAGCCGCTGCCTGAGCTGCGGGCGCACGGTGGTGGACCAGAACAAGTGCATCGGCTGCGGCATCTGCACCACGCGCTGCCGCTTCGACGCCATCCACCTCGAGCGCATCCACCCCGAGTTCGCGCACTACATAAACGGCGACCACAGCAAGCAGGCGGTCATGGCCCACGGCTTGCAGCGCGCGGTGAAGCTGACGGTGCGCAGGGCCGGGCAGAAGCTCTCACGGAGCGTGGAGGTCTGAGATGCACGAGGTCGGCACTGTCCTCTATGTCATCCGCGCTGTGGAAAAGGTCTGCGTGGAAAACGATTTGAGCGAGGTGGGCGCCGTGACGCTGGAGATCGGCGAGGTCAGCGGCATCCTGCCCGAGTTCTTGCGCGACTGCTGGAAGTGGGCCGTGCAGAAGACGGAGCACATGCGCTCCGCCGAGCTCAAGATCGAGCCCATCGAGGCCGTGACCTACTGCGAGGACTGCCACGGCGAGTATCCCACGGTGAAATACGCGAAGGTCTGCCCCTACTGCGGCAGCGAGCACACCTGGCTGCTGCGCGGGAACGAGTACAACATCAAGGAGATAGAGGCCAGATAGATTGAAAAAAGCCGCGCGCGGTGGTATGATAGGCCAAACGCACGGTGGTGATAGGCATGAGCTTTGAGAAGATAAACGTCACGTCCGTCCGCGAGCAGTTCGTGAGGGACATTGAAAACATGATACTCTCCGGTGAGCTTCAGATAGGCGAAAAGCTGCCCCCCGCGCGGGAGCTCTGCAAGCTCATGGGCGTCAGCCTGACCACGGTCAGCACTGGCATCACGGAGCTGAGCAACCGCGGCTTCCTAGAGGTCAAGCCCCGCCACGGCGCCTATGTAGCGGACTACATCCGCAACGGCACGGCGGAGACCTTCTTCTCCGTGCTGCGCTACAACGGCGGCAGGCTCAACCCGCACGAGATACGCTCCTTCACCGAGAGCCGCATCGCCGTGGACCCCTATGTCATGCGCCTGGTCACTGAGCGCGCGCCCGGCGAGGCCATAGCCGCGCTCGAGGGCGTGGTGAAAAAGCTCGAGGCCTGCACTGGGGCGGAGGCGGCCTGCGCCCTCGTCACGGAGTTTTATCAGGAGCTCTATCTCCTGAGCGACAACTCCATCTTCTCGCTGATGTACAAGACCACCGTCGAGGTGCAAAAGGGCATGTACATGCTCTACTTTGAAAAGAACGGGCTCGAGCGCACCAAGGCCACGGTGCGCGGCGTCTTTGAGGCGCTGAAGGCGCGCGACAGCGCGCGGGCTGAGGCGCTGGCCCTCGCGGCCATGGACAGCGTCATCCACGGCGAGAGCGCCATCGTACCCCAGGAATGACGTCGGGTCCCCCGGGCAGCTTGTCCCGGGGGACTTTTTTCACGTTTTCGCGCAAAAAAGTGCCGTATCATGGTTGACTTTGGGCCTCATGTGGTGCAAAATAGGCTGGCCGTTCGTAGAGGGCGGTCTTGCGTTTTTCAGGGGTGAACACATTGAAAAAGGATATGACGATGGACCTGTGCATCGGCCCCATCATGGGCAACCTGCTGCGCTTTTCCATTCCGCTGATGCTCTCGGGCATCTTGCAGCTTCTGTTCAACTCGGCGGACATCATAGTGCTCGGCCAGTTCGCCGGGGGCAACGCCATGGCCGCCGTCGGCTCCACCAGCTCGCTCAACAACCTCATCGTCAACATCTTTCTCGGCCTCTCCGCCGGCGGCAGCGTCGTCGTGGCGCAGTACTTCGGCATGAAGTCCGACAAGGACCTTGAGGAGTCCGTCCACACGGCCATTCTGCTCGGCCTCATCAGCGGGCTCATCCTCGTCGTTGTCGGTCTGCTGCTGGCCGAGCCCATGCTTGCGCTCATGGGCACGACGCCCGACCTGATAGACCAGGCCGTGCTCTACATGCGTATCATCTTTGCCGGCATGCCCGCCATCATGGTGTACGACTTCGGCGCCGGCATACTCCGCGCCGTGGGCGACACGCGCCGCCCGCTGCTCTATCTCTCCCTCGGCGGTGTCGTGAACGTCGCGCTCAACCTCTTCTTCGTGCTGGCCTTCGACATGGGCGTGGCGGGCGTCGCCATCGGCACCGTGGTCAGCCAGACCCTCGCCGCCTTCCTCGTTGTCCGCTGCCTCGTAAAGACCGAGGCCAGCTACGGCATCAGGCTCCGCCGCCTGCGCATAGTCAAGGCCAAGCTCATCCGCATTCTGCGCATAGGCATACCCACCGGAGTTCAGGGCGCGGTGTTCTCCATCTCCAACGTCCTCATCCAGTCCGCCATCAACTCCTTCGACTCCTCCACCATCGTCGGCGGCAACACAGCCTCTGTCAACATCGAAAACTTCGTCTACACGGCGATGAACGCGGTGTATCAGGGCTCGCTCACCTTCACCAGCCAGAACGTCGGCGCGCACAACGTCAAGCGCATCGTGCCGATATTGTGGTGGAGCTCCCTGTGCGTCACCGCGGTGGGCCTGCTGCTGGGCGTCACGGCGGTGGTGTTCGGCCGGGCGCTGCTCGGCATCTACTCCCCCGACCCGCAGATAATCGCCTACGGCTTCGACAGGCTCAAGCTCATCGGCCTCACATACTTCCTCTGCGGCCTGATGGACACCGTCTGCGGCTGCATACGAGGGCTCGGCGCCTCCATAACGCCCACGCTCATCTCCCTCACCGGCGCCTGCGCGCTGAGGATAGTCTGGATATACACCATCTTTGCCTCGACCCGCTCGCTCTTCATGCTCTACCTCTCCTACCCCGTGAGCTGGCTCGTCACCTACATAGCCAACCTCGTCTGCTTCGCCATCACCTACCGCAGGTGGAAGCGCCGCGCGCTGGCCAGCACTACCATAGTTAACGGCTATACAGTAGGATAAAATATAAGTATTTGCTATTTGCCCCTCCTCTGCTTTAAACTTAAGGCCGAGGAGGGGATATTTTTATGGATATCATAACCGGCAAGAGTTTTGACGCCGAGCGCGCCTTTTACGGCAGGAGCGGCGTGCGGGTCGCGCGCTGCGCCTTTGACGGCCCGGCCGACGGGGAGAGCGCCTTCAAGGAGTGCTCCGACATACAGGCCGAGCACTGCTTTTTCAACCTCCGCTACCCCTTCTGGCACGACCACGGGCTCCGGATACACGACTGCGAGCTGACCGACAAATGCCGCGCGGCGCTCTGGTATTCCGAGGGCATCGAGATAAGCGGCACCAAGCTGCACGGCATAAAGGCCCTGCGCGAGTGCGCCGACGCCGTGATACGAAACTGCGACATCGTATCGCCGGAGTTCAGCTGGTCCTCGCGCGGCGTGGAGATGACCGACTGCACCGCCGAGAGCGAATATTTCATGCTCCGCTCCAGTGACCTGCACTTCAGGAACGTGAAGTTCAAGGGCAAATACTCCTTCCAGTACATCGAAAACTCCACCTTCGAGCACTGCGAGTTCGACACCAAGGACGCCTTCTGGCACGCGAAGAACGTTGTCGTGCGCGACTGCGTGGTAAAGGGCGAGTATCTGGCCTGGTACTGCGAGAACGTCACCTTTGAAAACTGCACCATCATCGGCACGCAGCCGCTGTGCTACTGCCGCGGGCTGAGGCTCATCAACTGCGCCATGGTCGGCACGGACCTCGCCTTTGAGCGCTCCGAGGTCGAGGCGAGCGTCACGACGCCGGTGGACAGCATCAAGAACCCGCTCTCCGGCTGCATAACCGTCCCGGCCGTGGGCGAGATAATCCGCGACATAGACGGCGCCAACGGCAAGATAGTCGTCACCGGCCTGAGCAAGGCGGCCTGCGCATGAGGAGGCCCGCCGCGCTCGCCCTGGCCGCGCTGCTTGCGCTGGCCCTCGCGGCCTGCGGCGCTCGGCCCACGGCTGAGACCGATACTCCTGCCGCCGGGCCGTCGGCCGCGCCCGCCGAACCGGTGGAGACAAGCACTGAGGAGGAGACTGATATGAAAATGAACGTGGAAGTCGGCGGCGAGAGCTTCACCGCCACGCTTGAAAACAACTCCGCAGCCGCCGCGCTCGCGGAAATGC
>ENA-UBIJ01000986-UBIJ01000986.1-human-gut-metagenome-genome-assembly--contig:-NODE-986-length-10587-cov-6.414641_pt1 | contig 10587 bp, 10 predicted proteins | sample MGYA00244944_ERZ654876 | MGnify/ENA primary metagenome ERZ654876 (study PRJEB26926, sample SAMN06164748) | human gut metagenome | biome: ENVO:00009003; feature: ENVO:2100002; material: ENVO:00002003...
AGCGTCAGATGTGTATAAGAGACAGGTTTTTCAGGGCATCGTCTACTATTACCGCGAAAACATGGTCAACTGCCGCTATCAGGTCACGCTGAAAGACGCCGTGGACGGTGCGCTTTTGCAGCAGGCTCTGGATGCGGCTCGGGCAAAGGCACCCTACTATTTCCAGAAGCCGGTGTGGGAGAAAAAGCTGCTCCGCCTCGAACCGTCGGACGCCCCCTGCCCGGTGCGGCAGGGCAGTGCAAAGCCCGAATTTCCGGACGAGAACGGCTTTACTGTTGCCCTGAGCTATGAGGGGAAAGTCGTCTGCTTTGACTGGTTCCACTTCATGGCCGATGGCCGAGGCATAGCGCCCTTTATGACGATGGTGCTGCAGTTTTACTGCAACCTGCGGTACGGCACGGCCTTTGAGGGCCGTGCCCTCGTGACCGACCCTCCCTACGACATCGAGGACATCTTGGCCAAGTACCCCGAGAGTCAGGTGGCCAACGATATGCAGCGCCCCGTGGTGCAGACCTTTGAAGAGACGCCCACCTGCTGCCGGGTCCGGCTGGAAAAGGCGGGGCTTGTGGACGCCGCCCTCCGCTGCGGCGTCAAGCCTTCAGCACCCTTACGGCTCTGCTCTGTAAGGCGGTGCGGGCGTATCTGGACAAGGACGAGGTGCTCTACAGCTACTCGACAGACGCCCGCGACGCGCTGGGTGCGCCGAACGCCCTCTATAACTGTGTGGCCTCCTTCCAGCGCAGGCTCCCGCTGACAGCAGATGCCCCGCTGGCCGAGGTGGCTGTGGGCGTAGACACGGACCTGAAGGCGAACCTCGCCCCGGAGAAGAAAATTTTCCGCATCGCCGAGCAGATGGGCTGGGTCTACCGGGTCTACCAGCAGAAGGCCAGCCTCAGCATCAAGAAGCGCATCTTCCAGATGGGCGAATACATCAGCGGCTTTCCGGCGGACTTCTGGGTGAGCTATCTGGGCGACCCCTTCAGGCCGTCCAGCCCGGAGTTGACCCGGTACATCGAAGACTTCCAGACGTGGGTGCCTGCGGACGGCGCATCCATCGGTCTGGAAGCCACCAGCCTGCACGGGGTCATCACCCTCTGCATCAAGAACAAGGTGCCCCGCCCCGGCCTTGCCGAGGCCCTGCGCGCCGCTTTCGAGGCTGAAGGCATCCGGGTGCTGGAGGCCGTGGAGCTGGGGGAAGACCTTACATAAGAAACAACCTCTCCGTCACGCCGTAGGCGTGACGGAGAGGTTTTCTTTATCCTAAACGTAATTTTTGCACCGATTTTTCATACATCATACTTTTCCGAAAAAATCGCCTGAAAAGACGATTTTTCCCTTGAATCCAACAGTGTGTCGTGGTAAGATAGACCGAATGCGACCGAAACACACTGGGAAACGGAAAAAAGTGAGGAAAATCGTATGGAAAAAAATAAAAACAGCGGCTCGCTCCTAGCGAAAAGGATGGCAGTATCTCTGGTCTGCGGCCTTGCGGCAGGCTTTGCCTTTATGATGCTGCGTGAGAAGCTCGTTGCTTCCGGCAACAGCGGCATCTGGCAGACCATCAACGACCTGCTCTTTCAGGACATCACCACCGAGGGCGCAGAACGTGCACTGGGCCTGTTCTATATCATTGGCCAACTCTTCATCAAGGCACTGCAGCTGGTCATCATCCCGATGGTGTTCACCTCCATCGCGCTGGCCATCGGCAGCATCGCCGACACCCGCACCATGGGCCGCATCTCGGCCAAGACCCTCTTCTGGTTCCTGCTGTGCTCCTTTATGGCGCTGGCACTGGCCGGCTGCGTGGGCTATGCCACCTATTCCATGGGCCTGTTCAACACCCACATCGAGGGCCTGACCGAGGCCGCCGGCTCCACCGGCTCCAACCCCCTGAACGTGGTGCTGAACGTCATCCCCTCCAACATCGTCACGGCTTTCGGCAGCAACAACGCTGTTCTTTCCTCCGTCTTCCTCGCGGTGGCTGTGGGCCTGAGCATGAATGTGCTGGGTGAGAGCCGCACGGCCACCCTCCGCCGCCTGCTGGGCGAGGTGAACGATGTGGTGGTGGTCTTCCTCAACTTCGTGGTCACGACCTTCGCCCCCTTCGCTGTCTTCGTGCTGCTGACCCGCACCTTCGCCATCTACGGCATCGACTACCTCAAGCCTGCGCTGGTGTACGTGGTAGTCACGGTGGCTCTGCTCTTGGTCTTCCTGCTGGTGGCCTACCCTTTGGTGGTGGCGCTGGGCGCGAAGCAGAACCCCATCACCTTCATTAAGAAGATCGCCAATGTGGCCGTTTTTGGCTTCTCCACCTCCTCCAGCGCGGCGACCCTGCCCCTGAACATCAAGGTCTGCACCGAGGACTTCGGCGTCGATGAGTCCATCGCCTCCTTCGTCCTGCCGCTGGGCATGACCATCAACATGGACGGCACGGCCATCATGCAGGTGGTCGCCACCGTCTTTATCGCGGGCTGCGCCGGATACACCGTCACGCCCGCCCAGCTGGTCGTGGTGGCTCTGCTGGCTCTGCTGGCCTCCGTGGGCACCCCTGCCGCTCCCGGCGCAGGTGCCGTCATCCTCTTCACCATCCTGTCCGGCGCGGGCTTCGTCAACGACAGCGCCCTGCTGGCTTACTCCCTCATCCTTGCCATCAACCGCCCCATCGAGATGCTCGTCACCTCCCTGAACGTGGTGGGCGACGCAGTCGCCAGCATCTGCGTGGCCAAGAGCGAGGGCCTGCTGAACGAGGAAAAGTTCAACGCATAATTGACCCGTGATATACAAAAGCGCCTCTCCGGTAAATGCAGGGGCTTCATAAAACAGTATTTGCAAAAGCTCCCGCAATGGGGAAGATTTGGCGTGACTTCGGTCACGCCTTTTCTTTTGCTTCCAGTTCATCCAGAGGGATGTACCCCAGCCCATCGTACTTGATATGGATGTGCTGCACCCGCTTTCCGCTGGACTTATCCGGGGCATCCACATAGATGGCCGACACCAGTTCACGGAGAGCATAAGGGGTGAGTTCTTCAATATGAACGTACTTGTGCGCTTTCTGGACGAACTTTTCAATATTCTCGATCTGCTGTTCCTGTACTTCAATTTCCTGCTGGATGGAGAGAACTTCCTCTTCCAGCTGCTTCTGTTCGGCATCGTAGCTCTGACTCATCATGTCGAAGCGGTCATCGCTAAGCTTTCCGTTAACATTGTCCTCGTAAATCTTCATGAACAGCCGTTTGAGGTCTGCGATCCGCTTCTCATTCCGGGCAAGCTGCTTCTTCAGGACAGTCAGCTTTTCGGTGCTTTCCACCCGAAGCTGCTCCTCCATGACCTTGCGGAAGTAGTCCTCATGACAGAGGATGTAGTCCGTCACCCGCTGAACATGGCTTAGCACACGGCCCTCCAAAACCTTTACCCGGATGAAGTGTCCCTTGCACTTGCTCCCGTTCTTCTTGTGCAGAGAGCAATCAAAGAAGTCTTGACTGAAGTCCCTGTTATTGGACGAACCATATTGCATCTTGGAACCGCAGTCAGCGCAGTAGACCATACCGGAGAAAATGCTGCTCTTGCCTGTCCGGGTCATGCGGTGACGCTGGCTACGAATCTCCTGAACCTTTTCAAACACATCATCGTCAATAATGCGCTCATGTGTATCCGGGAAGATAGCCTGATTTTCCACAGGATTCAGATGTCTCTTTTTATCCCAGATAGAGTTAGTATAGGTCTTGAAGTTGACTGTGCAGCCAGTGTACTCCCGGCGTTCCAGAATCAAACTTACTGCTCTTTTATCCCAGCGATAAGGGTCTTCCGGGGCGGGTGAGTTCGTACTCAGGCCATGGCTCAACTTATAGGCGGTGGGAGTCAGAACTTTGTCCACCCACAGTTGGTTTGCAATTTGGGTCGGGCCACGGCCTTCCATGCACATGGAGAAGATGCGCTTCACGATTGCAGCCGCTTCTGGATCAACAAGCCAATGTTTCAGGTTCTCCGGGTCTTTCACATAGCCGTACGGCACATTGACCGTCAGCGGTACTCCACGCTCTCCCTTGGCCTTCTGAACAGCCCGAATCTTGCGGCTGGTATCACGGGCGTAAAACTCGTTGAACCAGTTCTTAATGCCCGCAAAATCGTTGTTTACGCTGTTCGGGTCAATGGTGTCGTAGTTGTCGTTAATGGCAATGTAGCGAACGCCATACTGGGGAAAAGTGAAGTTTGTGTACAGACCTGTCAAGGCAGAATTGCGTCCCAGTCGGGACAAATCCTTCGTGATAACGATTCCTACACGCCCCGCTTCAATCTCGACCAGCATACTCTGAAAGCCGGGACGGTCATAGTTCGTGCCGGAGTAGCCATCATCCACAAAGAACACCGGGTTCGGGAAGTGGTTCTTTTTGGCGTATTCCAGAAGGATAGCCTTCTGGTTCTCAATGGACAGGCTTTCGCCGAGCCGTGCGTCCTCTTGCGACAGTCGGCAGTAAAGTGCGGTGATTTTATTCGTTGCTCCAGACATTGTTGTGTCCTCCTTACTCTGTGGAGCAACTGTCGGTACAGGATTGGTTACCGGGTCAAGTATAGCAGAATTGGACGCAGTTGTCATTCGTCTGCACCCTCATCTTCAAATTTTTGCTGGGCGTTCTTGGCAACAATGCGCTCCAGCTTCTTCAAAAAGGACTCCTTGCCCTCATAGCTGCCGGTCACGGTGTAGGTGGTGTGACCGACTTTCTCCGTGGTGGTCAGTTCTGGAATCCAGAAAGCGGACAGGTTCTTGACATGGAGGTTGCCGTTCTCGTCCACATAAGAGCTGTGTTTCTTCTGCTCTTCGGTCAAGGGCTTCCGCTTGAAATAGATTTCATTTTCGGAGATGTTCACAGTCTCGCTGGTCTGCTCTTTCGGGGCATCATCATACAGCTGTGCGAAAAATGCCAGTGCATCTTCGGGTGGTTCTTCCTCCATGAGCTGCTCGAAAACTCGCTGTTCCTCTGCCGAGAGGTTATTCCATGCGGCTTCCAACTCCTGCTCGTTGGCTGCGTTGACGAAGGCTTCGATCTCTTTTTTCATGGTGCATCCTCCTTTGGCTGCGAAAAGCGGATTTTCAAAAAGTATGGGTTTTCGTGAGAGCAAGAATCGTCCCGTGGCCACAAATTTTCAATTCTTGAAAATTCTTGCCCTTTTGGGACAGCTTCTTGTTGGGGCGTGCCTGCCCCAAACCCTGCTAGGTGATTTCATTCTTGGTGGTTGCTATATTGCTTATATGCCTTTTCAAATCCTGATTTGTTATATATGATAAATTTATAACATTCTCCATCTTTCATGGAAATTGCTGCAACAGGAACGACCATCTGACTCCATGAAAGCTCCCTTATCTCGTTCATGGGCAATACAAGGTTGCGATACAGTGGACTGACTGTGAGCTTTTGAGTTGAATATGTAATGCTCTGTTCATCAATGTACAAACCACCGCCAATGATTCCATTACGGCATAAGCTACACACAAAAGTTTTTCCCATAATATTACCGCCTCCTATTAGTTGATGGTTGGTTAAGTTGAGTATATCATATTGATTTCCAGAAGAACACCCCTATATAGGAGATTTTAGCCGTTTTACTGCGTACGTGCGTACGAGAGATTGGTACGCACGTACGCAGCGATTTGCCCGAAGCGCACCCTATATAGCCGTTTCCCCCTCGGAGAGCCCACTACACTTTGCAGACCGCAGGGCTGAAAGCGTCATAGTGGGTTATTACACTTCCGCAGAAGTGCCTTTTCCTCGCCGCAGACAGCCCGGTGCACCTTTGTGAGAGCTTTCTGTCCGGCGAATCCACATCGCCCACAGGCGATGTGAGCAGGGATTCCAAAGGGGCGCAGCACCCTTGGCACACGACTTTGGTACAAAGTCTAGTGTGTTACACCTTTCCAGAGGTGTATACGTTCCTGAAATGCAAAAAGCCCCATACCCAACACCTTAACGGTGCGGACATGGGACTTGATGCTTCCTCGGCCTAGCCGGGTACTCCGTAACCAATCCTGACAGGCAGTTGCCGTGTCATTTTTCGAAAACTGTTTTACGGATACCCAGCATGGGCTTGGGGCCATTTTTTATGCGGGAGAAGGGGGTCGAACCCTCACTCCGTTGGAACTGGTGCCTAAAACCAGCGCGTCTGCCATTCCGCCACTCCCGCACGGAAACTTTATTTATAGTAACAAGATTCGTGGCAAAAGTCAACTGCCGGGTGATAATTCTCCCTTTCTTGGCGCATAATAACCCCAAAAACAGCAAGGGAGGCCCTCGGCGTGAAGAAAAAGCACCGGTCATGGCAGCAGCGGGCAGGGCTTGCGGCGGCGTATCTGCTGCTGGCCCTCGCTGCGGCTCTGGGCTGGCTGTACAGCAGCCTGCCGGACCGGGTCTACCTGGAACCGGGACAGGCCCTATCGCTCTCCCGCTTCCAGTGGGTCGAGCCGCAGAGCGGCCATGGGAGCCAGAACGTCGCCAGCACCCGGGCCGTGGGCAGCTACCAGACCACCCTGACGCTGGGCGGCTGGTTCCCCATCAAGACCATCCGGGCCGTGGTGGCAGAGCGGCCCAAGGTGACGGTCTGCGGCACCCCCTTCGGCGTCAAGATGTTCTCCGAAGGGGCGCTCATCGTGGGATTTTCGGAGATCGGGCAGGCTGGCGGCGGGACATCGAACCCCGCCAAGGAGGCCGGGCTTCGCCTCGGTGACCGGGTCATCTGCATCGGGCAGACCCGCACCGAGAGCAATGAAGCCGTAAAGGAAGCCCTGGACGCTGCCGAGGGGCGGTCCGTGGAGGTCGTGTATATCCGCAGCGGCGAGCAGAAGCTGACTACCCTGACCCCGGTGTGGGACGGTGCCGCCGGGCAGTGGCGGGCCGGAATGTGGGTGCGGGACTCCTCCGCCGGCGTGGGTACACTGACCTTCGCCGACGAGGAGCTCGGCGTATTTGCGGGACTGGGCCACCCCATCAGCGACAGCGACACCGGCGAGCAGGTCGCCCTGCGCAGCGGCGAGATCGTGGCCTGTCAGATCGTGGGCTGCACCGGCGGTACCGCCGGCAGCCCCGGAGAGCTGAAAGGCAAATTCCTCAGCGACCACGCCCTTGGCAGAATTTGTATCAACGGCGAAAACGGCGTCTACGGCACGGTAAGCACCGCCATTGCCGGGCAGCAGACAGAGCTTGCCTTTGCGCAGGAGGTGCTGCCCGGCGCGGCAGAGATCCTGACCACTACCAGCGGCGAAACGCCCCGCAGCTACCGTGTCTATATTGAAAAGGTGAACGACGCCGACCCGCGCCGCAACATGGTGCTGCGCGTCACCGACCCGGCACTGCTGGCGCAGACCGGCGGCATCGTGCAGGGAATGAGCGGCAGTCCCATCCTGCAAAACGGGCGGCTGGTGGGTGCGGTGACCCATGTGCTGGTCAACGACCCGACACGAGGCTACGGTATTTTTGCACAAACCATGCTGGAACAGGCACATTCCGTGCCCGGAACGGACGCAGCAGCATAAAAAAGTATGACATTCGAGCAGAATTTCCATAATTTCCCAAAATAAACCGTTGAACTATCTGGAAAATTATGGTAAAATCCATGGTGTTAAGGGAACTGCACACATTGGAGGAAACAACCATGGATAAAGTGAGATTCTTGATGTCGGATACCGGTGCTCAGATTACAGAAGCCTGTCGTGAGGCGCTGGAGCAAAAGGGCGTGGAAGTGACCGTTGTGGAAAAGGATGGAAACAAGGTTTTACAGAAGATGTTGGCCGTTCGCCCGCAGGTAGTGCTGCTGGACGCCTTTATGCCCGGGCTGGACGCTCTGGCGGTCAAGCAGCGCTACAACGCCGCAGGCGAGCGCCACACCTCATTTTTCGTCACCGGCGCGTTCCAGAGTGAGGAGATGGTACAGGAGCTGCTGGACGAAGGCTTTGCCTACTATTTCGTCAAGCCCTTTGACGAAAGTGTCCTTGCCGCCCGGGTGCTCAAAGCAGCCAGCGGACAAGAAAAACACCTGCTCCACACCAGTGTGGACAGTGACGAACTGACCGTCACCGAAATATTGCACCAAATTGGCGTGCCTGCGCACATCAAGGGCTACCAGTTCCTGCGGGATGCCATTTTGCTCACCATGAACGAGCCGGAGTACATCAACGCCGTCACCAAGCGCCTGTACCCGGAGATCGCCAAGAAAAACGGCACCACCGCCAGCCGGGTAGAGCGCGCCATCCGCCACGCCATCGAGGTGGCATGGGACAGGGGAGACGTGGATACCCTCAATAGCTACTTCGGCTATACCATCCATAACCTGCGCGGAAAACCAACGAACAGCGAGTTCATTGCGATGATAGCCGATAAGATGCGGCTGGATAAGCGGCAGCGGGTGGGGTAACATCTGCAAATTGAAAATACGGCTGATTTGAGCACTGCTTTTGAAAAGCGTGATAAAAACTAAATTAACAGAAGAGCCGCAGTCGGGGATTTTCTTCCCGGCTGCGGCCTTTTGAATATGCGGATATTATTAGATGTTTCATTTTTGTGATTGAGTGCTCTCCTCTTTCCTTTCAGCAATATACGCCACAAGGTCATACACCAACCTCTTTTCCTGCTCGTTCATGCCACGCAGTACTATCTGTTCTTGTGATTCAAGCCCTAAAATATCGTCTGTGGTCGTATGAAATAGCTGTGCAAGGGCTATCAAATACTGTGCTGTGGGTGCAGAAAGTTCCATTTCCCAAGCGTTGACACTGGCGCGCGTAACGCCCAGCTTGCGAGCAAGGGCAGCTTGTGAAAGCCCGGTATTCTCCCGAAGACGCTTGATATTGTCTGAAATCATGTTGTTCACCTTCCTGCATCTACTTTACTATACAGCTTTTGATATTAAATTATCTAAACGAGTATAGTTTTATTGACGTTCGGTTGGATGAAGCGTATAATAAAAGTACGGATATTTACCTTTTAGGAAAGGAATCATCGAAATGAAACGAAAAATTGCTTTGGCGATTGGGACTTCTCTACTATGTATTGCAATCCTTACAGGTTGTAACTCGTCAGTTGCTGCCGAAGATGCTTTTTCCGCTGCAAATAGCGGTGATACCGAAAATGCACAAAAGCTTTATACGAATATCATTGATAATAGTTCTGAGCAAAAAGAGCAACTAAACAAATTATTAAGTGCCGAATTTGAGCAATTACTGGATAACTACAACCATGAAGAACTGACTGACGACCAAGCAAAAGAAGAATTTAAAAAGTATTCGGAGGCATTTGAGGGAATTGAGTCTGTTGAAACAGCACGAGAAAACTTGAAAGAACTTATCGACTCCAAAAAATCTTTCAAATCTGCAAAAGAGTCCGAAGCAGAAGAAAATTATGGACGCGCATACGCTGAATATCGGCATGTTAGTGCTTTGGATATTAATTATGATGAGGCGCAAAAGCAAATGGATGTATGCCTGAGCGCCTTTGAATCGGAAATTCTAAGACTTTGTGAGGAACAAGCATATTATAAAGCAATTTCTAATACCATCGATTTAATGGAGGAGCTTGGTATTAGTATGCCGATGTCAGACGATGATACACTTGGTATTGATGATTGCTTTTTGTTTATCGCTAAACAAATGGCAGAATCGTGTGGTTTTGAAAATGCTCAAGCATCAATGCAAGAAAACATTGCAAACGGACGCTTCCATGACCATTTCTATGATATAAATATTGGGTGCGATTCTTTGAACGGTACATCACTGGAAAGGATCTCTAACAAAAAGATAATAGACAGCTATGCACAATTGGATAGTCTTTTCAATGATACCTTTATGACAGCATGTGTATTCAAAGGGTTTTATATCACTTTAGGCGACATTCATAGTAATGGAAAATGGTATGATGTTTTTATTTGTGATGGCATGGAAAGTGATGTTACTGTAAGAAGTGATGCCGAAAGAGGACCTTTTAATGCAACAATGAAATCGAAATTTGATAACTGGGGCAAGAGCTCAAACAATAGTACAAAGAATAATGAGAGCACTTCTGGTGGTAATGTTACGCAAGAATATCTCAATGCCTTGAATAGAGGACTGTCTTATGCTCAAAATCTTCATATGTCAAAGAAAGCAGTATATGACCAACTGACATCTTCTTATGGAGAAGGCTTCCCGGCGGATGCTGCACAATATGCCATTGATAATATGACGGGCGTAGACTGGAATGCAAATGCCCTCGAAAAGGCAAAGCAATATTATTATAATATGTCGATGTCCAAAAGCGCAGTTTATGACCAGCTTACTTCTGAATATGGTGAACAGTTTACAACGTCCGAAGCTCAGTATGCCATTGACCATCTGAATTAAGACACAGTGACCCAATAAGAGAAAGACCGCAGACGGAACAAATAGCCGTTTGCGGTCTTTCTCTTTGCATTTTCCTTCCCATCTGGTACAATGGTGCAGAAGGGAAGTGACGAAATGCCGGAAGTGGATATGATCCGTGCGCAGCTGTTTGCGCTGCAAGATAAGGAATATCAGGTCTTTTACCTGTCTCTTATACACATCTGACGCTGCCGACGATCTTACGCGTGTAG